>Ga0134128_10000760_pt1 | contig 43630 bp, 40 predicted proteins | sample KB31754_FD_96462 | JGI IMG/M metagenome (GOLD analysis project Ga0134128, IMG submission 96462) | Terrestrial soil microbial communities with excess Nitrogen fertilizer from Kellogg Biological Station, Michigan, USA - KB3-175-4 | ecosystem: Environmental > Terrestrial > Soil > Unclassified ...
CGTGGGTGCAAAAGGGAAGGCTCACTTCCGCCGCGGAAGTGGAAAGCGCACTACAAACGTTGTTGCTCTCCTCTATCGCACCCACGGAGGGAGTAGCATGTGGATTGGCACATCGCTCTTGCGGTCGCGAGGACCAAAGCTCGTTCCGCACGATCAATGCCTATCTCAGTGCTGGTCGCTGGTGCCCGGAACAACTCGAAGCATCATTGCGCATGGGTGATAGACTGAAGCAGCTATCAGCAAAAATCGCGTGGGCCGGTAGCGTTCCACCCGGGGACACGCACCATTGCACGGTGTTCGGCTGGCTCGCTTGCGCCGCCGGCATTTCCCAAGAACAAACCGTCGCAGCATACTTGTACTCGAGCATGGCCTCGTTAATGTCGGCGTGCGTGCGGTTGGTGCCGCTCGGACACACGGACGGCCAATTGGTGCTTACTCGGTTGCGGGCTTGCATTGAGCCGTTAGTGGCAACGGTGCTGGCAAAAGAGATTGACGATATCGGCGGCTTTGCGCCGATGCACGAGTGGGCGTGCAAGCAGCACGAGACATTGTACTCAAGATTATTTCAGTCCTGACGGAAACGGAGTGTTCGCTCGATGAGTTTGAAAATCAGCCGCTCGAAATACGCATCGTTGTACGGACCAACCACCGGCGATCGTGTGCGTCTTGCGGACACCGATTTGATAGTGGAGGTTGAACGAGACTACACGACATACGGCGACGAAATTAAGTTTGGCGGTGGCAAAACCATTCGGGACGGCATGGCGCAGGATCCGGCCGCGACACGCGGAAGTGGTGCGCTAGACCTGGTGATTACCAACGCGCTAATTTTGGATTGGTGGGGCATAGTTAAAGCCGACATTGGAATACGAGATGGGAAGATCGTCGGGGTCGGCAAAGCCGGCAACCCGAATACTCAAGACGGTGTTTCCGAAGGTATGTCAGTGGGCGCAGGGACGGAAGTTCTCGCAGGCGAAAACACTATTGTCACTGCCGGCGGCATCGACACGCATATTCACTTCATCTGCCCGCAACTTTGCGAATATGCAATCGCCTCCGGTGTTACCACGCTCTTCGGCGGCGGCACCGGACCCGCGCATGGGACCAGTGCCACCACCTGCACGCCAGGCGCGTGGAACATTCATCGGATGTATGAAGCTATGGTGGACATGCCGGTAAATGTCGGATTGTTTGGCAAAGGAAATTCGAGTTTGCCCGACGCGCTTGCTGAGCAAGTGGATGCAGGCGCGTGTGGGTTGAAGATGCACGAAGATTGGGGCACCACGCCGGCCGTCATCGATACTTGCCTGAAGATCTGCGACGACTATGATGTGCAGCCGACCATCCACACAGACACACTTAACGAATCCGGCTTCGTCGAAGATACGATTCGGGCGATCGCCGGCAGAACCATCCATACGTTTCACACCGAGGGCGCAGGCGGTGGTCACGCGCCCGACATTATAAAGATCGCCGGGTTGCCAAATGTTCTGCCCAGTTCCACCAATCCGACCCGGCCGTTCACCGTCAATACGATTGAAGAGCATTTGGATATGTTGATGGTTTGCCACCATCTGAGTCGATCCGTGCCCGAGGACATCGCCTTTGCCGAATCACGCATTCGAGCACAAACCATTGCGGCGGAAGACATTTTGCACGACATGGGAGCACTTTCGATGTTCTCCTCAGATTCGCAGGCGATGGGACGTATCGGCGAAGTCATCATTCGCACCTGGCAAACTGCCGATAAAATGAAGAAGCAGCGCGGAAAGCTGGAAGGCGAGCCCGAACGCAATGATAACGCCCGAGCCAAACGCTATATCGCAAAATACACGATAAACCCTGCGATCACTCACGGGGTTGCTGAACATATCGGCTCAATCGAAGTAGGAAAGATCGCCGACATCGTGCTGTGGCGGCCGCAATTCTTCGGTGTAAAACCGGAGTTCGTTCTGAAGGGCGGAATGATCGCTTATGCTCAGATGGGAGATCCCAATGCATCGATTCCAACTCCTCAACCGGTTTTCCCCCGGCCCATGTTTGCAGCGATGGGAAGTGCTGTGCGCAGCACGAGCGTTCTCTTTATGTCGAAGAGCGGTGTGAAAAACAAAGTTCCATCCACCTTGCGTCTCGACAAGACAGTGCTGGCTGTCGGCGGGTGCCGTCAACTCTCGAAGAAGGATATGAAACACAACGATGCCACCCCGGATATTCGCGTCAATCCGGATACATATGAAGTGACTGCCGACGGACGACTGCTCACTTGCGAACCCGCATCTGTTTTGCCGATGGCGCAGCGTTACTTTTTGTTTTAGTTTTCAGCTTGATCTGGAGGTCTTCGCCATGTCCACAGTCATTCATAACTTGCCCGAGACGAGTGCGCCGCTTGGTCCTGTCGAGTATCTCGATCTTACTTGGGAAGAGCGCTGCAAACCGCGCCGGAAGTTTGTCACCACATCCGGTACCGAACTTGCTCTCTCGCTAAATCGAGGCACCATATTAAAGGAAGGGATGATCGTGTATAACGCTCCGGAACGCACGGTGATCGTGCGTGCAAAATCGGAATCGGTCTTCGCCATCAAACCGATCAACAGCTTGCAGTTTTGCCAGGTTGCTCACAATTTGGGTAATTGGCACCGCTCACTGCAGGTAACTGATGATGCGGTTCTGACTCATGGCGATGATCCGCTGGCGCACTGGTTGCGGAAGTACCATATAGAGTTCGCTGTAGACAATCGTCCATACGAGCCCAACCTCTGCAGCCACGCGCATGATTAGGTCAAATCTTTATGGTCCCGGTTCCCTTTGTGGTACGCTCCCCTTTGCAGTTGTGATCCTCTCTGCATTTTGCCAGGAACGACGCCATATGCCGTCCTCGATTTCGTCCGAAAGTCGCGCTTGCGCGGGCTTCGGATTGTGGTATAGTGGGCCGAGTACAGTTTGTAATCACGCAACTACAAAAGAGCCGGCAGCTACTACAAAATGGGCGAAAAGACATCCAATATAAGCATTCGCATCCCTGACGAGTACAGAAAGCGCCTCCAGGTGCAGGCTGACAAGAAAGGGATCAGCTTCAATGCTCATATCCTGCGTGTCCTCGAAATCCATTTGATGAGTTGCGGGTTTGGGCCGACAGCGGTTACGTCATCGACGGGGCGGCTGTTCCAGATTAGGTGCGAGCCGTACCTCGACAATGTCGATGAAACAACCTGGGCGTTTTTCATTGATGAGCCGAAGTACGAAAAGGAAAGGGCTTATTACCTGATCGGGATTGGTCGCACCATACTCAGAGATTGGCAGGTTACCGACAAATCCACTGTATCGAAAGAAATTGGATTGGCACTACTCAACTACTACAACAAACGAGGGTTGGAAATCGATCGATTGACCTGGAATCAATATCCAGGTCCGGATAATGACGGCCGCCGGGTGCTGCAAGTGGCCGAGGTTCCCGAGACTTTCACTGAGTTTCTGGATCAGTTAACGTCAGACAAGTGGACCGACAAATTTGTCAGCCAGGACGAGCGCAGCCAGGACATCCGAAGAGGGCGGCAAGAAGCCGCACTCTATAGATAAGCCTTCCGTGCACAATTCAACAACGACTTTCGCAGGGACGATTGTCTGCCTCCCATAGCGTAGCCGGGCGTTAAAACAAAACTGAAGAGGATTACGCATGATCGAATTTATCGCGGTATTCGCGGTTAGTTACCTGTTGCATTCTTTGGGCGTGACCGTTGGTTATCATCGCTTACTGTCGCATCGCTCATTTGCCTGCCCGAAGTTTGTCGAATACTTCTGGGTGCTCATGGGCTATCTCGCTTTTGAAGGCTCGCCAATCTGGTGGGCGACGATTCACCGTGCGCACCATCGTTATGTCGACGCGCCGTTGGATCCGCACTCCCCGCGATATGGCTTGCATAATGCGCACTTCGGCTGGCTAACACATCATACGTACGCCGAGCACATCGATCCGCATGCGCAGTCGAAAGATCTGGTCAGTGATCCTGTCTACCGTTTTTTGGAACAGGACGGCAACTGGACGCGCGCTCACGCGCTGGTGTTTGCCCTTGCGTTGGGATTCAGAGTGCTTATTTGGGTTTACTTCGGATGGGCCGCGGCTTTAGCCAGCCTGCTCGCCGCGGTTGCGGTTTTGCAAATCCCGCTTATGCTAAACGTTATCTGCCACATTCCGAAATTGGGATACAAGAATTTCCGCTGCTTGGATGACAGCGTCAATGTTTGGTGGGTGGCAGTATTGGCCATGGGCGAAGGCTGGCACAACAATCATCACGTTTTCCCGGGTTCGGCACGCTCAGGTTTGCGCGCGCATGAGCTCGATGTCTCTTGGATGGTAATTTGCGCTATGCGAAAACTCGGCCTGGCAAACAGGATAAACGCTGTTTCTCCAGCGAAGGTTCAGGCAAGGATGGCTGATGAGCGCATACATGCGGCAACAAAGCGGCTTCGGCTTTTGACAACGACTGTGGACTATGCGATACTGCCAACTTCGGCTAGCGCGCTGTCACGAAGCATTTCGCGCCGCAGAGCACTCGTAAAATGAAAACGAGCTGCTAATTAAGCCGGTCACATGAGGTTTCACACATTTGAATTCATTTGCAGAGCTTGGACTGTCCAAGCAAGCATTGGCGTGCCTAAGCAGCATTAACTTTTCTGAACCAACGGAGATCCAGGTAAAAGCAATCGGCCCCATGCTCGAGGGGCGCGACGTCATGGCATCAGCGCAGACGGGCTCTGGAAAAACCGCGGCTTATGTCCTTCCGATAATCGATCGATTGCAGACGCACAGGAGAGCATGTCGCGCGCTCGTTTTGGTGCCAACTCGAGAGCTGGCCTTGCAAGTTAAAGTCGAGTTTGATCGCTTCGGCGCTAATGCCCAGTTAAGAACCTGCGTGCTCTACGGTGGGGCGGGGTATGACAAACAAACGCGCGAATTGAGGGCTGGTCCCGATGTGATCGTGGCTACGCCTGGACGTTTGAACGATTTCCTAGCGCGCCGCATGGTGGATCTCTCAAAGATCGAGACGCTCGTTCTCGATGAAGCTGATCGCCTTTTGGACTTGGGATTTGCTCCGCAAATTCGCAAGATTGTCGATCGCATTCCGCTGAAGAGACAGACGGCGCTCTTTTCCGCGACGTTTGACTTGCGCGTCGAGCGCCTGTCGAAAGAATATATGTTCGAGCCAGTGCGCGTCGCCGCTCGCGCTGCGCGGATTGAGCCCTCATCAATCGATCAGAAGTTCCACAAGACTAGCGAAACCGAAAAGGAAGCATTGCTTCTCAAGCTAATCGGTGACGCTGGAGAGGGATCAGTTTTAGTTTTCACAAAGACGCGACGCAAGGCGACGAAGGTCGCTGCTAGATTACGCGCCGCTTCTGTAGAAGCGCACGAAATCCATGGCGACGTCAGCCAGAACAAGCGGGAATTGACACTCGATCGTTATCGCAAGGGAAAATTCTCAGTGCTGGTGGCAACTGATGTTGCGGCGCGCGGACTCGATATACCGTCTATCAGCCATGTGGTGAATTACGATCTCCCGCAATCGCCGGCAGATTACGTGCACCGCATCGGGAGAACCGGCCGGGCCGGCCGTGCGGGATGCTCGCATACTTTCGTGTGCGAGGCCGACGGTGGAAGTTTGCGTGAAATCGAGAAGATTGTCGGGCGTACTTTGATGAACCGTCCGGCTGCTGCTGTGCCCGCACCGCAAGCCAAACGGGCGCCCCGGCGCTTCGGCAGAAGAGCCAACTCGCCGCGCTAAGAGGCTCGTTCTGACGGCAATGGACAACCGCGCCCACTAGGTGTGCGCGGTTGAACTGATACTTGCCATGGCTTGAGTGGTCGAGCAGACGCTAGCCACGGCGTGCGTGGTCGAGCAGGCGCTTGCTACGGCGTGCGTGGTCGAACACATGTTCACCACGGTGTGCATGGTCGAACAGATATTTGCCACGGCGTGCGCAACTTTCGCGGCGCATTGCAGCGCAGTTTCGTAGCTCAACGCATCGGCACCACCTGTCTCATCAAAGTTGGATGATCAGGTTGTGGCCGCTATGTTGCACCGGCGGTCAGAATGACCGCCATACTTCACCATCGGCGCAAAAAGATGCGCGTTAAGTCAGTCGCTGGACGTTAATAACGTCCGCGACCACCACCGCCGCCGCCGCGGCTGTCTTTTTGCTTCGGCTGAGACACGCTTACGGCAAGTTGGCGACCGTCAACGTCTCGTCCGTTGAGTCCCTTAATTGCAGCTTCTGCTTCGGCTTGGCTAGACATTTCGATGAATGCAAAGCCACGCTTCCGACCGCTATCGCGGTCAGTTGGTATGGAACACGAAACGACGGTTCCATACTGTGCGAAGAGTTCTTCCAGCTCTGGTTCAGCTAGTTTAAAGGACAGATTTCCGACAAACAATTTAGTATTCATACAAGGTCCCGAACAAATAGAGTGATCGACGATATTATCACAGACCAAGCGACAAGTTGTGCGACCGGGGTCTTGCGTAAAGCGGTTGAAACGGTTTTCCCAGTTTTGACTGCTCGCCCGGTTGACAGTAGGTCGTCAGCCGTCGTAATTCCCAACCGGTAGTTGTCGAACCGGTAGCTTGGGTCGAATGAAAGCCTATGGCTACCGGCAAAAAAAGCACGAGCTGAGATTCCTCGCGGCTACTTATTGGCGCAACCAGCACAGCGCTTCATTGCGGTCGTTATAGAAAACGCGATATTTTCTGTCGTCCTGTCCAAATGCCAACCGCGACAAAAATGCCAGACGATATCCCGGTACGACGATTGCGCTTTTGGCAATGCGATCATTCATGCGCTGATAAAACGACTGCATGAGAAACACCAGCGTCAGCGAGGGATCATTCATGTATAACCCGTCATAGAGAATGCAAGAGCTGTTGGCAAATAACAGCTCTCGCTCGAGATTGTCTTGCACCAACTCCGTCAGGGCTTCGGTAATCCAACCGATCAAGGTCACGGTAATGATCGATCCGTCGCGTGTGACTTCGACCCGCCCTTCTGGATACTGTGCAGCTTTCATAATGACCTTTGTGGCAATCCACCGAGTCAATCACCCGATTCAATCATACGATTGACTTTCGGATGCCGTCAAGGTATCCTGTGGTAAGCAGGTGAAAGTGTAATGAAAACCCGTACTGCGATTGACACCAAGCAACAAATCCTCGATGTTGCAGAGCGCCACTTCGCAATGTATGGGTTTGCTGGGACATCGTTGCGTGGAATCATTGGCGTAGCTGACGTAAATATCGCAGCGGTCGCTTATCACTTCGGCACCAAGGAAGATTTGTTTGATGCCGTTGTCCAACGATTCGCTGCGCCCGTAGTCACCGAGCAATTGCGCGAGCTGGAGGCAGTCAAAAAGCGCCGAGACTTGGCCGGCATCATCAAGGCATTTTACGGACCACCTCTCAAGTGCGTCAAAGGAAAGGCCAACTCTGGGCAGTCCCTGGGTCTATTTCTAGGCAGAATGCAGACTGAGCCAGAGCCCATTTTTTCCAGGGTCGATCAACACTTTGCGGCGTGCCGGAATTGTTTCATATCAGCGTTTCGTGAATGCCTGCCGAGGGCATCTGAGGCAGATCTTCAATGGTACTTCGAATTTATGCTCAGCCTTCTCGTTTCTTTCCTGACGAGGCAGGCTTATATTCGCGAGCGCTATGCAGACCCGACGGATTGGAGTCCTGATGAAGCTTCCGAAAGGATGACGCGGTTCTGCTTGAGTGGAATGGGACGCAAATAGAATTTAGCGCAGATTAAATCGGCAATTGTTAATATCGGCTGTCAGCCGGAGCTTGGAATAGGAGGTTTTGCTAGCGGTTGACGTCAATACGCATGCGCATGTCAGGCTGCCCATAGCGATATCTCGTCGATTGTGGCGCAAAGTGGCTGCCACCATATGCAGTGCCATACTGATAAGACTGCGAATTAGCCTGCTGTGTGTTAACGGGTGGATCGGATAATCTTTCCTGCTTGTGCCAACCCTGAATAAGACAACTTAACAAAAAACAGCCAGCCAAGACACCGAAGAATACCAGGTAGCTTCGACTTCCCCTGGTGCGCGTCTCGTCCTGGATGAATGCTGAGTAGTTGAGGCTGCCCGTGGCCCGCGCATCGTTGAGCAAGCCGTCGCCGTGCTTTCCAGCCGCGCTCGAGCTGTTGCTATGAATGATGCCGCCGGATGGCATGGCGCGCATGGCGAAAGTCCTCTGTCGGTACGGATGGGGCGTTTAAAGCCATACTGGGCCTATCTGACTTCCCTGTCAAGGTACTGGTTTTCTAACGTCGTGGCCGCATGGAGAGTATCAATGGGCCACCATTCGGCGCCGCTACCGAAATGGTGTCCCGGACATGGAGAAACAACTCACTGGCGATAACTTATTCGGAATTCTTCAGGATTCGCTTCCACGCCGGCATTGAGCCTTCCTTTCCGGCACTAATCCGCTCAATCGCGGCCTCAATTTCCAAACGCACTTCGAATTCGGGATCATTAGCGGCCGCTGTGAGAAATGGGAGCGCGTCCTCGGTGCCGATGTCGAACAGGAAGCGCGCGGCTCTCCATCGAATGAGTTTGTTCGGATCGCCGAGAGCGCGACATATGGCTGGCTGAGCAGACAAGCTTCCGATGTCGGAGATAGCATCACCGGCGGTGCGCCGCACTCCGACGGAAGGATCGTTCAACAGCACGTCGGCAAGGGCATCAATTGCAGTTTCGCTTCCGCTGGCACCAAGAGCCGCAGCGGCGAGCCGTCGAACTTGGTGATTTTCGTCTTTGAGCGCTCCAATCAGCATTGCAACATTGTCCGGTGAATTGCCGAGTTCTTGCACTGCCTGCAGACGACTATGCCAATTCGTGCTGGCAAGCTCCGCTTTGATCTCCCCTATAGATCGCCGCGCAACTGTATCAGTAGTCTGCCCCAGCGCTTCCGCGATCAGTTGATCTATGTGGTGCTGATCACATCGTGCGTTAATCTCATCGGCGACTTCAGCCGCTATTTCGTCTGCCGCTCCATATCTCACGCCCCAATCCGCCCAGTACCGCTCCTTCAGATAGTCAGCGCCCGAGCGATCTTGCACGAGCGCTGCCGCATCGCTCAAGCGAGTATCGAGTGCAATACGTTTCTCTGCCTGTGTATCGACAGCCTTTACCTGAATTGGAATACCTCGAAATGTCTGCACGAGGACGGACACTTGCCCCAGCTTTTCGGCAGCTTGGCGTTGCCGTTCGATTCCGGTGTCGCTGCGTGGCGTGCCACCAGTGAGGGCATAAGCCGCCGAGTCTAGTATGGGCCGCCAATCTGCTCGCGGGTCTTTATTGAGCGTCATGAAGTCCTGACAAACAAAAACGGTTTTCACTCCGTTGATATTGAGAAGCTTGTTCACATGCTCGGGGCAGTTTTCAAGTTGCTCCTGGCTGTATGTCACTGCGGTGCCCAGCGATTCATCGAAATTGAGCTTCATGCTGTTGGGATTGGGGGTTGTTTCAATCGAGATAAGACGCATTAAGGCCCTCTCCACTGTGCCGAATAGGTAATTTTACTGCACGGATCGAGTATAGTGTCGCGGGAGAAGCTGAATCAGCGTGCAAGATATTTCGTTGCCCGACGTCACGTTCATTTTGGTGCGACCGAACTACCTCGGCAATATCGGCTCGGTTGCGCGCGTTTTGAAGAATTTCGGATTCGAACGGCTGCGGCTGGTTGCTCCGCCGAGAAACTATAAAGATGCCGAAGCACGAAAGATGGCTGTCGGTGCCTTCGATATCTTGAAGAAGAGCGAAGTTTATGGAAGCCTTGGTGAAGCTCTTGCTGATATTAGCCTAGCCGTTGGCACCACCTGCGCTCAGCAACGTGATATCGTCCCCCTGCCGCTTGAGGAAGTTATTCCGAAAATTCGAGCGGCAGCCGGCAACAAAATCGCTTTTGTTTTTGGCGACGAACGCGACGGACTCAAGCGAGAAGAACTGCAACGATGCCACCAGGTGGCAATGGTTCGTACTGTTGCTGAGTTTCCTTCTCTAAATGTTTCGCAGGCTGTCGGCATATTTGCATATGAATTGGCAAAGTTGACCGCGGCTGCGCCGCAGCCGGAGGTGCCGTTGACGACTGGTGCAGAAGACGATGAGCTCTTCAATCAGATCACCGGCTTGTTGGATCAAGTTGGTTTTATTCGCAAATATAACCGCGAGAAAATTAACGCGGAGCTGCGTTCGCTGTACCAAAGGTCGCATCCCACGACGCGTGAATTAGACTTGCTCAAGGGTGCAATTCACAAAATCGATCAAAAACTGCGCTCGGACGTTGTTGAGTCATGAGCAGTTCGAAACGTGGATGCCTTGAGTGTCACCGAGTCTTCAGCGGATTTCCGTCAGAAGTTCGGTGTTCTCGCCAGCCGGAACCAAATTTGGCCGATGTCTGTGCTTGACCATCCTGATTGCAAGATAGACTAGCGGCAAAATCCCGAACACGATGAACACTGCGTCTCCTGGCAAACGCAGCCATTCCAACGCGTTCACTATTGGCTGGCGATAAAATTCCGGCGTGCGCGCGTGCCAGTAGCCGTGAGCTATGGCGTCGTAGAACTGTAGCGCGCCGATGGGAAACAAGTTGAACACTACCATCCAAGCGAGCCCTAGGTTGAGCCCCCAAAACGAAAATTTCATCGCTCGCTCGGTCGCGCGATCATTTGGAAGAAAATAGCGCGCAACGAAAACGAAGAAGCCTACTGCCAGCATGCCGTAAACGCCCATCATTGCAGCGTGTCCGTGATTGGCAGTAAATTGCGTGCCGATTTCCCAGAAGCTAACGATCGGCAGATTGATCAGGAATCCAAAGATGCCGGCACCCACGAAATTCCAGAAGCCTACCGCGGCGAGAAACATCACCGTCCAGCGGTGGGGGAAGCGTTCGGACTTGTGGAGTACGCCCTCCCCTGGCTGGGCTTCTCCCAGCCGCATGAACTGCCATGCCTCATACGTCAGCAGCACCAACGGGATCACCTCCATTGCCGAGAAAAACGCACCCGCCGCCATGTGGATGGCCGGTGCGCCTGAGAAATAGAGGTGATGCATCGTGCCGACCACACCACCTATGGAGTAAAGGATTATGTCGAGGTAAATCAAGCGGGTAGCAGTCTTCGGATGTACCACGCCAATCAGCACCATTATGTAAGCGACGGCGATGGTGGTAAACAGCTCGAGGAAGTCCTCCACCCAGAGGTGCACCACCCAGAAGCGCCAGAAGTCCATAATGGCAAACGGCGTGTGCGGGCCATAGACCATACCTGCGCCATAGAAGAGGGGAATTGACAGGGTTGAGTAGAGGAACAACCATGGCATGTTGCCGGGATGTTCATGCGCGAGCCTGCCGCGAAGACCACGGAAAATTATCACCGCCCACAGTACCAGTCCACCGGTAAGCGCAATCTGGAACGCGCGCCCCAGATCGAGATATTCGAATCCCTGTGCCCCTAGCCACCATGCCAGGGTGCCTCGAATAATCCCCCTATAGCTCAGATATTCGCCTGCCAACGACAAAGTGACGACCGCCACCAGAGCGACGAACAGTATCACCGCCAGCTTGTCCTGATGCTTCGGTTCGCTCCCAGAAATCATCGGCGCCAGAAAGATTCCTAATGCCATGTACGCGGAAGCAACAAAGAAAAGTGCGAGCTGGAGGTGCCAGGTGCGGGATGTCTGGTAGGTCAACCAATTGCCGATTGGGATGCCGAAAAAGGTCGCCTGCTCAGCGTGGTAATGAGCGTTCAGCCCGCCACACAACGCTTGTGCCAAGAACAAGCCGGCGACAACCAGAAAGTACCAGACGGTGGCGCGCTGTGCGGGTGTGAGCCGCACCTCATGAGGATTACGAAAGACGAGGGTCTCGGGCGCAGTTTCGTCGCGGTGCCAACCAAGCCGCTGCCAGCGGCCGAATGCGAACATGGTGGCGCCAATACCACCGAGCAGCGCAACCAGTGACACCGCAGACCAGAAGACCGTGTCGGCAGTCGGCACATTCCCGACCGCCGCGTCGGGTGGCCAGTTGTTGGTGTATGAATAATCTTTCCCCGGGCGTTGTGCGGTGGCAGCCCAGGCTGACCAGCCGACGAAGCTCGTGACCGCGTGGATGTCGTCTGGGTTTTCGAACTTCGGACCCTGTAATCCTTCCGGTGTCACACCGCTGCCGAGCCACTTCTGATAACGATTGAGTAAATCCTGCCACGCTGCCACTTGTGCAGAACTCCAATGCACGACTCCGTTTTCGACGCCGTGCGTTTTGAAGTCATCTCGAATTCGCTGTGGCGTGTCTGGAGCGTTTCCATATTGGCGTTGCATTGCCGCTTCCATACTATGCAGGGCATCGGCAGTGAAATCGGGGCCAAGATATGCTCCATGTCCGAAGATGGTGCCCTGCTCCATGAGCCCGCGCGCTGCGAAAAGCTGTTGTCCCGCCAATACATCGGCCCGGGTAAAAACCGTGTTACCGCCAGGACCGACAAAGCGATCAGGGATCGGCGCGTGCTCGTTATAGATGGAATACGCAAGATAGCCCATAATTCCGAAGCCCACTGCGAATGTGAGCACCGCTATTTGTAGCCAGGACCGCGGGATTATCATTCCGCGCGCCGGTTCGATGTTCTTCTCTTCCATTCCCACCTCGTGTAGTGCAGCCTCCTGAGAAACGGCCGTGCTATATATATCACGAAGGAAATATCCGGTTACGCTTGTTCTAGATGTCATACAATGTCACCAGTCAATTGTGAGATTGCGTCCCTGATGGATAAGAAGACACTCTGTCAAAATTTGCTCAGGCGTACCAGGTACCACAATCTCGGTGTGGATCGGGAAGAAATGATTGCGCGCGTTTTGCCGGCACTCGCGCTGGACTTGGATGAACATCCACGAGTTGAAATTTCGGCGTTGTTCCCTATGGCCGTGAGCGATATCATTCTGGAGATCGGTTTTGGCGGCGGCGAACATCTGCTCGCAGAGGCGCGCCGATTGCCGGACTCGGGCTTCATCGGATGCGAGACTTATGCTAGCGGACTGGCGAGGTTGGTAAAAGACATCGAGCTTTCCGGACTGAGCAACGTCAGGCTATACGCGGGTGATGGGCTTGATGTGCTGAGGTGGTTGCCCCACGGTTGCCTCTCACGCATCGACGTGTTGTTTCCAGACCCCTGGCCCAAGCTAAAGCACCAAAAGCGACGGCTTCTGCGAGAAGCAAATATTCCCTTGTTTGCTCGAGTTTTACGCCTGCACAGCGAATTGCGATTCGCGTCCGATAATTTGCATTATGCAACACACGTGTTTGATTCCATGCGTCGTTCGCCGTTTTTCGACGCGATGCAGCCGGCACTAAATGATTGCGTTGAGCCGTGGAATAATTTTCCTGGCACCGCATATAACACCAGGGCAAAGAAGGAAGGACTCCAATCCTACTTCCTTGGGTTTCGCAGAAACCGTAATTCTATTTTGTGCTGTAATCTCGGCGTTGAGCGGGCTGATATATCTGATCCGCGGTTGTGGCGCTAACGCCGAGTTCGGTGGCGACTGCGTCGACGGCCTGCTGGGCGACGGTAAGGTTTACCCGTCCATCGGAGGTAAAGTATGGGCGGATGTAGCGCTCATAGTATCGCTTAACTTCATCAGGCGATAGTCGGTCGAGGAATACGGCGATGTAGTCGACGGCCAACTGAGGTTGTTGGGCAATGGTGAGAAGCGCCCGCCGGTTCGCTCGCACCAACGCCTGCAGGGCCGGACTGTCGAGCGGGATGCGAGTGGGATCCACGGCAATTCCCACAGTGGGGATCCGGAACTCGTCGCCTACCCAGGACAGCACCGAAAGGCCCTCCTCGTCGGCAACCTGTTCAGGTCCCAATGTGCTGCCCACGTAAGCCGCGTCGATCGAACCGTCGCGAAGGTGCCTCAGATCCATCTGGTAGTCACCTGGGGCTCGTACGATGCAGCGAAGATCTCGATCCGGGTCGAGTCCGTGTCTGCGCAATGCGATTCGCGCGAAACAGCCGGGGGCGGTGTGAGGTGGATGCACTGCCAGGCGACGGCCGCGAAGATCTTCCATGGATCTCAGCTCGTTACGCCCGAGGAACCAGAAGAGCGGATGATCGGTGTTAACGCATAGTACGGTCCATTTTATGCCATCAGTCAGTCGCGACAATAAGGTGCGTCCCAAACCGATGGTTGCGCCACCGCGCAAGCGCTCGGTTTTCCATCTGATTCCGTCGCGGATGGGGACGTGAATGCCTTCATCCTCGAAATAACCCTCCTGGTCGGCTACATAAGCGATCAGTTCTTCATGAATACCACGCCCTACGTAAGTAAGGTCTATTGTTTGCATTTGGGACATAGTCCTTCTCCCAATTTAGCGCAGTGTGCCTGCACTCATTGCGTTCAATCCATCGCAAGTCCGCCATTTACCGGCAGGTAATCGCCGGTGGTGAAACCCGAATCCTCACTTGCCAAAAATGCCACCGTTTTAGCGATATCTTCCGGACGGACTAGCCGCCGCATCGGCGTTGCTGCGGCTAGCTCGCGCATCTCGTCAGCTGTCAATTTTTCAGTGACCTTGGTTCCCTGCACCGTGGCTGGTGCGACGAGGTTGGCGGTGATCCCGTGCGGTGCCAACTCGAGGGCGACGTACCGCACGAATTGGTCCAGGGCGGCCTTAGCTGTGCCCAGCGTAATCATGCCCTGGCGAGGGCGACGCGACAGCCCGGTGCTCATATAGATTAACCGTCCGTATCCGTGTGCGATCATTCCGGGCACGACGGACTTGGTTAAAAGGAACGCAGCATGCAGCTCGCTGTCAAGCTTGCTGCCGAGCTGTTCCCATGTTAGATCGGCGAACGAGGTAATGGCAAATGGTATCAATGCATTGTGCACGAGGACGTCCGTGCGACCCCATCGCTGTTCGATCTCGCGGACCATAGACGTGACGTCGTCAGGCACGGTGACGTCGGCTCTAATGGCGACTGCCTCGCCACCGCCTGCGGTGATGGACGCCAGCGACCTACCGTCTCGAAGAATTGCAGAACTGCTGCGTCCTCCCACGAAGGCGCGTTGGCGACATCGACGACGACCTCAGCGCCTGTGAGCGCTTGATCCAGTCCCTTGCCGGTAAAGGCGTCGACACCAGTTGAGCGCGATGCTGCCAGCACCCGCTGGCTCTGTCGGCGAAGGTCATTTACGAGCTTTTTGCCGATGAGTCCGTTTCCACCGATGACAACGATTGTCATGTCGAATCTCCTCGTCCCTACCTCAACGTGGCACGAACTCGCTGAGCGCGTGCTGCTTCAGGTCGAAAGACTGCTCGATTTTGTTCAATTGCTATCAATGCATCGAGACGAAAAGCCCGCACAACATGTTTCTCAAGATGTTGCGGCAGGAGGTGATAGTAAAAGCGCTTCAGTCCGGAACGAATCCGCACACCCGAGAAAATGCGAGCAGCAGGAATTTAACTTGTCGTGTCGTCACACGCGGTGGCGCAAATCGATCGCATCGCCGCATGATTAGCACTTGCCGATGCCACCATGCAGAAGGACGCCAATCGTACCTCCTCAGGTTTTGCAGAAACTGCAATCCCGTCTAGAATATTGCTATGCTGTAGCAGCACTAGAGAAAGATTTATGCAGAATCGAAGATTGTTGAACGCCGTACTGTCAGCTTGCTCCGTGCTTCTCATGGGCGGGTCGGCATTGGCCGATGTTTCGTCCCCAGTGAAGTCGGAGCAGTCCATTCTGTCCTTTGCAACCAATCCATCTGTGGACATCGCCTTTGGTACGTGGGGTCCGGGCTTGATATCCGAAGGTCCAATCGGCAATAAGGCTGTCGTAAGGGGACAGAGTTTTTATCTCGCGTTCGCAAGCGGCGGTCGTGTAGTTGGCGCTCATGATCAATCTGATCGCCAGTGGGCAAATTGGTATTACAACCTGAATCGCGCGCTGCTGCATTCTTGGCTGGGTGATATTCCGGGGCAGGCACAGCTAATCCTGCGGGTCACGCCTGACGGCCGAGTCACCGCTGTCAAAGAGATAGCCTTCGTACCTGGATTGGACAAGGCAGGACATTTCGAAATGGGCAGTGAAACTCACGATGCTTTCTTGAAGCGCGTGAATGAATGTTTGGCCGCAGTGAAGATTCCGACGATTCCATCCGACTCTGGGGCGTCATTTAAGACAGCAACTTTTGTTGCGACGTTCAGTGCCGATAAGAACATGGAAGCGAGTATTCCAGACTTAAATGTGTTGGCTGCTGTTCCGAACGACGAGAAAAGTCAATGGATAGCCAGAATTTGCACGATTTTGGATGCCGGCTTCCTTTACGATGAATCGGATGCTCTCCGGCTTAGACTACCCGAAGCGTCACGACACAGATTTATTCCAAGCGGCATTCATCACACCTTGCATTCCACCAATTACGGACCTGGTACGGGTGGGATAACCTGGCTTCCAGCAACTAAAGGTTGTGCCGATCACCAAACTTCCCAGGCGCTCGTTGCTACTTTGGCATCATACATAGATTCTGGTCGGTACACAGAAGCAGAGGCATACGCCCAAACGGTGCTTCGCGACGCCGCGTCAATCAAAATACAGAAGCAAAATCTTGATCGTATTCAAGCTGCGGTCGAAGACGCGATGAAAAAAGGCTACTTTGAAATGGATCGGAAGAACACACCGCATCCACCGTCGGGAGCGGTGCCGGATTTCATCTGATCACTTCAATACTGGGGCACGCTGTAGTCACTGGGCAGATCAATGTCGAAGCCAGGAGCAAACACTGGCGTTGGGTAGATATCAATCGAGTGCCACAAAGCCCCTGATAACTGATTGCTTGTCCCTGCGACACCGGCGACCACATTACGCCCGAGCATGTTGTAGGTGAGAGGGAGGTCGTCCAATTGCTGCTGGAGACTCTTTGCGTTCTGCATCAAAAACTTGATCTTATCCGGGTCCGTTTCCTGCGGATTCCGACCCAAGGAGTAATACGGTCGCGTTAGTGGATATTTGATTCGCAACCAAAGGCGTCCCAAAAATGTTACTTTCGAAGGCAGTCCGTTGATCGTGGTCCAGGTAGTTCTTCCGTGCGGCGTCTGTTGGACGACAACTATGCCTTGATGAGGTCCCCATGCTGTCGCGTAGGCTGCGTCGGCTTCTGCTCTGGACGGCATTCCAAGTGACACTATGAAGCACCCGAGTGCCGCACAAGCTATTTTGAAAAACGCGCGCTCGAAAGACATCCCAGCCACCTTGATACTGTTGTTATTTAATCATTGAACTTCGAAGATCACTAGTCCCTCGGCACCATTTTGCGGTGTTTCGGATGCGATAGAAAGAATTCGCAAACTGCATCCGTAGCGGAGAAGGTTTTGCTTGGTCGATCGCCGGCAAATATACATCTGCGTCCGCCGGGCCACGCATGCCCGCCCTCCGTCAAAGTGTAGAGACAAACTTCCGTCCCGTCCTCGCCACTCGTATACAGGTCTTTGACGATGGTGCCCATTTGTTCGCGAACAGGCTGTTTGTTGCACTTGTTATGATCAACCCAAAACGCGATGGTATCAGCGACGCTCTTGCTTGTAACCTTGTATCCAAACATGGATCCGGTGCCACCATCGTATCGAATAATTCGGTCGCGTGCGCCATGCACGGCAATGACGTTTATCGGAATTGATGAGTCCATTTGCGATTGATACATGCAGCCTTCGATGGAGCCAATCGCAGCGATATCTGCAGGAAGTTCGACGCCAAGACGATAAGCAAGCATGCCACCATTTGAAATCCCGGTGACGAACACGCGATCGGGATCAATATGGTATTTGGATTTCATATCTTCAATCAGCGCGTGTATAAAGCCAACGTCGTCAATGTTTAGTCTACGAGCGGGACCACAACATCCCCCGGCATTCCACGTGCGAAACACACCACTGGGATATGCGACAACAAAGTGATTCTTGTCCGCCTGCGGCGACATTCCGCTGTCCCATTTTGCACTCCAGCCGCAGCCCAACCCGCCGTGCAAAACTATGATCAGCGGAAGGGATTGGTCAGTGTTGCAACTCTTGGGGAAATAGATGCCAAACTTGCGCTTCTTGCCGTGAACGGTTACCGAATCATGCGAATAACCGTGTTTCAAAACGAGCGAATTGGCGGAGGCGGAGAGTGCTGACGAGATAATCAGAGCCAAAACAAGATAGACCGAAATTTTCCTGGTTGGCAGCGAAATCATTGTCCCAACTGTGCCGAAGCTATCCCAAAATCATAGCCTGGGAATAGCCCGAAATTGTATTTATGCGTTCTTTTTGGTCCGGTAAACCGTATTCAGCTCATTAATGCGATGATTGGTCACTTTACAATTGCTGCAAATCCATTGTCAGACCCGGCGGGCTCGCCTACTATGGCGTGAGTTCCGTCCGAGGACTCCCAAATGTCTGTTACCTACAAATTGTAAGTGCCTGCGGTAATTCGCTGAACTCCTTTGTCTCAGTAGACTTGCTCGATTGCAACGGTGTTTTTAATCGATTAATGTCTGTCTGTCCGCTGATCGCCGCAGAGCGCAAATTTCCGACCCAATCGGTCGGGTAATGTTTTGCACTCACATGTGATAGGTGAACAGTGATGGACGACAGATCCAGAAAGCGCATTGCGCGCGTGCGCATTCATTCAGGGTTGCCGCGACAAGCTCCCGGCAGCGACAAAACTACCGAGGAAACGGTGCGGCGATCGCCGGCGTTGCCGGAATCAGCACGTCTCTATCGCCGATTCAGCAATGAATATGGTTATGAGTTTTATCTTTTGCGAAAGTCCGATATTAAGATTCGGCGAGCCATTCCTGAAGATGCACCGCAGATCGCGCTGCTAATGGCAAAGTCTCTTCGCGACAGTTTGCCGTTTTTGCCGGTCATACATACCGCCGAGGAGGACCTTCAATATATAAAGTCGAAAGTGCTGCCTAACAACCAGGTGTTTGTTGCTCACAATGAGCAAGATCAGATCGTTGGCTTCATCGCTTTCGACGAGGAGTGGGTGAACTTGCTGTACTTATTGCCGGAGGTAATGTCTCTCGGTATCGGCTCTCGTCTCTTGAACATCGCCAAAGCACAGCGAAAACGATTGTTGCTCTGGGCGTTCCAAAAGAACGAGATCGCCAGGCGCTTCTATCTGAAGCACGGTTTTACGATAATCAGTGAAACCGATGGTGCCCACAACGAAGAACGCGAACCCGACGCTCAATTCGAATGGATCGCACCTAGTTGATCCGCGCGAGGGAAAAGAGGCAGGCAAAAATCAATTGCTATTTTTTGCATTGTCCGCTGCATTAGTGTCTGGCGCCCGCATGTCGGATGGAATTTTTGCTCCTAACAGCCCGACCTTGACTCCATGCGCGCTCAAAACCTTCGTCGCTTTCTGATTTATGACGAGCAATGCGATAAGTCCAATGAGGGGCACCGGAATCACGACTAAAACCGTGACTAGGATCGCTTTGCCCGTGCCATAAAGAATTTTGCTGAGTAGGTATGCTGCGACTGCCGCGCCAATCCCAATTAGTATTCGTGGTATCCAGAAGAGTGGTGCAGCTCCGTTAGGTGATGGCTGGACACGATAATCCCCGCAGCGGCACCGACTAACAAGGAAAGCAGAATTAAAAGGAGCACTGCTTTCTGGTACCGAGCGATTTTGATGATTGCATTTTGATCGAAATTGTTATTTGGCATATTGGAAGCTTCAGAGGAGGAGTGCATCCGAATTATAGTCCGGCACTCGCCGGGCGTAAATCGAATCCTATGTGGCCCGGAGAAATAGCGGACTGTCCAGCGTTCTCTAAATCTCCTGTTCGGCAAACATGATTGCCTGGATTGATTGCTCGCTGAATCGTTCGTGGACATTTCCAGAAGGAAACGTGATGGGTTACGCGATTGAGCCGTTGCACCCGGCGGCCCCGAAAGCTGCATTGCTGAACAACAGTTTTTACGAATTGCTTTGCCTGGTTGACGCCATCCGCGAAGGACGACATGCCCGACTCCATGAACTATAAGTTCCTCAAGCGCCCGCTTTACTGGCTTTCGGCGTTCGGTGGAGAACAACCCGCCCGCCTCTGCTCGTTTGAGCCCAGCGTGAATCTGCGAGACGCTCAAGAATAGCTGGTCCGATAAGGTGGGAAAGGTCATGAAACATGATGCAACTGGTTGGTACCTCAGCGATAAGCAACGTGCTTGCGATGCGTTGGGATGAAATCGACGTTCAGCTTGCCGTGTGGAATATTCCGAAAACGAAAAATGGCGAAGCGCACACCGTTCCACTAACGCCGCTTGCGCTCGAAGTGCTCGAAAGCTAGCGCGAAGAAACCGGTAAGTCACTTTGGGTCTTTCCTGGCAGCGGCGACTTTGGACATCTTGTTGAACCGAAGGCTGCCTGGCGCCGAATATTGAAGGTAGCCAAGCTGAAGGATCTGCGCATGCATGATCTTCGGCGCACACTGGGCAGCAACATGGCTATGTCGAATCAAAGCCTGCAAATTATCGGAAAAGCTCTCGGGCACAGGTCGGCTAAATCGACGCAAGTTTATGCCCGGCTGGCACACGATCCGGTAAGGCAGGCGATGCAGGTTGCTCAGCAGCAGATGATGACAGCCGCTGGACTGGTGGAATCGAAGGGCAAAGTAGTACCCATTCGCAAGAAGAAAACGTCGGGGAGGTGACGTACTGTCGTCAATTGCGGGAAACCGGTTGACAGGAGCGAGCGGCTGTGGCGAAAATAAGGCGAGAGGTGCGAAATGCAGATATCTGACGAGACAACCAACGAGCTGATTACGCGCATCAAGCAAGTTGTCGCGCCCGTGAAAGTAATTGTCTTTGGATCAGCTGCGCGCGGCTCGATGGCTCCCGATAGCGACATTGATATTCTGGTAGTCGTGCCTGACGGTACCCACCGCCGCCGGACATGCCAGCAAATTCACCGCCACCTCATCGGCTTCAACGTGCCTGTAGATGTCGTGGTGGCTACCGTATCCGATTTGGAAAACAATAAAGAAAATCCCGGACTAATCTACCGGTCGATCTTGAAAGAAGGGAAAACGGTCTATGCAGCCTGATGCCGCTGGTTCGCCCAGCGAGTGGCTGAGATTCGCGGAGAGCGATCTGGCAATTGCGCGTGTGCGTACTTCAGAAGCAGTGATGTTGGAGGCACTGTGTTTAGCGCTAAAAACAGCTGAGGATTTTGAGCAATGATCGCTGCTATCGACTGCGCAACTCCAAATGGCTGGATCACTATCTCAACGCCGGTTTTGAGTCAGTGCAGATGGAGATGCGTCTGGAAATCGCGGGCGATTCTGTGCTCCTCAATCATTTGCCGTATCGGAACGTAGCGGATGTATCGCAGAAATTCTATGCGCTGCGTCCACTCGATGAAGGCCGCTGGCTGATTCATGGTCACGTGCACAATCGGTGGAAGGTCAGCAGGAAGCAGATCAATGTGAGTGTGGATGTGTGGTCGTTCGAACCCGTTGCTTGGGACACGATAGCCGAGATCATTCGCCAAGGTCCGGTCGATCTCGTAGGCAACCCGGCATCAGCTGATGCGGACGACTATTGAAGGCTCACGCTTTTGCTTTGGCCAGACCCTGGTCGGGGAACCCGTCGAAGGCGTCGCGGACTATTTTTTCTAGCTGTGTCACTTCATGGTCAGACAACGTGCGAAATTCTTTTTCGCGCCTGTTCCTTGGCAAGCTCCAGTTGTTTTGGCGAACGAACATAATGAACTTACTGGCTACGGAATCAGGCATCTCGATGGCATTCATCAGACTTGCCATCGCTCGATCATGGCGGCGCAAATAGTCAATTTCCAGCGGAATGTCCTGATCGATTGCTTGTACAACGCATTCATACAGGAATTCAGCCAACTCGGTGCAATCGAAGTACCGGTACAAATCGGCGGTGTCGTTCAGCACCTCAATGCCCGATTCGGTGTACTGCCATTTCACGTATGGCATTAGTGGTGCCGAATGGCGTTTCAATACGTTCGCATATTCCTTCATCCGCGAAGCCATCACAGAAGATACCGGAAATATCATTTCCGGCGGTGTGTACCCACGCTGCTCTAGTATGCTGTGAATCAGGCAGCGATGTATTCTTCCGTTGCCGTCTTCGAATGGATGTATGAAGACGAATCCAAACGCGATAACGGCCGCTTGCAATACTGGTTCAGCTCCTGTCGCCGTCATGTTCTTATTGACTGAGATGAGCCCCTCCAGCAGATCCATTAGATCCTCGGACTTGGCCGGGATAAACTCGGGAAGTTCATCCTCGTAGCGCGAAGCAGTTCCCAAGAAAACCATCTTCTTCCGCACACCAGGCTGCACTAGGCGATGGTCGACGATTAAGATGTTTTGTAATCTCTCTAACTCTTCAATGCTCAGTGGATAGTCAGCAGATTGTTGAACAGCTCTGCACCACCGATTGATCCGTTCTATGGGCGGGGTTTCGCCTTCTATCGCAAAACTGGCTTTTGTATCTGCGAGCAGCAAAAAGCTGGCAGCCCGTGCCACCAAATCCGGACTAACTGCACCGACAAGACCTTTTGCTTTCGCTGAATAGTTTCCACTGATGAAGCCGTTCAGCTTCTCTGTTTGGCGAATGATAGGACAGAACTTTGAGTTACCCAGTAAGTTGTCGCGTACCTTGTGGCGGCGAGAAATGGAGCCAGGGGTTTGTGTGAAGTACTCCTTCCGATCTAAGGCATCAACCGCAGGGACGTTCTTTGGCACTGGCGGCACGTCGAGTTCATTGCCAGTCACTAATTCGTAGAAGAACCAGGCTCTTCTAGGAATCGTCTTGCCGAGGTTGGCGCTGACGTACTGCGCCAAGGGCTCTTTCGGCAAAGCTAGGCAGATGCGCCTGAGAACGAGGAGGTCCATAACCTCGTGCTTCAGAGCAAAGGCAAGATGATCCTCCAGCGTGTCTTCTGGCTGGTATCGCTTGTCGTAGATCTGCCAGCCGTCCTGCGTTTTAACCCCGCCTTTTACGTAATGGTCCGAAACGCACGCTGGTATCCGAAGCGGCGCTTTGGACTCAATCTTGAGCATCCGCATTAAAGCGGCAAAGCCTGCAGGAGTAGTTTCAGGCGGAATGTGTTTTTCTTGGAAGAACTTGCTGGACTGTTCTTGAGTCATTTTGTCGATCCGGTCGTAATGTTATATAGAATAGCCTACGAGGTCGAAATATGCCAATAAAAGTGGGTGTCGGTCGAAAACTAGCTGACTTGGCTCCGAGCTGCGTCTACAATCTGTCAGAAATGCGGCTGGGTGGGAATTAGAGGTGGTCGCCAAGCACTCGCCTTTATTCACGGTAGAGTTAGGATTTCCACTCAGTGCCGGGTCGAAAATTCATATTTTCAGTTCAAAAGTCGTATTTTTAGAAGTTCTAGGTCGAAAAACCGTATTCACCGCGCATAACTCGTATTTTTGGAAGTTCTAGGTCGAAAAACCGTATTCACCGTGCATAACTCGTATTTTTAGAAGTTCTAGGTCGAAAAACCGTATTTTCGGACCGAAAACTGCTCTGCCTCATATCGCCGCCGCGCCGATGCTGGCCGCGCCGATGCCGCCGCCGATGCTGGCCGCGCCGATGCCGCCGCCGATGCTGGCCGCGCCGATGCTGGCCGCGCCGATGCCGCCGCGCCGATGCCGGACCCCGATGCCGGTTTTGGGGGCATACGAGTGTATGGTACACTCTGCGATTAGTTTTACACAGATAAGAGGGGCGACGAGTCTCGAACTCGCGACCTACAGCTTGGGAAACTCTGCGCGCCACAGACGCCGATATAAGCTGAAAAACAACGCCGAATGCCGGCATTGTTTCTGGGGTATCGGTGTTGGATGACTGCTGGCGCGATCAAGGTTGCCCGGGCCGAGTAATGGCTGTGCTTGTTAAGGTGCGAAGGTAGTCTATAGCTTGTTGCTTGCTGACGGCGCCGATGGCGACGTCCACGACGAACTCGTCATCAAGATCGCCAGGAAGAGGCAGCCGGTTGACGTCCAAGAATAAGTCACAAGTTGCCACGGCCGTGCGCTTGTTACCTTGCGCGAAAACTTGGCTGCGGGCGAAATAGTACAGGTATGCCGCCCCAGCCTCAACTATAGTCGGATGGAACAGCTGTCCGTACGCTCCTCCCTGGATCGAATACATAACGGACTCCAGTCGGTCCTCGTCCCAATTCCCGGGTTCTCCCGGGTCCAGAACCGAGCTATGAAGGTCAAGGATCTGTTCCTTATCTAGATGTTTCATGGCTTACTGCCCCAGCTCAACAGTCGCTATTGTACACGTATATTACCCAATGTACACCAAAGGTCGACCAATGGTAGATTAAATGTAAACCGATGGTGGAACTACGGTTTACAGATGGTCGCCCTACGGTATACTGGAAGTGTCATATGGAATCCATATGAACTGTGCACCCGCTAGGTTAGGAGGTACTCTACGCAATGATCAAAAAGCTCGCCAGGCACGGAAACGGCCGGGCGCTTACCTTGGACAGAGCGTTGTTGGAGCTATTGAATATCACAGACGAAACGGAACTGAAGATCACTACTGATGGCAAAGGCTTCAGTGTGTATCCAGTCGAAAGAATAGAAGACGATGAATTCAAACGAGCAAAGGAGCGCACTCTGAAGAGACAAGCGAAAACCATAAAAGCCCTAAAGGACAGGTAATCGCCCACGTTGTCCATGTCGAAGACAAACAACACAGACGCAATAAAAAACCGCGTTGAGAACCCTGAAGGATAAACCTTCGGGGTTCTCGTTTAGAAGGTGGTTGTTTGGTCGGCTCTGATAGAGGGTTGGTAAAAAGATCAAAACGTCGGCTTTTGAAGATGATCACTCGCCTGCCTTTTCCCACTCTTCATTCCAACTGAGGAAGTCTATCGCTGAGTCGGGGGACCAAAATAGCGCCGCCACCATGTCAGCTACGGCGTTTTTCAATGTACGAATGACGCCATACAGAATTATCTGTCCTCTGATGGTGCCGCCGGTGCCTTCACCGTACGGTTCCGACAGACCCCTATGCCAGACGTAAGTGTCTGCAACGAATTTGTTGAAGTATTGCGCGGCGGGCTTGCCGTCGAAGTGTTTGGGAGGAAACCAGTGTGCCAAGTTCAGCAGGATTTGCTCTAGTACATCGGCGATTTCTGCGCCTCCTTCGTTCATGTCGAAAGTGACTCCGCTGTTCCGTCTATCGGCGGTGAATCGATATGCTTGCGACAATATTGACGGCAGTTCAGCGGCATAGCGGATCAGTCCTTCTTCGTCCGGACGCTCGAAACGTTTGAAGGGATCAGATCCGAATTCTTCGTCTTCGATCGACGGGTTTTGCTCATCGGATTCACTTCTCGCCCGCGCTGATGTTCCAGCCATCGCACTTGCCGCGAGATGATCAGCCTCTTCGCGTCGACAGGCAACGCGACTGAGCCAGCCGTCTCTGTATTTGGTCACAAGCGCCGCATTCAATTTGCGGCCGAACCCGCCGGTTATTTGAGTTTCGTCATGGCACAGCAAGCAGAGCACGGCCAAGTTTTTTGGTGAATTGTTGCTGGGATCGTCATCTATGTGATGAATTTGAACCCGGCGTCCGTGTTCGTTGCACTTGCAACAGGTGCGATCCTGTTCGTACAAGATCCGAGCAGCAAGTTCGTCCGGAATTGGAATCCGTTCTTTCTTTACTCGCTGCTCCGTCATGAACGTGCCCGGACATGTGTGACTGTCCATCTCTGGATGAACATTGGATGAACATTGGATGAACAATGCCACCATCGATCCCGAAAAGCCTTGGGCGGTAAGAGACTCGAACTCCTAACCCCTTCGGTGTAAACGAAGTGCTGCAACGTAGTTGGTAGGGTGTCGGGCATTTGTGATGATTATACTATTTTATCGATCGATAGCCGGAAAGGCTTACAGACAAGGAGAGAACGGCGATTTCTGTTATCACTTGTTATCCGCCGATATTTTTCGGGAGTAGCACCCTAGTAGCACTGAAGTTGCTGGGAAAGGTGAACGATGATATTCTATCAAAAGCTTACAGAAGCACGCGTTGAAGGGACTGAAATTATTGTTTAGCGGCTGCCAAGCGGGCTCCGGAGTAGCACCTAAACTGTCCAAAAAGAGGTCAAAAAAGCGCTCAGGATGCCCAAAAAATCGGCAAAGGCATTCAATTTCACCAAAAAGGAGCTGGAAAAACTTCCGGCGCCGGACAAGCACTGGGTTGCTTATCACGACACAACCATCGAAGGACTCATCCTTTTGCATTGGCAGACCGGGGCAAAGAGCTTTTATGTCTACAAGAAAATCGAGGACAAGCCTGAACGCATCAAGATAGGCAAGTTCCCGGATATGTCGGTGGAACGTGCGCGCAATGAAGCGCAGCGGATTTTGGGCGAAATCGCGCAAGGACAACGCCCCACAGCAAAGCGAGCAAGAAAGGAAGCTGGCATCCTGTTGGAAGATCTGTTTCGCCGATATTTGGATGAATATGCGCAACATCACTGCACGACCTGGCGAGAAACTGGTAAAAATTTCCGACGATATTTTGCTCCATGGCTCTCTCGTGAGGTAACTGGTTTCGCGCGATCCGAGATCCAGCAGTACATTAATGCCCTCGGAACGGAACGCGGACATCACACAGCCAATCGTGCTTATGATGATCTTCGAGCTGTAATCTCCTGGGGAATCAAGTACGGATACCTTGCGGGCACCAATCCCTGTGCTGGAGTTACGAAATTCAAGACTCGCTCTCGTGAACGCTTCATCCGTCCCGACGAATTCAAGAAATTTCTCGAAACTCTGAGGGAAGAAACCAATATCGATCTACGAGATTACGTCTATTTGAGTCTTTTTACCGGTGCGCGGCAGGCGAACATCTTATCTATGCGTTGGGATCAAATCGATTTTGACCTTGCTCTTTGGCACATACCGATTACGAAAAACAAAGAATCACAAACGTTACCGCTGACGGAACTTGCGATGAAGCTTCTGAAGAGTCGCTTCCAAGGGCGCAAATCCGAAGAGTGGGTCTTTCCGAGTGTAAGCGCTTCTGGACACATCGTCGAACCCAAAGCCGGTTGGCGTAAGTTTGTGGAAAAAACCAAGCTCCAAGACTTACGGATGCACGACCTGCGGCGAACCCTCGGTAGCTACATGGCGATGAATAATCAGTCATTGCAAATAATCGGCAAGACGCTTGGACATAAATCGCCGGCGGCAACACAAATTTACTCGCGACTAGGGTCCGATCCGATCAAGCGAGCAATGGAAGCAGCGCACGCTTCAATGGCAGGGAATGCCAGTATTCTGCCTGACAACCTCGAGTGAGACGATAGTCCTCCTGCTATGAGCGCGCAGAAAAGTTCAGCTGTTTAACGGCTTTTTCAAGCTCCGTATAGCCAAAAGCGGTTTGTGCCCTTGACAGTCGGTGGACGGGTACGTCATCTGCTGAAAAAATATGTATGGCTGGTTCTGCTCCTTAAGCAATGGAATGCTCGAGGGATCAGCTGCGTCCCGTTTGCATGACAAGCAAGCAGAAAAACTGTGGTCTTTGGGGGAGTTGTATGGATGAATCGGCTACGAAGGTCAGTTCAAAGCTTTCGGACAGCAAGCGGCGAAAGGCAGAGGACCAGATCGAGAAGCACAGGAAGCCAATTGAATACGACACGACTGAGTATCCTGTAGAAGTTCTGATCACGAAGATTGATCAGAATGAGCCTTGGAAGGCCGATTGGTATATTCCGAATTACCAGCGTCAGTTCATCTGGCATGAGGGGCTGCAATCGAAGTTCGTCGAATCAGTTATCCTAAATATTCCGATCCCATTCATGTTCCTGGCTCAGATGCCTGACGGACGTTTTGAGATTGTAGATGGCTCCCAGCGGATCAGGACCTTGCAAGCATTCTGCGAAAATGAACTGGTTTTAGAAAAACTAGGCAAACTGACAGACCTTGAAGGTTTCCGGTTTTGCGATTTGACCGAAGCAGAGCAGCGCAAATTCAAGAGTCGCACATTGAGAATCATACGACTCAGTGAAAAAGCCGATGAAAGTATAAGACAAGATCTATTCAACAGAGTGAACACCTGCGGGGCCGTCCTCGTCGAACCCGAGTCTAGACGAGGCTCCTTCGACGGCAAGTATTATGATTTCGTCAAAGAGTGTTCGCAAAACGAACAGTTCTTAGTCCTTTGTCCCTTTTCGGAGAAGCGAAAAAAGCGCTGGGAACCGGAAGAATATGTTCTTAGGTTCTTGTGCTACAAGGACCGCTACCTTGAATTCAAACACGATGTGCGCGGATTCCTGGACGGATATGTGGTCGAACGAAATGAGAAGTTCAATGAAAAATCCGTCGCGCGCGACCGCCGAGAGTTTCAGCAAATGTTGGAATTCGCATCGAAGTACCTTCCTTTCGGATTCAAACGATCAGAATCCGCGAAAACGAGTGCACGCGTCCGCTTTGAAGCTCTCTCCGTGGGCATCATTCTCGCTTTAAGAGAGGAACCCAAGCTAGTGCCGAGCGATCTGGACTGGATTGAGTCAGCGAAGTTCGAAGATATGATTACGTCGGACGCCAGCAATTCGGCCAAGCGACTGCAATCCCGGATTGAGTTTGTGAGAGATAAATTGCTGGCATGAGGGGGAGAACGGTCTTTAAAGATAGACGCGACGAAGTTAGGGCATACCTAGCCTATCTGTTCGACTTCGAGACCACCATTCTGCGGGACAAGCGTAAGAAGCGTGCTGGTTTCTTTTTCAAAGTGGCCAAGGCGAACTTATTCGTGATGTTGTACAACCTCGTAGAATCTACGACGTTCATCTGTTTGGAAGATATCGAGCAAGCATTCGCTTCCAATGGACTAACTCACAAAAAGGTAACCGAAAAGGTCCGAGTGGAATGGCTGAAACAATTCTGTCGAGATGATCGTTTGCGCAAGACGAACCAGGAGGACCAGCATAAGCTGTTTCTGGAGGTCGTAATGACCGTCGTGGAAGATAAAATCCTGCAACCGCTTGGGACGAAAAATATGACTGATTCGAACATAAATCAGCATGTAATTCATTCAGTTTCAGATCGTTTAGGCGTTGCGATGACGGGAGGAGCGGATGGCGAATCGCTTGAGATAATTAGAACGCTTCGGAATTCACTTGCGCACGGAAACGAAAAATTTTCTGTGATTGGATCGCCGTATTCAGTCCAGGATCTCGAAGAACATGCAAATAAGTGCTTTTCATTCATCGAGCGGTTCGTGTGCTCTGTCGAATCGTACATTCGGCACCAGCGTTTCAGGGTTAAGCGTAGGCGGCGAGTGGCACCACCGGCGCCACCATGATCGAACGAAGGGACTAGGGATGAATTACTGGTTATTGTGCTTGCCACGAGCCGATATCGAGCGCTGTATGAAGATCGGGACTTTTGGCCTCAATCGGAAATACATGCTTGGGCAAGTATGTAAGGGCGACAAGGTGGTTTGTTGTGCAGGTAAGTCCGATTGGAAAATCATCGGGATCGGTACAGCGACTACCGATTACTACGTTGATGACACAAAAGTTTTTCTGGCCGACGGCATATTCCCGGACCGATTCGATTTCTCGGCTGAGCCTATCAAAAAAAATAGCGAGCTAGATTTGATGCGTGTAATCGATGATCTGAGCTTTGTCACGAATGTGACTTATTGGTCCGTTTTCTTCCGCAGCGGTATCGTGAAGATGCAGGAAAGAGATTGGCAGTTGCTCAAGAAGACAATTGAGTTCTCGCAGGCATCTTAGTACTGGAGATGAAAATGGGGACATCAAGAAAAAATAGAATCATACGGTTGGGCGAGCAAAAACACCCGCTCAGCCGGTCCGAGATGATGAAGCGAGTTAAATGCAAAGACTCTGCCGCTGAACGATCTCTCAGGTCAGCCTTGCACACCCGAGGATTGCGTTTCAGATTGCAACGCCGGATCGAGAAAGTGACAGTCGATATCGTTTTCCCTCGTGAGCGAGTCGCCGTGTTAGTGGATGGGTGTTTTTGGCACGGTTGCCCTTTGCACGCTACCTATCCTAAAACCAATACCAATTACTGGCTTCCGAAGTTAGCGGAAAATCGTGAGCGAGACGAACGGCAAACGAACCGATTGCGGAATTGTGGTTGGACAGTAATTCGCGTCTGGGAACACGACTGTTTCCCTCCTGCAATGCCAGTGGTCACAGCCATTGTGAGCACGGTACGCGCTGCGCGCGTGGCGGAGGTGGGAGGATAATGCAGGTGGCTGTACCAGAACCCGGGCAATTGGTCGAAGTCCGTCGTCGCCAATGGATCGTTTCTGACACTGATGGTTCAACGCTGACTGATGACGGAGTGACACAGAATTTGCTGACTCTTGCGTCGCTGGATGAAGATTCTCCTGATGAAACTCTGTGCGTGGTCTGGGAGCTTGAACCAGGAGCGCGAATTCTCGAAACAGCCGGACTTCCTACAATAGAAGGGTGGGATCCTCCCGAGCATTTGGAGACATTTTTGGACGCTATTCGTTGGGGAGCGACCACGCAGGCCGATCGATCGCTATTGCAGGCTCCATTTCGAAGCGGCGTGGATATCGAGGACTATCAACTCGACCCTTTGGTTCGTGCTATTGATATGGCGCGAGCAAATCTATTAATTGCGGATGACGTCGGACTAGGCAAGACGATCGAAGCCGGCCTCGTGATTCAAGAGCTGCTTATCCGTCACAGGGCGAGAACGATATTTATCGTGTGTCCTGCCTCGTTGCAATTCAAATGGCAGACGGAGATGGCCGAGAAATTCGGATTGGAGTTCAGGATCGTAGACACCGATTACATCCGAGAATTACGACGCGAACGAGGAATAAATGCAAATCCCTGGACAAGTTTCCCCAGACTGATAGCATCGATGGATTGGATGAAGAGTGGGGAGGCACTGAGGCTGATCAAAGACGCACTTCCAGCCATAGTTACGTACCCGCGCAAGTTCGATATTTTGGTCGTGGACGAGGCACACAATGTCGCTCCATCAGCAGCAAGTCGCTATGCGATGCCCAGTCAGCGTACCCGATTGATTAGGACGCTCGCGCCCCAATTCGAGCATAAACTGTTCCTCAGCGCGACACCGCACAATGGTTATACCGAATCCTTCACCGCACTGCTGGAACTTCTGGACGATCAGCGCTTTGCCCGAGCCATATTGCCTGATGAAAAACAGTTGCATGCCGTTATGGTAAGGAGACTCAAAACCTCGCTCGTGGACCAGACCGGCGAACCTCTCTACCCGAAACGTGAGCTTGAGGCTCTTAGCGTTGAATATACGGACGAAGAACTAAAAATCCACGAACTTCTGAACGCGTACACTTCCAGCAGATTAGGGAGCGCTTCTAACGGAATCAAGCTTGGAACAGAGTTTATTCATAAGCTGCTGAAGAAGCGTCTTTTCTCATCGCCGATGGCATTCGCGACTACATTGGCGAAACATCGACAGTCAATGGCAAATCAGACCACCAATCGGAGTCGATTGATCGACGAGCGCATTCTGCACAAAGCCATAATGAAGTGCGAAGAAGATTATGCGAACGATGTTCAGTTAGAAGAGTCACAAGCAGCAGCGATAAGTGCGGCCGGTTCGGTAAGCGTCCCATTATCTGCAGAGCAACGCGCATTGTTGGATCAACTCACATCATGGGCTGAAACTGCGAAGAATCGGGGTGATTCAAAATCTCGGGCGATAATCAAATGGTTAGACGATCATTTGAAATGTGACGGCGTGGTCAATGACAAACGCGTCATCTTATTTACTGAGTATTTGGCCACACACGCTTGGTTGATTCAAATTTTGGCGGCCGCGGGCTGGGGAAGTGATCGACTAATGAGTCTTCACGGTGGAACAGATCCCGCTGACCGAGAACGAATCAAAGCGGCGTTTCAAGCCAATCCGGCAGTATCGCCTGTAAGAATCTTGCTGGCGACTGATGCAGCCTCCGAAGGCATCGATCTCCAAAATCATTGTAACTTCCTTATTCACATCGAAATTCCTTGGAATCCCAATGTCCTAGAGCAGCGCAACGGTAGAATCGACCGGCATGGGCAGAAAGAGAAACGCGTTTATATCTGGCACCCGGTAGGACATTGTGCAGGCAAGGGTGATATTGCGGGAGATGACGAGTTTTTGATGCGCGCGGTGACAAAGGTAGATGCGATACGAGAAGATTTGGGTTGCGTCGGCCCAGTCATTGCCCAGCAAATTGAAGAAGCAATGCTTGGTAGACGCTCCGAATTAGACACGCGAGCTGCTGAAGCCAAGGCAGCAAAGGCGCGAACATTTCTCGTACTGGAACGAAAACTGCAAGAGCGCATAGGCAAACTGCACCAAAAACTTCTCGAAGCGAGGAACGCGTACGAGTTAACGCCGGACCGCATCTGCCGCGCAGTTCAGGTAGCCATGCAATTGTTGGGCAAGCCTCCTCTTGAACCGGCAGCGGAAAATGCCGTATGGAAAGTGCCATTGCTCGCAGGATCGTGGAATCAAGCGACACAAGGACTTGCGCACCCACATACTGGCGTGCGGCGACCAATCACGTTCGATCATTCCGTCGCACAAGGTCGTGACGATGTGGTGCTTGTCCATTTACAGCATAAATTAGTGCAAATGTCGCTACGTCTCCTACGCGCCGAAGTGTGGGCTCATGCAGATCGGAAAAAATTACGGCGGGTAGCTGTACGTGCGTTGCCGACCGGAACGATTGACTCACCGGTCGTTGTGATTTGGTCTCGTCTATTGATTACCGGAGGACTCCATCATCGGCTGCATGAAGAATTGACTATCGCAGGAGGAGAACTGAAGGAAGGCAGTTTTTCTCGCATTCGGACACTGAGCCGTTTAGAAGAGCTACTGCAATCGAGTTATCCAGTCGAGCCTGATAGGTCTTTGTTCGAAAAACTGCGGGCTAGGTTCAATGAATATCAGTCGCCCATTCTGGGCGCTGTGGAGGCACGATCCACTGACAGACTTGAATTTCTGACGAACACACTCAATCGACGCAGGTTGCAAGAGCAGGAAGATCTGAATGTGGTGCTTGATGAATTGACGCGAATGATCGAAGGAGAACTTGCCGATGATGATGCTCCTGTGCAGCTGGCGCTCTGGCCCACTGAGCAGCGGGAACAACTCCAGAAAGATCTAGAAGCCCTAAGGGCTCGGCTACAACGGATACCGGCAGAACGCCAAAGTGAACTCTCGTCGATCCAAAGACGATATGAAAGCCCAACGGCCAGAACGTTCCCCGTCGCCGTCGAATTCTTGGTGCCGGCAGAAGATATTGCGGGGATCGTCAAATCGTGAGCATTGTCGAACAAATAGACTGGCTAAATCTGGTGGATTCAACGGGCCCATTCTTAGCTGCGTCCGTGCTGCAAAATGCATTTCCGCAAGGCTTCGCAAGCATTGAAACTCCACGGCGGCAACGATTGAGGGCAGCCTATGATGAATGGCAGGACGCTATAGACGAGTGCGATCCTGAGCTACAGGAACTTCATTCTGCTTGGATCTCAATGGTAATCCGAGAGGGACTGGAATACGATGACCAGGTCCTTATCGGCAAGCAGGCTTTAGGAGATCGGCTTGTCTATACTCCGCCTGACGTCGATGAGACGATAGCTCCAGATTTAGCCGTACAGACGGACGATGGGTTATTCCGTTTACTAGTAATGGCTTATCCTCCAGGTACTGATCTCGATGGACCAGTGACCGAACGGTGGCCGACTTCGGCAGCAGAACGAATGACGTTGCTTTGTCGGGCCAATGATGTTCGGTTGGGGTTAGCGACCAACGGCGAACGATGGATGTTGGTGAATGCGCCAATTGGAAAGACATCGGGGTTTGCATCGTGGTTTGCGCGTTTGTGGTGGCAAGAGCCGGTGACGTTGCGAGCTTTTCAGTCGTTGCTCGGCATGCGGCGTGCGTTTGGTCCGGAGGAGGACAGACTTGAGACCTTGCTCGACAAATCCTCTGAAGTCCAGGATGAAGTCACAGACACCCTTGGAGAACAAGTTCGTCGGGCCGTGGAAATGTTAGTGCAGGCTCTGGGACGAGCAGATCAAGACAGGAATGGTTTGCTTCTAAAAGGTATGGCACCTGCAGAGCTATATGAAGCCGGCCTCACTGTCATGATGCGGTTGGTCTTCATTCTGTGTGCTGAAGAACGCGGGCTACTGCTTTTGGGCGATCCGATTTATGATCAGTACTACGCCATATCGACACTGAGAAGCAGGCTAAGAGAAGACGCCGACCGATACGGAGTAGAGGTTCTAGAGCGTCGTCATGATGCATGGTCGCGAATTCTGTCCGTATTTAGGGCGGTGTATGGTGGCATCGCGCATGAGACACTTCGGATGCCCGCACTCGGAGGCTCGCTCTTTGATCCAGATCGCTTTCCAGTGCTCGAAGGCCGAGAAATCGGCACTTCCTGGCTATCCGATCAGGCATCTCCCTTGCCGATCGACAATCGTACCGTATTGCTGCTCCTGGATGCACTTCTTGTGTTAAAGCACAAGAACGGTGCGCAGTTATTGTCGTATCGCTCCCTGGATATCGAACAGATCGGACATGTCTACGAAGGTCTTCTCGAATACACGGTAAAGAAGGTAGATGAAGAGACGGTTGGATTGATCGGGACCCAAAGGGTTCCAAATCCTCACATCAGCTTATCCGAATTGGAACAGTTCAAGGCGCTCGGATTGGACCAATTGGTCACAAAGCTGAACGAACTCACGGACCGGTCGGAATCAGCATTACGCAAGGCATTGCAAAGCACGCCCGATGACAGCATCTTCTTGAAGCTTGTTTTGGCGTGTCATGGAGATGAAAAGCTCGCTAACCGACTGTCGCCCTTTGCAAAGCTGATAAGAACGGATAGTTGGGACAGCTTACTCATCTATCAGGCAGGCTCGTTTGCCATCGTATATGGTGGCGGTCGACGCGAAACGGGAAGTCATTATACGCCACGATCATTAACTGAAATAATTGTTGAAAGGACGATGGAGCCACTCGTTTTTGAAGGACCGGCTCAGGGACTCGCTCGAGAAAAGTGGAAATTGAAATCATCCGCAGAACTGCTCGATCTGAAGGTGTGCGATCCCGCAATGGGCTCGGGCGCCTTTCTTGTGCAGGTTTGTCGTTATCTGGGAGAGATGTTGGTACAGGCATGGGCCCGCGAGGAGGAACAAGGCAACGCCATCGGGGTAGACGGCATAAAGTATCCGGCTCTGGACAATAGAGAGCCACTACCGACCGATACACATGAAAGGCTGACTATCGCGCGACGACTAGTCGCTGAACGTTGCCTCTACGGCGTAGATGTGAATCAGCTCGCGGTTGAACTGGCGAAGCTGTCCATATGGCTTGTGACACTAGCCAAGGGACGTCCGTTTGGATTTCTGAATCACAACCTGCGGTGCGGGGATAGCATCCTGGGCATTGATAGACTCGAACAACTGCTTGAATTAAACATGACTCCAGAGTCAGCGGTGAAGCAAACGACGCTATTTGGACAACGAATACGAGAAGAGGTCGCCAAAACGGTCCGGTTGCGCATGGATATTCGCTCGATTCACGTGAAGGATTTCCCCGACGTAAAAGAGATTGCGAAATTGCACATGCTATCGCGCGCCGTTGTTGAGGGAGGCGTGCTAATTGCGGATGCTTTCGTAGCACAAGTCCTTTCTGCCGGGACGTTCAATACTGCGCTTGCGGAGAAACTACAGACCATTGGACTAGAGGCTGATCGTGTATTTAACAAAAACAGTGACTCATACAACTCCTTGCGATCTACTGCGCACAGAATACTTGCATCAGATCTACCGGATGGAAAACCTGTTCGGAAGCCGTTCCATTGGCCCCTTGAATTTCCTGAGGTGTTCAGTCGTGAGCGTCCAGGATTTGATGGCATAGTCGGTAATCCGCCATTCCTCGGGAACCGCTTGTGGCGGACTCTGTTAGGCGAAAAACTACAGTGGCAAGTGCAAATAATTCTCGGGGCGAAACCGGGGAAAACCGATTTATGTATAGCTTTCCACCGCCGTGCAGCTGCGCTTTTAAGAGAAGGCGGCGCCTACGGATTACTCGCAACGACGAACATAGCCGAGGGCACATCAATACCCGTGGGCTTAGGCGAAGTGATCAAACATGGCGAAATAATTTTTTGCCAAAAACGCCTTGAATGGCCAGGAAAAGCTCATATCGTCGTGGCCATGGTTTGCTTTTACAAGGGACAATACGGCTCCAAGCGAATCTGCGATGGCGCTGAGTGCAATCGAATAGGCGCAAGGTTGGAAGCTGAATCTGAAAGCAAGTGGAACCCGGTGGTATTGAAAGAACGCTTGTTTTGCTATGAAGGGGTCAATAACGCCAAGGGGATGAAATTGATTGTGTCTCCTGATGATCCATGGTACCGAATTCTTTTGGCCGAACAAGGTTCTCTGCTCCGGCCCTATGTCACCGGTAAAGATATATCCGATCATGCACTGGCACAACAAAATCGTTGGGCACTGGACATTGGTGACCGAGGTATCGACGAGATCCGAGACGAGTTTCCAGAGGCTTACCGATTCCTGAATACGGTGGTCAAACCGAGCCGAACTGCCGAGGTTCTGAAGGACTATAAGGAGCCGATAGATCGGTGGTGGCAATTTACTCGTAATCGTGCCGAGCAATCACGAACTCTCAGGAAAATGTCTGCCCAGTGCATCGTGTTTTCTAAAAACACGAAATATCCCGTTTGCCTTTTGACACACTCGGACTGGATATTCACGAACAAGGTGGTCGTAATTGGAATCGGGAGACCGGACACATTAGCCATATGCCTCAGTTCGCCATTCTCCATCTGGCTAGGCAGATTTTGTGGTGGCAAAATGCAGGATCAAGATACGCTCAACATTTCAATAGATTCCATCAATAAGTTCCCACTCCCGGATCGTAGGATGTCTGAGGACGGCATCCAGCACGCGCTTGCCTTCCAAGATGGATGTGTTTCTTACGCTTCCTCTAACAATATCGGTGTTACGGAATTGATGAACCGCGTGCACGATCCCGAGTGTGGGGATCGCGAGATTGCAGAGCTGCGGGAGCATTTGCAAGGAATCGATATTTCCGCAGTGGAAGCCTATCAATGGGAGAATATCGACGCGGCTCACGGGTCTCATGAAGCCGAACATCTGCTGACAGAACGGAATATGCGACTGGGATGGTCGAGACAGACTCAGGAAACTGTCCTATCACTCCTGCTGGACTTGAACAAATCGAAGTCGTTGAACAAAGAAGAATTGCAATTAAACGATGAGGAATTGCAGACTGCGTTAGAGGTTACGCCATGACTGTATCAAGCACCTTAAGCACCAAGATCGCGAACGCCTGGTTGTTGATCGGACCCACGGACCAAAGAAACCCTTATTCTTTGTCGATTAGATCTACCGCAGAAAATGTCAGTCCCGGCGACGGGACGGTATTCGCTTATAAGAGCGGGGCAACGACAAAAGTCTTCGGATTTGGACGGGTCTACCGCATTCGTCGAATGAGCAGCGGCGCAACGGTTTATTTGGACAGGGTCAAGTACCTGGCAGACGTCAGTCTTACTGATTTAGGAATTGACTACTCCGAAGTTGACGAAACCATAAAAAGATTGGATTGGCCGGTTTTTGCGAGCGCTTTGCAAAGCGCAACGCAGCTAGATTTCACGGATCTTCCAGCTATTGTCGGCACAACGCAGGAAGAGAAAGCATATTTAAGGGAGCTTTTGCGGCTGGCTACCGTGGATGACCTTTTGGGACCCGCGTGCGGGCCCGATGAAGAAATCATTGGTATGAGTGTGCGGGATCGATATCTGGTAGGCAAATTGGCTCCCAGAGTGGGAGGACACGCAGGAGAGTCGATCGAGGGTCTTCAAGGACCGATGGCGGAGGAGGCACGGCCCGGACAGATACCTACGGATCTCAAGCCGTTCGAAGAGCAAGGCGCGGGCAAGGAGAAGGCGGCGCGCCGACGTTTGCCAGGCGAAGAGTTCAGTCCCGTCGGTGGATCGAGTGATCCCGACGATGATGACAGCTCCTCCATTGATGCCTCGAAGAATCAATCGTTTGTGCCGTCGTCGATGGGATTGACGGTGTGCGTGGATGGAGCCGTCGAAGACCTTCTGATCGATGTTCACTGGGGACGTTACACGAGAACGGCGAGTGAAAAGGAGTTCGACGACAAAGGAAAGCCTCTTCGGGCGTGGAAGAGGATTCCGGCGGGTGGGCGGATTTCGATACGCCTCATAGACGGATTGATCAAACCGATAGCTCCTGACGCAAGCTGTCCGCAAGTAATTATTCAAGGAACGGTGCGCCCCCCCTTACCTTCCGGTGGAAGGTTGGTAACCATCTTTCTTGTGAACAATCAGGCTGAGTTAGACCGCAACCAGGATGAAGCTTGGCTCTTCCAGCCTGAGATCATCCTGAACAATAGCGACAGGAATCCTATATTCCACCGACGTCCGGTAGTGGATAGCACCGGCAGCGATCATGAACGAGACGCGCTTGAGATGGTCTACCGAAAGCACATGGAATACGGAGTCGGGCATTGTGTATCTGTCCATGCAGTTCCATCGAATGAAGATCTGAGCCGTGCTTCGGAAATTCGTACCTCTGTACTTCCGCACTATGAAGTGCCTATTACGGAGACACCGGGCGTGGATCCACAAGACCGTCCCGCTATGCGCAGGATGGTGACAGACGGTTTCCTCGACATGCAAACTCTCGCTGAGTTGGATCGTGCGGACCTGATACAAGCGCTTTCAATATTGACTGCGGACTATGAGGCATGGATTGAAGAACAAAGAAAGAGAATCGGCAAAGATGTTCTGCAATTTGACGTCCCCGCAGACAAAGCCCTCGCTCGTTGTGAACAAATATTGGACCGACTGAAAGAGGGTATCGAGACAATTCAGGCTGACGACAATGCCTTTCAGGCGTTCAAATTCGCTAATCGTGCAATGGCGATGCAAAGAATTCGAAGTATCTTTTCGCTGCGCCGCAGGCGAAAGGAAGAAATTGAACTAAACGAGCTGGATGTGCGAAAGAACCGGTCCTGGAGACCATTTCAGCTCGCCTTTATCTTGCTGTCGATTCCTGCGTTAGCGAATCCGCTTCATCGAGATCGTACCAAGCCGATTGACGCATTTGCTGATCTTCTCTGGTTTCCCACCGGCGGTGGCAAAACAGAGGCATACCTGGGCGTGGCTGCCTTTGCTATGGCCATTCGCCGATTACATGGAGACATCGGCGGTTACGACGGAAGTCGCGGATTGGCAGTGATAATGCGTTACACGCTCCGTCTCCTTACCTTGCAGCAATTTCAACGGGCTGCGACATTGATTTGCGCGATGGAATCGATTCGTCGACTGAACGAGAAAGTATGGGGAACTTCACCGTTTACGCTAGGGTTGTGGGTCGGACAGAAGGTCACACCAAACGACACCGAGGAGAGTCACGAGGCGATTGAGGCGAAGCGCACAAACAAGCGTCCGACAAGGTCGTCGCCTGCGCAATTGACCAGCTGTCCGTGGTGCGGTTCCGAGATTGCACCTGGACGAGACATTGAAGTGAGGCGATGCAACAATGATGTCGGCCGCACCCTGATCTTTTGTGGCGATAAGTTTGGCCGTTGTGATTTTAGTCGAACGAAATCGCGCGACTCCGGGATACCAGTGATCGTTGTTGATGATGAACTTTACAGAAGACCTCCAAGCATGCTAATTGCCACGGTAGATAAGTTCGCAATGATGGCATGGCGAGGTCAGGTGCGCACGCTGTTCGGAATCGCCTCGAGAGAATGCAAGCGTCATGGTCTGCTGTGGGATGGCGCTGACTGCAACGGCAAGCACGCGTCATTAGGTTCGTTGCCTGTTGCCACAGAGTTGAAGATAAAACGTTTACGCCCACCCGATTTGATCATCCAGGACGAGTTCCACCTTATTAGCGGTCCATTGGGGACGATGGTCGGTCTCTATGAAACTGCGGTCGATGAACTATCGACTTGGGGACTAGACGGCAAAGCCATCCGCCCCAAAGTGATTGCTTCTTCTGCAACCGTAAGAAAAGCAAGCGAGCAAATGAACAATGTATTTCTGCGCCGGGTGGCCATCTTTCCGCCGCACGGACTAGATATTGAGGACAATTTCTTTGCGGTACAGAGATCTACGAGAGATAAGCCCGGAAGGCTCTACATGGGCATTTGTTCTCCGGGTAGTGCGCGGCCCGCTGTGCTCATTCGAGTCTATACAGCATTGTTGACGGCAGCTCAATCTCTCCTCGAGCATTTCGGTCCATCGGCTGATCCATGGATGACACTCGTGGGGTACTTCAATTCGCTCCGAGAGCTTGGTGGAATGCGGCGACTGGCCGAGGATGATGTGCAAACGCGATCTTACCGCGTACAGATGAGCGACGTGGTGCGCCCCGGGCTTGCACAGCGAAACGTGAAGAATGTCGACGAATTGACGTCGCGAGTACAGAGTAAAGACATCCCCGCCAAGCTAGATCAACTAGAAATCGGCTTCACCGCCGATCTTGAACCAAATGGTAGCTACAAAGTTCGATGGAATAAAGGAGAAATCCAGCCTATAGATGTGGTATTGGCGACAAACATGCTGTCGGTCGGCGTTGATGTCAACCGCCTCGGCTTGATGGTCGTTAATGGCCAACCCAAAAGCACCGCCGAATATATCCAAGCAACAAGCCGAGTGGGACGTTCATTCCCAGGTTTCGTTTGTACGGTGCTCACGTGGTCGAGGCCGCGCGATCTGTCGCACTACGAATCGTTCGAGCATTACCACGCTACGTTCTATAAGCACGTAGAAGCGCAGTCGGCGACGCCGTTTGCACCGCGAGCACTCGATCGCGGACTCACTGGCACCATGGTGAGCTGGCTGAGATTGAGCCGAGATGCCTACAATCCTAACCTGGGAGCCAGTACGATGAGCAGCCCCACGACTCCTGAGGTGGCGGAAACTAAACGCATTTTGGGAGACCGTGGATGGCGTGTAGTCGGTCAGAAATCCGCGTATTCACTGACCGAAGCGATGGTAGGAGAGCGTTTGGATGAGTGGATTAAGGAAGCTACGCGAGGCGGACGCAGACTCGGCTATGAGGCTGGGCGCAGCAAAGGGCAAGGAGATGTTGCTGGTCTTTTGAAAAAGCCTGGTGTGCAGGCGTGGGATCATTTCACCGCCCCAATGTCTCTGAGAGAAGTAGAAGCCGATGTAAGGCTCGTAATGTCCTCAGACCATCTACCAGAAGGTCCTGCATGGAAACCGAGAACCTCAACCGACAAGGTGGACAAATAGATGACTAAATTAGCTGTTGGTAGCATAAGACCCAGTCAACTGCTCTGGACGTATGGACCCGGCGCTCTCGTCGACCTACCAAATTTGTCTGTGATCACTATGGGTGTCGACCGATGGGAACGAGATCGCTGTCTACCCATTGAAGAGTCCCGACTTCTCGATGCTGTACGCCGTGTGCTCGGTCCACAAGTAGAACGACTCCGCATGCCACCTGTTGTGACGGATGAAAATGTGGATCCGCAGAGCGCCGAGGCGAAAATCGGAGTGCCGGTCAGACCGTTTCCCAGATGGTTGCGTTGTGTACGGTGCGGACTACTAGCGGAATATGATTCAGATCTTTTCAATATCAAACCCGATATATATCGACCCGATGGAACACACTTCCTGCACACGCATTGCGAGAAGGGAACGCATTCGGATGGAGTTGCAGCAAGGTTCTTACTTGCATGCAGAAACGGGCACCTGGATGATTTTCCATGGCACTGGTTCGTGCATGGGGGAGAGAGTTCGTGCAAGGGAACGCTTCGATTCTTCGAGACAGGAGCATCATTACAGACTGAAAATCTCTGGGTCAAGTGTGATGCCTGCGGCTCTGCGCGCTCTCTTGCAACAGCGTTTGGAACAGAAGCGAAGAATAATTTACCTGCGTGCCGAGGTCGCCATCCTCATATCGACCAATATGATGCCGAGTGTGATCAAGCCGTTAGAACGATTCTGCTCGGAGCCACGAATAGCTGGTTCCCCATCACAATTTCGGTATTGGCTATCCCGCACGCCGGCGACTCACTATCGCAACTTATTTCTGACGGATGGGAGGACTTTGCGGGTCTAGAGTCGGAAGCCGAATTGAAAGGCGTTCTAAAGACCTTTATCAGACGGGGCGTATTGCCTGGACTTGAGAAATATTCTGCCGAAGATGTCTGGGCTGCGATTCGTAGAAAACGTACTGGCGAGGATGTAGCTGCTAAAGATTCTGAGACTGACTTGAAGCGGCCCGAGTGGCAACTTCTAATCCATCCGAGTCCCCCAACAGATTGGCCGCATTTCTTGAGCGAGAAGGTCTCGGCCCCTGAGCAGTATGCCAACTTGATCACTGATGTCCTCCTCTTAAAACGACTGCGTGAAGTAAACGCCTTAATCGGATATACGCGAGTCGAAGCACCCGAGGAAACGTCGGATCCTGAGGAGAGACCTCCAATGGCGGACTTATGCAAAGGAAGGCCCGAATGGGTGCCAGCCGTGGAAGTGCATGGCGAAGGAATTTTCTTGCAGTTTGCTGAAGATGTCGTAAGCGGCTGGGAGCGTGTGGTCGCAGTGACGAAGAGAGATTCCATGCTTACGGCTGGGCACCGGGGGTGGCGGAATGCTCGGAAATTGGATCCAGAGAAAGGCTACCCAGGTATTCGATATGCCATGCTGCACACTTTTGCACATCTGCTGATTCGAGAGCTGGCTCTGGAATGTGGTTACAATGCCGCAAGCATTAGGGAACGCGTCTACGCTGCTTCTAATAGTGACGGTGCCATGGCAGGGGTGCTGCTCTACACTGCTGCCGCTGATTCTGATGGAACGCTTGGCGGGCTAATAGAACTCGGGAAACCGGAGAATCTCGGACGCTTGATCAAGCAAGCGCTGCATCGTGCTTCGATCTGCTCCTCGGATCCGTTATGTTCTGAACATGATCCAGAGAAAGATCGCTCACTGCATTCAGCGTCCTGCCATGCATGTGGCTTTGTCGCCGAAACATCATGCGAACGGTCCAACCGATACCTCGATCGTGCATTACTGGTTCCGACGTTCGACTGTAAGGACGCAGCGTACTTCGGCACAAAATGATTCATGGAGCGGACGACATTTGGTGTTTGATTGCAGCGATCGGCGCTGATTTTCACGCTGATCGGGTTGAGTGCATAGCCGAAGCACTCAGCCAATTGACGTCGGTGAAGGACTTCGAACGAGCACGTCATGCTTTTGGGGCGAACGGAGAAAAGTGTGCCGATAATTTAAGAGCAGCATGGTCCGCCGCACCTAACGTGTCTTCAAGTGATATTGTCGTGTTTTCGGCAAATGAAATTTGATCACTCGCGGCAAACGAATTTTGAGCACTTGTTCTTCTTCCTTCATGCAATTCCTCCGTTAAGCTGCGTCAGCTGACCCTTTTGACTTCTTCCGACGAA
>Ga0134128_10000761_pt1 | contig 43617 bp, 59 predicted proteins | sample KB31754_FD_96462 | JGI IMG/M metagenome (GOLD analysis project Ga0134128, IMG submission 96462) | Terrestrial soil microbial communities with excess Nitrogen fertilizer from Kellogg Biological Station, Michigan, USA - KB3-175-4 | ecosystem: Environmental > Terrestrial > Soil > Unclassified ...
GCGCCGCGCACTGCGCCGCCCACTGCGTCGCCCACTGCGCCGTACACTGCGTCGCGCACTGCGCCGCGCACTGCGCCGCCCACTGCGCCGCGCACTGCGTCGCCCACTGCGCCGTCCACTGCGCCGCGCACTGCGCCGCCCACTGCGTCGCCCACTGCGCCGTCCACTGCGTCGCCCACTGCGCCGTACACTGCGCCGTACACTGCGCCGCCCACTGCGCCGCGCACTGCGTCGCCCACTGCGTCGCGCACTGCGCCGCGCACTGCGCCGCCCACTGCGCCGTACACTGCGCCGTACACTGCGTCGCGCACTGCGCCGCGCACTGCGCCGCCCACTGCGCCGCGCACTGCGCCGCCCACTGCGCCGCCCGAATTACGTATCTGCCGGATCAGAAAATCGGCGATCGGGGCTGCGAAAGAACCGACAATCGGCGACGGAACCCGGATCACGACACCGGGCCACGGCACACCCGCGAACTCGTAGCATTTCCGCGCCCCGGCCTCCCAGACGGCCCACTCTTCTTCGGTTAGTGGTTGTGTGCGCCAGCCGTATTGGATCCATTCCTGGGCGAATGAGGCCATGCGGTCGCGTTGCTGCGGGGTGAGTTCGGTGAGTTTTTTCATGATGTGGCCTCGTCTTTGTTTTCGTCGTGAGAGTGGATTTCTGCGCGTCGTGCGGCCCAGGCTTCCTGTAGCCGTTTGCGGTGTGTGCCGAGGTTGCTGGTTTTGAGGTCTGATGCGATCTGGTCGAGTTCGGTGAGTGTGGCTGATTCGGCGATGTCGCGTGCGAAGTCTGCCGCAGTGTCATCGCTGATGCGCTCGGGCTGTGCGGGTTCGTCTGGGAGAGGTTCAACAGAGAACGGAGCGCGCTTTCCGCGGGTCATGGTCAGCGCCAGCGTGAGACGCTTGTCGATGTGGCTCAGATGGCTGATGCGTATCCCGCCAACCTCTTGGCCCCCGAATTTCACTGCGGCTTCGCGGTAGAGGGTCATGCGCCGGCCGACGTACATGGAAGCTTCCGGACCCCACGCCGCCACCAGGACACGCCTCATTGACTTACATGGCTTAAATGGTCTGGCGTCACCGAACTCGGCCGTGGCGATGTTCACTGGCTGATCCGCGTCACCGCTACTCACGCCAGTGATGGTGACCGTGGCTGGTCCACTTATCAGATCATCAGCGTTGAGCTGGTCCGACTTTGGAGCGATGGTGGTTGAGATGTCCATGTCAGACCGCTTTCATTTCGATATCGTCTTCCGAGTAGGCCCACGGCGATACTGAAATCACTTGAATCCCCGTGGGATAGCCGGGCCACACGCCAGTCTCGATGCAGCGGGCGTAGGTTTCGATCGCTTGTCGTTTGAGTAGGCGCCCTTCCGCGATGGCGATGTCGTCGAACCGCATCACCGACGACAGGAAGGGTGGAGTCTTCTCTTGTGCGACCAGGACGAAGACTGGATTGTTGTGCAGCTCAATAGCTATCGCGAGGTCTCGGTACCAGACGGCTTGCAGATAGTACTTGTACTTGGTCGATGCGCGCTCGAATGTATCTGGGTCGGCGCTCGTTGTTGTCTTGTAGTCCACGATGAGGAGTTCGCCGTCGCCGTAGGTGAGCCAGTCCGCGCGCCCACGCAACCGAACGCCACTCTCTGTGTCTGTTGCATACATTGCGCGTTCAGCGACGCCAGATTTAAACAGTGCTGCGGCATCAGGGTTGGCATGTAAGGCATCTACCATTGCGAGTGCCTTGTCGAATTCTGCGCGAAGGAGTGGCACTTTTCCTTCATCGCGCGCGGACTCGGCTTGTTCCTTCGCCGCTTTGGTTCGCCAGTCGTCGGCGTCCACAGGGACGATCTCCTCGCCTTCGCCGAGGAGGAATCGGTGGGCGGCATGGCCGAAGTCGTAGTGCCGTTTAGGTGGGGATGGGTTGTCGAGCTGGTATTTGAAGTGTGCTGGTGTGGATGGCGGCAAAAGTAGTTTCGCGCCTGAGTAGGAGAGAGTGGTTGTGTCGGCGTGGTATTCGGCGCTGGTGATGTTCGAGTGGATGCCGTCCGGTCTATTCATTCCGCGCGTCGTCCTTATCTCCGCACATGCCCATGCTGTGTCGTATCTCTAGTTCTGTTGTGTGGCGTTGGGTTTCGGTCATGTCGTTGACGGCGTGGCGCCATTCGTCGTAGTCGCTCATGCCGGCTCCATATCCGTGAAACTCCCCGAACAGTCAGCATCAGATTCCGGCGCGCACAATGCTTCCTGTGCTTGACGCACAAGAGCTGTCAGTGTGGCGTGTGAGCAGTCGATGTTTCCGTGCTGAAACTTGAGGTCGTACAAGGGTTGGCTGTTATGCCAGGCTGAGTATTTGCGGATGGTGATGAGTGCGCCGAGGTTGATGCTGGCGTAGACGTGGTAGTCGTTGCCGACGACGCGGGTTGCGTGGTTTTGGGTGGGCTGGCTGTTCATGCGACCACGGTCCTCATGCAACTTCCTCGCCGCTCATCCACCGTTCAAGTTCCAGATCAAAACGCCACATGGTGATCAGGTGCGCGGCGTGGTCGATCGGCCAGTCACCGAACTCGTTCCAAAAGCGCTGCGACTCCACGGGTATCGCCAACGCTGCCGCCAACGGTCGTGCGATCTCCGTGCAAAACCAGTCTGGGTCTTCGTATTTCGCTTGGGTGCATTCCTGCTTGATCGCGTCCGCCAACTCCTCCATGTAGCGGAGGTCGCTGTAGAACTCGATTTCGTCGTCGGTGTCGAGCGGCTTGTGACGAAGTGCTGGTGTGCACTTGAACATTTGAGGCCAGGGCAGATAGCGCTTGACGGTTTGGTGGAGACGGTCGGCCCAGGTGTCGCTCATGATGCGGGCCATTCGGAAGGGGTGACGATGCTGAACATGTACGCTGCGTGGTCCCCGTCGTGATCTTTTAGTTTGCGGCAGGAGAGGTTGGAAACGGCTGGATTCTTGCTCCCGCACTCTGACTGGAAAATGAAGTATCGGTATGGTTCCCAGCACGGATCGTCGGGACGGCTCGCATTGCAATAGTGGTTCACGTCATGCTTTGGACACTTGACGACCTGGACGCTCATGCGACTGCCACCGTCTCGTCGATCGCGGCCTGGACAACCTCGGCGAGCACCCGCCAGTCTTTGACGCTCATCGAGATCAGCGCGCCTTTGCTTCCCGTGGGCCAAATACGCAGGCTTCGTCCGCCGTCGAGGGCGGAGACTGTGGGGGCTCCTGGTTGGCTCGCGGCGGCGACTGTGAGGGTGATAAATTGTTGCTGGCTCACTGCATTTCCTTCCGGGTTGGTGGTGGGCTCGGCCTCGGTCTGCTCAATCAGTCCGGGGCCGCTTTACTGCTGTCTGTCTACGTATTCGAGTTGCGCGCGAAACTCATCACGCTGCGCACGGGCGATATCGCGTTGCGCTAACGCCTGATTCAGTTCGCTACGCAGCCGAAGGTTCTCCCGCTGCAGCCGCTCAACCTCGTCTTGCAGGATGTCGATGCGGTCGGCTACTTCGGCCATGGATTGGAATCCCAGCGGCGGCTCAACATCCTGGGGGGAGGACGGAGCCGCCGCTGGGTCGTCGCCCGCGGAGCCGTGGGCAGGCGACGAAGTTTCGTCGTCGCGTTCGTCGTACCAGATAGAGCAGTAGGCGCTGTGTTTATCTAAGTCGTCCATGTCGTCGGACAACTCGCAATCACACTGCGGCTTCTTGGGCTTGCTGGCGCGAGTTTCAGCCCAGAGTTCATCGGCGATGTCATCGAACGGGGACAGGTAGATGAGGGCTTCGAGGGCCTCAATAGCGAGGCGGGTGAGGGCGCGGAAGGCGCAGAGGTTCATGCCATGCCCCGATATATATGCTTGACGTGACCCCACATCGCAGCGTCGGCTCGGAGCGTCTCGTTTTCTGCGCGTGTGGCTTTTAGTGCAACGCGCACGTCTGCGAGGGCTTCATCTCGGTCGGAAACTTCTGCGCGTGTGGCCGTCAAAGCGGCAATCAGGTCCGTGATGATGCTGCCATAGATGCGGGCAACCGAAGAGGCGCTGTTACCGGAGTGGCGACCTGACAGCACCGCCTCCGCGCGTTCGATGATGTCGCTCATCGCGCACCAGCCAGCAACGCAGCCACCCGATCAACCGCCGACAGCGAGCCGAGTAAGCATGGCCTGCAAACGGCTTCGTTAGGGAAGCGGGGCGAACGGTAGAGCGAATCGCATCGATCGCAGAACGCAGCCATCATGATGCGTTCCTTCGTGCGGCGCGGCGACGGAGATGAGCTTCCGTCTCAGCCTTCTTACATGCGGCGCATGGATGCTCGCCACGGCGCCGGTGGGCCATTGCTTGCGCTTCGGAACCGCCGCGAGCGCAGATCGCCCAATCCAGTTCCGGGAGTTGGATTTCGCCCCGTTTTACGCGTTCACGCCACCGTCGATGATTCTCACGGCGCCTCTCAGGGTTCCGTTCACGCCATCCCCGGGCACGCTCTCTCATAATCTCCCGGTTGCGCAGGTAATAGGCACGCGAGTACTCACTGCGGTCGACGCTCATGGGCAGACCCTCAGCAATCCGATCGCCAAGAGGAAATGGGTGAAGATCACCACGGCGGTGTAGGCGTCGGGGATCATGATGCAGCCACCAGCGCGAGTTGCCCGGTGCCGCCAAGCCTCTTGTGTAGCTCAGCCAAGCCCTTCGGTGTGATCCGCACAGTGGGTTCGCCCGCGACCATCTCGCCTCGGCCTTGATGCCAAAATGGCCGACCAACCTTCTCGGCCAGGCGTCCGGTGTCGAGCTGTGTCCGGTATGCCTTCCACCGACCTTCGCGGCGGAACACCCAGCCGAGCCCGGACATGAACTGGAACAGCTTGCGTTCCTTGATGTCGATCGCCGGATCCCGTGAGAGCACCTTCGCGGCGTCCGAGACGGCGTAGTCACCCGTAGACTCAGCCAGCTCGTTCCACGCCGACGCTGGCGGTGTCAGTTCAACCACTGCGGCTTTGAGCGCCTCGATGCGATTGGCGCTGATTGTGAGTGCTCGGTGGATCAGCTCGTCATCTGACATTGGTATTTCCAGCGGATTGACCTCCGCCTCGCGCGTCTTGACCGCGAAGTAATGCTGCGCGGCGGATACCTCCGCTTTACGCGGGTCGCCGTTCATCGCGATTAGGTACGCGGCGTATCGGGTGACGAGGTAGTCGGTTCCCGGTCGACCGCCAGGGTTTTTATCGGCGCCGATAAAAACCTGCGCAGCACCCGATTTCGCAGTGATCCGGAAAAGGATGCGAACGTTGAAGCCCTCATTGTGTGCAGTGTTCTTCGCGCGTTCGATGACACCCTCGAACTTCTGCCACGACTCGTAGCCGAGCTGTCCCATGAGCCAGCGCGCCGACCAGCGGTCTTCGCCGCCCTGGGGGCACGGGACACGGCCGGCGTCGAATGGAGAGGCGGCGGGGGTGATGTCGCTCATGACGCCGCCGCACGCTGGGCTTCGAATGCTTCTATGTCTGCTGCGGCGAAGCGGTAGTGTCCACCTGGGGTGGTGATAGTTGGCTTGAGGCGGTCTTCGGACACCCATCGACGCACGGCTGAAGAATCAACTCGGAATCTTTTTGCGACCTCGGATGTCGTGAGTAGCACGACTTCTGGCATGCGAGCTAGGTTGCCATGATACATATATCGTGTCAAGCACGACATGACGTGTGAATCGCGTAGGTCACGGTTTTCTCACACGGCTTGCGCGATACGCACGACTTATGCACAATCTGACTATGACGACACACGCGACCCACTGGGTGCCGGATACTGACAATTTCAGCGTCCGGCTCGTTCTCGTCCGTCACGCGATGGGCTGGAACGCCAAAGAAGCCGCCTTGGCCTGCGGGATCAGCCCGCAGTCATGGCGCGAATGGGAACTGTCGGGGCGTCGGCCCCGCGACTACGAGGGCGTCTGCAAACAGATCGCGGTGCGCACAGGCTGCAACCTGATCTGGCTAATGGCGGGCGACCCTAACCCCATCGGCGGGGCTCCCGCATTCGGTGCGCTCCCCCGGGAGGACTCGAACCTCCAACCCTTCGATCACAAATTTGCGGCGTGACTGGCTCGGCGAGTCGTGCTTGTCACGACTTTTAACCGCTAATCTGATGATTAGAGGTCGACTTGAAAGGGCGGCACTCTACCCGTCATGTCCGTCCTATTTGTCATACCTGCTAATTTCCCCAGCCTTTCGCTAAACCCCCTCGCGATCCCGCCAGAGGAGTAGGACTAACCGCCATGAGCCAATTACTACACACCCTTTCGTATAAACTTCCCCGCGAATGGGAAGACGCGCTCGACGGTTGGCTAACACGGTTGATGGCCGCAGGCACCTCACCAGCGACGCGACGCACCCGCCGGGCACACATCCGCTCCATCGCCCGGCAGATCGGCGCCCAAAGCCCACGGGACGTGACGACCGAAGAACTGCTTGTGATTCTCGGTCGACCACAGCTGTCTATTGAACACCGCCGCGGACTACGCGCCAGCCTGGGATCGTTCTACCGTTACTGCATCGACTCGGGAGCTATCCACTCCGATCCCACCCTGACGTTGCCCAACGTGCGCGCCGCCTCCGCCGCCCCCAAACCGGCCACCGATGCGATCTGGCGGCAAATCCTCGACACAGCCGATCAACGCACTCGACTAATGGCGCGCCTAGCCTGCGAGGCGGGACTGCGCCGCGCCGAAGTCGCCTGTGTGCACTCTGATGACCTTGTCAACGGGATTGACGGCGCCGAACTCATCGTGCACGGCAAAGGAAACAAACAACGTGTTGTGCCAATCACCGTGACACTCGCAACCGAGATCGCCAAAGCCTCCCCATTCGGTGGATACCTGTTCCCCGGGAAAATCGACGGTCACATCAGCCCGGATCGCGTCGGGCATCTCGTCAGCAAAGTCATGCCCAAAGGGTGGTCCATGCACAAACTGCGTCACCGCTTCGCGACGCGCGGTTACGCCGGAACTGGCAACCTGCGCGCGGTCCAGGAAGCACTCGGCCATGCTTCAGTCGCGACGACGCAACGCTACACAGCGGTTGCCTCCCGGGAAGTCCGAGCGGTCACCGAAGCTGCCGCCCAGCCGGTTGGCGCTGCGTAAGAAAAGGAATCGTCATTGTTGAAGAGATCAACACGGGGACCGGAGGGATACTGTGCCAATGCAACTAGGTGATCACATCAGTTTCGAGAAGGACGGCGTCGTGCGCACCGTCCGTGTCGAGTCGGTTCGCTACGCCAGCGGTTCACCGGCCGTCTACCGGCAGCTGAATCGCTGGCAGTCATTCATTCGGCGCCTGACACCACGTCGCTGGCGTCCGACGCTGATGGTGCGCGAGGCCCAGCCGTCATCAATCACGATCAACGGCGACGGGGATCAGTTCGGCAAGACCATCGCCCAACTCGAGCAGATGAAGGGCGGCTGGAACCGGATATTGGACAACCGGACATGACCGATGACACCGTTGCTGGTCCGGCGAATGATGCGACGGAGTTTCTGCCGCCGGTGACTCAGGCGGTTCCGGAGTTGGCGTGGTCTCAGGATGAGACCGTGGAGGTCCTCTATCCGTCGTGGCGGGAGACATACGGGACCGCGGCGGTGATCACGGTGTGCTGTCTGGTGGCGGCGTTCGTGATCGCGATCGTCGGCTGGGTGCTGCTGCGGGAGGATGATCCGGTGCCGCCACTGTCGCCGGGCGACGCGACTCCTGTGCTCGCCCCGGCGCCGACATCGTCGCCGCTTCCACGCCCCACGCAGGAGCCGGACGTGTCGCGGCCGGTGAAGACGATGGCGCCGAACCCCGTAGCCGCTCCCCCGCCCGCGCCGACGGTGACCGTGACACCCACGCCGATCGCCGCGGCACCGTCTCGCCCGTCGGCGGCCGATCTCGACGAACGCTACCTCTCGGCCATGACCGCCGGCGGGTTGCGCATCACCGACGTGCAGACCGTCATCACCGGCGCGCACAACGTGTGTCGATTCCTCGCGACCGGCCACACCGAACCGCAGGCTGTGTCGGTGGCGATGGGCAACAACGCAAGCCTGACCGAGGCGAACGCGCACACCCTCGTCGACTCGGCCATCCAGGTGTATTGCCCGGACGCGGGCTGACGATTATCGGCGCTTGGAGGGATGGATGGACGTGATACCTGACGAAGTGTGGCGAAACGCGGTCGCCGGACCGACGCAGCCCGTTACGTCACCAGCGGAATGCTGGCATTCCGGACCAGTCCGAACAGACATCGCGCGGATCGGAGACGCCGTTATCGCCAGTACATCATGCGTGATGTGCGGCCGCATTCTCGGCACTGGCAGCGATGGTTAGGCCAACGTAAGACGAGAGGATTATCAGCATGAGCGTTACGGACGAGTTCGGCAACACCGAGCAGGAGATTCGTCTCGTCGCTATCGCGGCTCATGCGCGCGGCGACTATGTGGCGGAACGAATCGCTCTCGACCGGCTGGCGCTGATGGAACGCGACGCCGAGCGGCTTACATAAATCCTCAGGTTATCGGCAAGCAGCGCCGCTATATCGGTAGAGGGAGCAAACATGGATGAGCAATTAGACCAGATCGGTGCGGTACTTCGGCACCGCGAGAAGCACGGGCGGCATCTGCATCACCGGAACTGCATCCACAACCTGCCACCCGAAAAACAGGTGGCCATGCGCGGTCGAAGCGTCGAATGGTGGACGACGGTTATCGGCCCGTTGCCCGAGCAGATCACGCCTGATCAGTGGGAGTGCGAGCCCCCGATTTGCGATTCGTAGCGCCCACTTATCGGCACTTAGGAGAATGGTGAAAGTTCTACTGCGGCACGTGCCGAGCACGGGCACGGAGTACGTCGATCTTGCTGGCATCCCACAGGTTGACGATGAGATCCACTGGCCCGACCGCATTCTCCGCGTGCATTCAGTGAAATGGTTTCCGCTGCCAGGTGGTACGCCATTAGTCGGCGACGATTCGCCCGTGGCTTGCCTCTACGTGTCGAACCTGACGTAAGACAAATGATGGCGATGTGCTCGAACCCGTCGAACGCCGTGACCTGCACTAATAGATACAAGCATTCGGATAACCGCAGGTCAGGACCGGCGATGTGCTCGAACCCGTCGCCGACGTCCTGCACCTGACGTAAAGCCCCCAGGTTATCGGCAAAGCACCGCAACGTTATCGGCGAAGGAGAAACGATGGACGAGCCATATTGGCGCAGACTTGGACTAGTTCGTGGACTGCGCTGGCTACCGCAGCGGATGGCGTTGAACTACCTGCACAAGCACATGGGCGCACACCTAGATGACAACTGTTCGATGTCAGGCAAGGTGCTCGTGCGCGATGGCGTTCGACTACGGGTAGAGGTTACTCACGCCTGACAGATGTGATTGGAGTTATCAACCATGAGCGAGCTTGCAGAGCGCATAGCCGCGATCATCAGCCGCGCACAGCAGTTCGGGGGCATGGAATCGACCAGCCCAGAATTCATCGCGGACGACATCGTGAGCGAACTTGGCCTAGACCGTGTCGCGTATCAGTTATCCGTCATGGATAAGCGGCACAGGGGCACCAAAAGCAGTCCTCATTGCTTGATCTGCGCGCGCAAAAACTGCTACCACATGGGCGCTGGGTTGACGTAAGACCGCAACCTTATCGGCGAAAGAGAATGGATGAGAATCGACTGGGAGAAGTGGGATCAACCCACGTGGCCGATGCTGATCGGCCTGGTGATCGGCATGTCGCCTGCGGTGGCGCTGATCGTTTGGGCCGCCACGTTCCTGCCCGCAACGGGCTGCTCGGGTTGACGTAAGGCAGGAAAGAGCGACATGGAAAAGCTGAATGCCATCGAAGTACTGTGCCGCCACGCGCTCGACATGCTCGAAAACGACGGCTAATACCACGCCGAGGACTTGGCCGACTAGATACTCGTCATCATCCATGGCCTTACATAAGACCGCAACGTTATCGGCGAACAAGAGGAGCGAGATGGGTGTCTTTGGTCCCGTCAACACTTGCTGCGGTGTGACCGCATCCGTAGGGCACGACTTGTATTGCGAAAACCATCAAGAGTTACCACCGATGACCGACCAGAGCAGCCAGCAGCACTACATGCTGCCCGGCAGTCACGAGCGCGCGGGCGGCCCAGAATGCCGCTGCGGGTGGGGCTGGGACAGGTGGAACGACCGATGCCTGTCACAGGCGACATAAAGCCCCCAGGTTATCGGCAAGAAAGAGAGGACGGCCATGCGTGATTGGCAACTGCGCGACCAGCTAGTGCTCTGGGGCACGGATCGTGAGATACCGGGCCAACGAGCCGTCATTAAGCAGTACGGACGCGACTACCACGTGGAGCACTTCGTTGGGCAGACCCACTATCGCAAGGAATCTCGTCCGACCCTCGTCGGTGCGATCCGGCTTGCCGAAAAATGGCTTACGTAAGGCGATCTTCTCGGCGATTTCGTTACGCGTCCGCTTCCACCGTCCTACGCTCGAAGTCATCTTGGGGATTGGAGTCGAAATGTCTGCTCTTGCCGCGCGTATCAGCCTAATCGTTGTTTTGGCCGGGTCCGCGTTCATGGCTGCTGGTTGCACAGTGCCCGGCGGCTGTTATGGGCAGCTCGGGTGCGGTTTCTGACCTGACTGACGGCTCGGCGTACTCGACTGTCAGTGTGGGTTGACGGTTGCGTCGGGGTTGGGGTTGTCCGGGTTGATGATCGGCCCGGTCGGTGCGCCTGGTGTGGGCGCTGGCGGCAGCGGTGGCATGACGGGCTCAGGCACATCTGGTAGCGGCGGTGCCCCTGGCGGTGGTGCTGGCATCTCATCGGCACCGATCGGTACCGGCCGCGGCGCCAACGTTTTACACGGACGCGGATGGATCTCGTTCTTCCACGCCCCCGGCGGATTCGGCGCTTCGGCCATCGAGAAGTCCGGGCACGCCCAGTAGGAGATGCCGCGCAGCACACCCGCAGGTATCCCCACAGAGAGGGAGGCGTTGAACATCATGAACGTCACCCCGGCGGTTGCGGTGACCTGCCACATGCCGCCGCCGTAGAGGGTGGTGTGTCGGGATCCGTTGATTTCGATGGGGAATTGGCAGGCGTAGTCGTATTCGCCCATCGCGGCGCCGAACGTTCCGACAGCCGGATAGTCGCAGCCGCCGGGGCCAGGGACCTCTCCACCAATGTCAGCATGCGCGAGCGGCGCACAGAACAGCGCTGCCACGGTGAACGCGAGGATGATGACGTGTTTCATGTGTTCTCGTCTTCGACTGCCGCCGCGAGGACGGACAGAAGGTCGTATCGCTTCGGCCAGATGTGGATGAGATGCCCGGCGATGTAGACGACCGTGCCGCCCCACAGCAACGGATGGCTTTTGGTGTAGCGGGCTGAGGCATCGGACAGCATTTCGCCGCGCGGGCAGGCGATGTCCCATGCGATGATTCCGCCGGCCATCGCTAGCCACGCGCGATCCGCTGCTCTCATCACAGCACCTATCTACAGGTCAGCCACTAACTCGGGCGGCGCTTCAGGGCAGTCGTTGCCGGGCCAGTTGTCGTTGACCCAACGGATCACGCGGCGCAGATATGCGATCGCGACGCGATAATTCTTCTCGGATTCGGCGACCTTGAGTTCGGCGGCGGCGTTGCGGATCTCGGCGTCATCCAAGCGCTTCTCGACGTCGCCAAGTCGGTCGGATAGGTGCTCGTTCCACTTCTGCATTCCCTGGGTGATCTTCGCCCATTCGCTGCTGGCCTGTTCACGCTCGGCGACGACCGCCTTGTGCATCTCTGCTCGGGCGCCTTCCTCGGCGGCCTCTGCGGAATCCACGGCAGCGCTCGCCGCTGTGGCTTGCGCGTCGGCGGCTTTGTCTGCGGCGGCGGCGGTGCGGTGCTTGGCGCGGCGATCGACCAGAGCCGCCCACACGACGGCGACGGCACCCGCGACCGGTCCCAGGTAGGGACCGGCATTCCCCCAGTTCACGTCACCGGGGTCGACTTAGGGGACGCCCTGCGCTTGGCAGCCACTCGCGGCAGAAATGATGCGGTGCCGTTGTTCTGCCGCAGCGACATCACCGCCAACAGGACGGCGTAGACCGCTGCGTAGCCAGCCGAGGACAGCACGCACGTCCAGGACACGTCCTGCAGGGTTTTCGTCGCGCTGCCGGTGAGGACACTCATCGCCGCGGTGGCTGCGGCGATCGCAGCGTTCTCCCCGGCGTGTTCAGCCCAGACGATGCCCGGCATATGCCAATTGATGTGCACGATAATCCCTTTCACGGGGAAACGAGCGGCACGAAACGTTTAGACGGCGTTCAGCGCGTTCTGCAACACATGCAACGCCTTGTCGGCCTCGTCGATCGCTTTGACCGCGGCCTGCACTTCAGCGCCGGCGCCGGGGATCGCGCCACCGAACCTCGCTGCGAAGTCGGCGTACTTGGTCACGAGGTCGGCCAGGTGCACGGCTTCGTTGACTGCGGCATCGACCTCGGCCCTGATTGCTGAGATGTCCATGGTGATTCCTTTCCTAGATGCCTAACTGGTGAGGTAGTGAGTTGCCGAGCGCGAGGGCGTCGCTGATCGCGGCGATCATCCCGTCTTGGTACTGAAAATGGCCCGCATTTTGGCCCGCGCCGAAGAACTCAGCAGTGTTCACGAGTGCCTCGACGTCGCCGATCGGTTTACCCAGGAGTGTCGCCAGTTCGATGATGTCGACGAAATTGGGCTGCATGATGATGCGGAAGAACAGGTACTCGACGCTGCCTACCGATGGCAGTGACGTCCAGGGTGAGCTGCCCACGGGTGCGTCGGCGTAGAGGTCGTTGGGGTTGACGAATGAGTAAATCAGGAACTTTCCGTCTGGCGCCTTGAGGTTCGCCTGCTCGACGGTGTAATCCAGTGGTCCACCTATACCCCCGGTGATCTGACCGTCGACCTTGCCGGGCATCGGCATCCCCGCGAGTTCGTTGCCGTGGGCGATGCCTGGGCAGCGGAACGGATCGCCGAACGCGTAGATCCGGTAGATGTATGGCAGCAGATAGTGGAAGGGCGCGCCGTCCGGCAGGACATCGAGGAAGAAGAACTGCAGCGCCGCCATCACGCCTTGCGACCACGCCGAAATGATCTGCGCCAAACCTTCATACGTGCCGTGTTGCTTGTAGTAGCGCATGGCATGTGCGCCCGTCTGGATGCCGAGGTTGGCTCGGCCGGTCTGCACGCTCGGCCACATCGGCACCGTCTTGGCCGGGTAGCCGACACCTGGGGATTCCCACAGACCGTCAGCAACGTTGGCCAGGCCGCCCACAACGCCGGAAGCAAAGCCGCACCAGTAGCCGTTGCCGTCGTCGGTGATGAAGCTTGGTGGATTCGGTGCTCCCGGATAGACGGTGCCTTCGACGGCGAAGATCGCGCCAGCCGGGCTATAGACCTTCCCGTTTGCTTGCGCGCGGACGTTGACGAATAGGCTACTTGTCACGGTGCGCTTCTAGCGCCTGCTGCGTCGCACTGGGCTTCGGAGGCTCACCCTTGTAGTTGACGCTCAGTGGCTCGTCGTCATTGATGTGAATGTTCTGGGACAGCACCCATTTCGTGCATGTACGCAACATGTCGAGAGCGTCGTAGTCGTTGCCGTCCTGCAGCTTTGCCGTGCGATCCAGGTTCTTGTCGAGGCTGGTGATGGAGTCCCAGCGTGAGGACGTGACGTTGCTGACCTCTGGATAGGCGTAGTCGATTGAACGCCCGAACATGTGGGAGTCATAGAAGCGCGCGACCAGCGCCTCGGGGAGGGCTGGCGTTCCGGGGCCGCTGTTGCCGTTGGCGAGATTGTTGACGTCCTGATCTGCGGTCACGATTTGCTCCCTTGAATGAAAGACTCAACCTCACGCTTAAACGCCGCCAACCCGTCACGCACGGTGAGTTCCTGGCCTTGCGAGTTGGTGCCCATGGAGGATTCCGGCCCCCAAATGTCGGGTCCTAGCTGAGTCAGGATGTTAACCACGGCTGCGGCGATGCCCATGACCGCGTTGTACATATCTGCTTGCTGTTGATCGGTGAGCGCCATGAATGCGCCTCCTCCTGAAGGTGGTTGCGGTGGTGCGGGCTGGTATTGTCCGTAGTCGTCGGTGTGTGCTTCGTTGATGTCGCATTGGACGCCGTCGATGGTTTGGTAGCCAAGGTTGTTGCGCTGCATGATATTTACGGCGCTCGTGATGGAATTCCCAGACCAAGCTTCTGTCTGCCAGATGTATTTGACGCCGACGGCGCCCTGGGCGCGGGTGCAGATCCAGTAGTCGCCGTAGAGCCCGACGTAGTCCATCCCGCCGAGCACTGATGCCGCGCCCTGTAGGTATTGCTCGACGGGAGTGTCTTGGTTGGGCGCTTCGTCGAAGTCGCAGGAGAAGTAGATGGCGGGGTTGTGTGGTGCGCCGGGAAGGCTGCGCACGTAGTTGAGTGCGACCTGGGCGTCGGCCACGCCTGCGCTGTAGCCGCCGAGCATGAAGTCGGCGGTGGTCTCCCAGTTGAAGACGACCGCGATCCCATTGGCTGTCAAGTCAGCGAATTCGTCTGGGAGCAACTGCTTTCCCGGCAGACTTGAGCCTCCATCGCTCAAGTATCGGCAGACGAATGCTGCGCCCGCGGCTTTGAGTGATGCACCGCTGATCCTGCCGCCCGCATAGTCATAGCCGCGCGGGTAACCCATCGCTTGCCTCCGTGGTGTGTCTTCGATGATCGGGCCGTCGTAGACGTACCAGTCGTTCCAGTACGTGCTGCTGATGCCGGTGATTTCGGGCGGTTCAGTACACACGCCGTAGTCTCCGTTGGATTCCATGTCCCAGCCGTCGATCTGGCAGGCCATGTGGCTGTTGGGTCCGCCGCCGCCGTGCATGATGCACACCTTCAGCGGGTAGTCACCGTTGACCAGATCGTCTTTGGTGGTGCGCCGGAAACCTGGCAGCGGGCCGGGGAATGTCTCGGTGGAGAACAGACGCGACCACGACATGCCCGGGCCGTTGATCGCTGCGCCCAAGACGATGCCGCACAGGCCGGAGCAGTCGGCGCCGACACCAAAGTTGTAGGGGTCGAACACGCCTGCGTACTCGTATTCGTCGCCGGGGCCTTCGTCGATGTCGGCCGATTGTAGGAGCGGTTGGGCGTCGGTGGTGAGGCGGTCGAGAAAGACGCGCTGAGCGAAATTTATGTTGGAACGCAGGAGGGTCACCGCAACGTCCTCATATCCCCGCGTACATGAATGCGATAAATCCCAAGCATCCCAACACGATCAACGTCGGAACATCCCAGAAGAACCAGACGACTTCGGCAATGATGACGGCGGCCGCCGCTGCAATGACCCAGCCGCATATCGTGCTCAGCCGGTTGTAGTAGGCGGCGTCTTTGACCTTGATGCTCACCAGCCGCCTCGCGTCGCTCGGACATAGGCACCTTGACGCATCCACGCGGGAACCGACGCCATCTTTGGACGTCCTGGCGGCAGGAACCGACGCTTCATTTCCGCGAAGACGGCGGCGAGTTCGGCCTTGGTTTCATCGGAGAGTTCGTCGGTGAGAGGGTTGGACATCAGAGAATCCTCGGCACTTCGATGACGACACTTTTGCCGCACCCTGGGCACCAGAAGGCCAACCCATCGGCGAATGCCGGAAGCGCGCAGCCAAGGCACGTGATATCGGTGATCACTCGATCAGCCCCCTAACATATCTGGCAGCCTCGAAGTCGCTGGCGCTCGCCACGTGAACGCCGCCGTGGCCTCGATGATGAAACTCACACAGCCACATCAGATTTGAACCTGACTCGACCCAGGAGCCGATCGAGTTGGGATCAGAGATGCCGGGATAGTCGACCTCTAGCCATGCAAGGTCGACACCGTTCTGTAACGCGAACTCGACGTGTGCGTGATGGAGCTCGAGTCCGCCGTGGCATTCGCTGAAGTCGTTGCGGTGTTCCCCGATGGCGCATTTCGCGGTAGCTTGTGTGCGCCGCCGGTAGTGGTTGAAGTCGGCGTAGTGGGGATCCGATTTGCGTTCGGGATGCGCCGGGTAGTGCAGCCTGTAGTGGTGACTGACGTTGGCGTCATGGGAGGGGGTGCTCACCCAACCATTCCTTCGATGCGTCCGAGCGACGCTTGCGTGGAGCCTTCTCCATGACCGGCCCCGTGTTGAACAGGTTGAGGTCGGCCGCCAACTTCTCGCGGTCGATTCCCTCGGGGCTCTTGTCCGCGGTGAACAGTTCCTCGGTGAGTGCGACGACGGCGACGGTTGAATACGTCTCGTAGAAGCCGCGGGTGATGCCCTGCTGCGCGCCCCACGTGTAGAGCTGAGCAGTGTTCTTGTCCGTGGCGCCGACGATCGGTACGTAATGCTGTCCCTCAATTTTGTGGCGCCCGTGCACGAGGTGCCAGGGTTCGCCGTTCTCGAATTGGGCGTCGCAGAAGTCCGGCACCTTGATTCCGATGCCAACCATGTCGAAAAGGGACAGCGCGACCAGGAGCTCGTCAAAGTCGCCGACCGTCAGACCCGCGTAGGCGACGACCTTGTGGTAATTCCCATCAGCGTCAACGATCCCGGTGGCCTTGCGGTACTCGTAGAGCTCGTGGACGTCCGTGCCGTTGTCGGTGCTGGGGTCGCCGTTATAGCCCGCGATGTCGGCGTAGTTTTGGATGGCGGTGTCGTCGTTGAAGTTGACCGTCACCCCACGCAACGCGTTGGCGAGGCGGACTTCCTCGATGCTGCCGGCGATCGCGCAATCGCCGAGTGCCTGGTTCATGAACATCTCGGGTTGGATCGCGTCCGGATGCCCGAGAGGGAAGGTCAACGAGTCAACGTCGGGGAGGTCGCTGGTGTAGTAGGCGCAGAGAGAGACGCGCGGTTGGGCGACTACGGGTTTGAGGCCAAGACGATACTTCACTAGATCTCCTACTGTTCTGCGGTGAAAGTAAATTCGGCCGATGTTGCTTCGGCGCCGGGGTATTGGGTGTCGCAGGTGATGGTGCCGGTGTAGCTGGCGGCGGCCAGGGCGTCGATGGTCCAGGTGAGTTGTCCGTTGGTGAGCGTGGGTTGTTCGGTGATCTCGGTGGCGTCTCCGCTGGTGTCGACCAGGCGTATGGAGAATGTCCATGGCCCGTTGGCTGAGGTGGGGGCTGGGCAGGTGATGTGGACTGTGCCGCCGCTTTGTGGTGCTGCGTCGGGGGGGTTGGTGGTGGCCGACCATTCGAGTGGGGTGTTGGTGGTGTAGGTGGTGGTGAAGTCGGTGTTGGTGAGGATGTCGACGTGGACTCCGTCTGAGACGATCCAGGATCCGTTGGTGCCTTTGAGGTCTGGGTAGCCGGTGCGGGTGAGGGTGATGTTCCAGACGACGTAGGGGGGGTTGGTGTTGGGTTGGACGGATGTGGTGACGGTGCCGTGCCAGCCGAGGGGGGCGATGGTGTTGAGCGCGGTGACGACGTCGGCGGCGGTGGCGGTGGAGATCAGCCATGCGGTGATGGGTTGGGGGGTGATGGGGTTGACGGTGAGGCTCACGGTTCGTCCCGTAGTTGGATGATGGTTTCGCCGTCGGAGGCGACGCGGGCGGGGACGTGGACTTCGATGCCTTCGTGTGGCAGTACTTCGAACGCGAAGCCGATCATGGCGTCGATCGCTGCGGCGCGGGTGTCGTCGGTCTCAACAACACGGTCTTCGGTATCAGCGCCGTGAGCTACCAGCGTCCAGGTGGTGCCGTTTTCGGGGCGTTTGGCTTCGATGACGCCGACGCCGGTGCGTGAGCAGGTGAGGACCATGCGGTCGGGGCCGTGGGGGACGATGCGGTGCGGGTTTGATCCGCCGTGTGCGCGCACGATGATTTCCCTTCTAGCCGCTGACGGAGGTGGCGGGTTCGACGTTGATGGAGCAGTTGGTGCCGACGGCGGTGATGGTGCCGCCGTCGAAGCTGTTGTAGCCGCAGAAGCTCAGCGCCCCGTTGGTGCCGGGTGGTGTGCCTGCGACGCCTGCGGCGCCGGTATCGGTGAAGGTGGTTGCGGTGGCGGCGACGGTGCCGATGAGGACGTTGTGGGTGCCGCTGGTGGTGCCGCGGTAGATGTCGTAGAAGGCGTCGGCTTGGGCTCGGGTGGCGAGGTCGTAGATACCGGCGACGTGGGACCAGTTGATGGCCACTGAAGAGGTGGTTCCGGTGGTGGTGGCGGAGACTTCGGCGCTGGCGGTGGTAGAGCCCGCGATGTTTCTGGCGCAGACCACGTAGTAGTAGGTGGCAGCGTTGAGGGTTCCCCCGGTGCCGGATCCGGTGGCGGAAACCCCGGACGGCACCGAGAGGGTGCTGCCCGTCTGGGTTGACCATGCGCTACAGCCGGTGTAGTTAGTTCCGGCGCCCCCGTAGCAGGGGATGTTGACGGTGACGAAGTTGTTGTCGCCGAGGCTGTCTGGCGTGTTGCCGGAGGACTGTTGCCGGGCGTAGGGGGATACGGATGCTTCGTTGGCTCCGGTGGTTCCTCCGTCGGCGGTGTTGAGGCCGAACCAGTTGCCGTAGGCGGCCATGGTGTTGGAGAGGCCTTGGAGGATGTAGGCGGGTACGCCCATGGGTTGCCCTTTCGTGAGCAGTAAGATGGCGAGATGGCGCTCAGATAAGCTGTTGTTTCGGCCGCCAGGCCCAACCACGTTCCCGCCGGGTAAAGGCGTTGACCTCAGTGATGAGGCGATGCAACGCCGCGTCGAGAAGCACTTCCGCGACGAAGCCGAGAAGAAATGGCATCAATAGGCGCGGCCCGCTATATAGGCGCGAGAGAAACTGCAACGCCGGTCCATGCAAAGTTGGCGCCCGATGTCGCAGTGAAACTGCCGTTTCCGTAGCCGACGATGATGGGGTCATTTCTGCTACCGACGCCCACCACGTAGTCGATTTGTGTCTGGTTGTAGGCGGTGATGGTGGATGCGCCACCTGTAACCCCGAACGATTGCAAGACAGTCCCTTTGGCCATCGGTGGCGACGCGGACTGAGAAAGCGCCAGGCCAGTCCCTGTCGTGGTCGCTACCGTGCCAATGGGTCCCGCGTTGACGAGGGACACTGAGATGGCCGAGACCGGCGTGCTGGCGCTCACGGTGAAAGACACGGTTTGCGACCCGGTGGGGGGGTTGTAAAGTACCCACGCCCAGCAGGCCGCCGTGTTGGCTATTTGCGTCATCGACGTGGCGCCGATCTTGCATGTTAGCGTCACTGACGCGCTTGCTGGGTTAATAAACACGAAGATCGCGTTGGCATTCGAGCCGATGGTGTGCGTCCAACTTCCGCTACTCACCAGTCCGCTAAAGTGCGCGTTCGCATCGACTTGCGGAGCCACGCTCGGCGGTATTCTCAACAGCGCGTTGTTGGGGAAGCCCCGCCCAAGCCTCGACAATTTAGCCGATCTCCCAAATGACCTTGGTGATCACCGACGCTGTCCCGGAGCCTGCGATCGCCCGAATGCGCAGGCATTCCCCCGCGCCCAGCACGCATTCGCGTCCGAGCGGGAACTGCGAATCCCAATCGGCGGGGTAGGCGCGGTGATCGAACAGGCGCGTCGCGGTGATCGTGCCCTCGCTAGTGGCAGGGCCGAATCCCGTCGCGGTCGTGCTCAGCGTGGCTTGGCTGGCCGGGCCGGTCGGGTCGCCCCATTTACCAACAGTTCCCGCAGTGGGCATTGTCGCGAACACTGTTCCGGTACACAGCAATTCAAACCGGACGGGAACTGTCGGCAGGGAGCTTCCGACGAACTCGTAACCCCACTGGATGAGCGTCACCGGATAGTTCGGGTCGGCCAACACCTGATGGATGGTCGTCGCTGTCGTCGTGACGCCGACCCCGGCCAGTGGTGATGTGAGAGCGTGCGTGTCGCCGCTCCATGAGATGTAGCGATGTCCCACAGGGATTCTCCTTAGATGGTGGCTGCGCGGGTAACCGCGACATTCTGTGAAGCGGGTGGCACGGGCGGCGGCTGGACTTCAGTGCCGGCGAACGTGTACGCGGCGGTGACCGCGTACATGGCGGATGCCTGCGGGACCACACTGGCCCCGAACTCCGCAGTCGCCGGGAAAGTCACTTCGGCGGAACTGAAGGTGCCTGCGTTCATCTCGTAGCGTGCAGACACCCGGAACGCGACGGTTTGCGGCGGGCGCACATGGTATCGGGCGTGGGCGTGGAAATGCACCCTACCCTTCGGCAGGTCGTGGATCGCCCACTGCGCTGATGCCTCAAAGGTGGCCTGCGCATAAATGACCGCCTGAACATACACTCCCGCCGCAGGAGGTTGGGCGGTCGTTAAAATGCCCTGCGCGGCAGGCAATGTCATAAAATATCCTTTATGAGGAAGGCAGCAGAACGCCGCCGACCGCGCCCCAGCTATAGGAGGTCGACTGCGTCGCCGTGAAATTCACGGTCGAACCACCCGCGACATCACCAATCACCATCGGAATACTCGCCGTATTGGCCTGGTTCCAGCGGCTAGTCTGATTGAACGAACTCAATACATACGGTGCTCCCGCGAAACCACCAACAACCAACTGCCCAGCAGTCGACCCGATCCCCGACAGCGACAACGCGGTACCCGTACCGGAATTGTCGTAGAAGTCCCCGAACGAACCCACGTTCTGATACGACATCGTGTTGCCCGCCAACTGACTGATGGTCGCGCCGCTCACACCGATGCTGACGGTCTGCGTCCCCGAAGGGGGTCCGATGATCCCGAACGCGACTATCCCGAATGCGTGACCGCTGGCGTTGTAGTAAGTCAGCTCGCCCAACTCGTAAATGAACTGCGACGTCCCGTACGTGCAAACAACAGTGGGGGTGCCGGCCGAGTATTCGACGGCGCCTATCAGCACTACCGCGCAGTTAGATCCGCCGCCGGAGGTGTGGGTCCAGGACAGCGAGTTCGTTCCGGTGTTCTCGCCGCCCGTACCGGTCGCTTCGTAGACCACGGACAGTTCGCTACCGCCGCCGATACCACCACCGGTGCCGACAGTGCCCGCCGTCGAAGAACCCTGCCGGGCAGTCAAATACACGGCACCCGCCCCGCCAGCGAACTGGCGTCCAACAGGCTCGGTGGCCTGATTACCGCCCGACGCCGCCCCGCCGGGCGCATTACCCGGATACGCCAAAGCAGCAGTCGTGGCCCCCCCGACATAGGTGCGGCCAGCCCACGTTTTGTTACCAGGACCCGGACCCATGCCGGTGGTGGCCTGGTTGGTGCTGGCCGGGTTGTAGTTCGCAGTGCCGCCGGGGCCGCCCGCCTGACCGCCGTCCGCGGAAAACAGGACCGTGCCGGCCGGATTCAACACAATCGACAGAGCACCCCAACTGTCGGCGACAGTCGAGGTTGCAGTGAACGTTGTCGGCGCGGTCGCATAACTGAGCGACAACCCCACCGAATAGTAGTTCCCGTTGGGAACGTATCCGTAGAAGCGGCGCGTTCCACCGGTGAAGCTACCCAACTGGCCGTAGCCTTGGTTGGCAAACGCCTGCACCACAAGCTGATTGGCGCCGCAGTCCACCGTCTGGGATAGCGCGGTCCCTTTTCCGTAGGCCTCGGTGACCAGCCCGGCGCAGGACACGTTGGTGAATGAGATTGACTCACCGGTGAAATAGGCAGCTTTATCGGTGGTGACGGTGATGGTGCCCGTACCAGCTGGGGCGTCCTCCATGCCGTACACGGCCAACGCCGCCACACCGCCAGTGTTGTTGAGATAAACCAAACCCAGCGGGATCATCGGCGTCGAACCGTATTTGACGTCGAATGTGCCCCAGGTCGTGTTCAAGCCGGCCAGCACATAGGCGCCCCCGGCTGCGGTGTGAGACCAAGATAGGGTTGTTCCGTTTCCGTGTGCACCCACGCCGACGGAATCGAATTGGGGTGGGCTGTCAAATCCGTAACCGACGATGGTTTTGGATCCCGAGCCGCTGGGGGCGTTACCCCCGGCCCCGACGAACACCGTCAGATCGGTTGTCCCCGACGGTATGTCGGTGCCGTACACAACGGTCTTGGACGCCCATTTGCCCGGCTCGCCGCCCTGTCCGAGATTCAACGTCCCGTACGGGATGCCCAGGAATGAGCAATAGTTGCCATCTGCCCACCCGGCCGCACCGCCAGCGCCGCAGCCGGCAATGTCAAGCAAGTCACCGGGCAGCATTGTCGTCGGCAACGTGTACGTCGACATGCCCGCGGACTCGAAGGGCTTCTGATTCGGCGGCCAATACACCGGCGGAATATCAGACACGCTCATGCACACAAACGGGCGGCTGCCGCCGTAGCCGAGCTGCGCCGGTGTCAGCGACGCCGGGGAGGCGCCCCCGGTACTGGCCGTGGTACGTGCGGCACCTAGATTCGGGGGAACCTGGTACGCCTTGTTCGGAGCCCCCGAAGTTTGGGCGACCACGCTGATCGCAGTAGCGGCGACGATCTCCCAGGCGATCAACTGCCCCAACGGCACCGACGGCTGATCCGCAGTCGGAATGCTGACCGGAGTCCATTCATAGTCACCGGTGGAGATCCCCGACGACAGATCGCTAGACGACCACAAGTTCGTCAAATCCCCCGTGACCGAATCCATGCTGTAGAGGTTCAGGTAAACACCCGAGGGCGTTCCGGAGGATTTCGCCATGAACTCCACAAACCCGACGGTGATCGCCGGGTTGGTGTTCATGAACCCGATGAGCGTGGTTCCCGCGGCGATAGTGACCGTCGGCAGCGTCCCGTCGGGCAACGGAAAAGTGACCTGCCCGGTTGGCTGATTTCCCTGCGAAAGAGGTTGCACCGAAACGTTACTCAAAATCTGGTGGTTAATAACCCCAAGCCCATAGGCGACCGCGAGATCGTTCGCGGATTTCCCTTGCGATTGCAGCATCTGAGCCAACGTGGTTCCCGACACCGACGTGCCGCCAGTCGCGGAGTTGAACCCGTCGAACATGTTCTGAAACGCCGTCGCCACATCCGCGATGCCCTGCGGGCCAGACACCTGTTCCCCAGCGAGTTTCGACAGGGTGGTGGCATCGATCAACGCCCCGTCCACCAGATTCGTTGGGGCGAACACCATCCCGTCGAGGTCGACCCAGACGATGCCGGTGACCATCGCGTCCGACGACACGTTGACGAACTGCCGCGCGCTCGCGGTGCCCGGAGGCATGACGAAGTCGGCCTGCAGGGTGACGTAGTTCCAGTGACTGGACGGCTCGGGGTCGCTGATCGTGGCCTCGTCGGCAAGGATCTCGGCCAGCAAGTTCCCGGCAGAGTCGTAGGCGTTGATACCCGCTTCAATCGCCGCACCCGACGCGGTCACGTTCACCCACATCACCGGCGCCGCGGCCGTGATGACCTCACCCTCCGACACCGCGAACGGTTCACGCAGGAACTGGTGTTGAATCCCATTAGGAGACGGATGAATCAGTCCATCGCGTTTAGCCTGCGCCGCAATGTTGGTCAATTCATCCAAGGCGATCTGAGGGAAGGTCCGCTCGTCCCCCTTCGCCAGGAACGGTTGCGCCTTGTAGTACATGTTGTGCGGGCTCGTCGCGCCGCCAAGCGCAGTGATCTGCGCCATCACCTGGCCGAGATAATCCTCAAGGATCCCGATCAGGCCACCCAGTCCGTACTTGGAGTCCCAGGCGATGATGTTCTCGAGGATCGTGCCAGCGCCCGTGTAGGACTGGTTGATGAAGGCGTAGAACTGGCGCAGCGACAGGCCGGGGATGCCCGCGATGTCACCGACGTTCCCGCACACCGCGTCCGCAGGCGGGATGACGGTCACACCACTGATCGGGGTGCACGCGTAGTAGTCACCCGGCGCGCAGAAGTCCCACCACAAATCCTCGGTACCGACGAGGTTTCCGATCTTCGGGTTGGACGGATTGGCGCTGCCCGCATACGGTCCCGTCGTCATCAACGACACACAGCACATGCCCGCTGTCCCCGGCGCCGGATCCGCATAACCCGGGAAGGTGTGGCCTTCTTCGCGTCTCAGGTTTCCGAACGCGAACCCGCCCAGGAAATCCTTGCGCCGGCTCTGCATGGTACCGAACCGCAGCTCATCGTAGACAGCCGCGCCGACCTGACAGCCTTGACTGTCCATGATGAACACGAACGGCCCCGGCGTCGCGTTGATCTGATTTATCAACCAGGTGGCACCCGACTGCACCGACGGACCCATCGGATACTCAGCCGCAGGATACGGGACGTTGATCCACTCGAAATACGTTTGGTCGGTCCCCGTCAACGCCCAATCAACGACATACCCCAGATACGCCAACACGGAATCGTCTGGGTTGCCGGAGGCCTGACGCAGATACTCAAGAATGATGCCGCTCTCCGTGGTAATCGGAGAGAACAAGCTGATTCCCTGGCTCGTGCCGACGATGTTATAGATGACAATCCGGCCCGGACGAATCGTCCGCACCGCACCCGATGGCGTGTTACCCAGCCATCCGTCCCAACACCACAAACCCTGACCCTGAATCCCCGCACCCATGTTGAAACCGGGGTTGTGTAGGGCGTTCTTCGTGGTGCCGGAGGGTGCGAGCGCTTTGAACAGGTTGGCGGGGATCGCGGTGTTGGCGGCTAGAAGCGTGCCGAGCTGCTGCAACGCCTGATCCGGCGTCAGCTGCGGCACGGTGGGCGTCGTGGAGCTGGTGCCCCCGCCGCCCTGCCCGAAGAAGCTGAGTAGCCACTGGATCAGGTTGAAGTTGTTGGTGGAGGTGGTCTGCGCGCTGGACGCCGTCTGCAGCGCCGTGGTCGCGGTTCCCTGCGCGCTCGTCGCGGTGGTCTGCGCACCCGTTGCCACCCCGAGCGCCTGCTGGGCCTGCTGCTCAAGCGCTTGGCCCCACGCAGTCAGGAAGGCGAACGGCTTGACCCCGAGGATGCTGATGCCACCCAGGGCCATCGCGACCTGACCCAGGATGCCATCGAGGAACGCCTCACCGTACGCCGCCTGCTGTCCCGGGCTGAACGGCTGCTGATTAAGTCCGCTGGACGGCGCCTGATGGACCGAGGGGTCCGGCGTGGACGCTAACGGGTAGCTCATGGCTTAGAGCGGCACGCCCGCGAAGCCGACTGTAAACGACGTCGTCCCCGTCGAATACTTATCGGCCGTTGAAGCCTGCTGCTCGCAATTCAGGTAGATCGTGATGCCCGTGTTGGCGCCGACCTGCGCGTAATTACTCGTCAGGAGGCCCGCGTACTCGGGGATGGCGTGCACGCTCCACGGGTTGGTGCCGATAACCGAACCTGGGGGGCCGCCGCCGCGGGCGATCTGCAGGCCATTGGTCTGGTTGATCGCTCCGCCTAGCCTGGCCACCACGTCCACCTGTGTGTTGGCGGTGCCGGTGATGACGCTGCGCGCGAACGCGAATGGTGTCACCGCGATCGGAAAGCCGCCGGTGATCGACAGGGTCGCGAGGGTGCGGACCTGGCCGCCCGTGGTCCCGGTGGTGGGGATGTTGGTGATGTTGTACCAGGCAACAATTGGAACGGGCTGCCATTGCGCCTCATTGGTGCCCGCGCTGTAGCCGATCATGTAGTGGGCTTGCGGTGTGCCGATGAGGTCGGTGGGTTGCGGGCTGATCAGCGTGTTCGCCGCGTCGGCGCCCGTAAGCCCTTGAGGGATGTCCATGTCGACCCGATAGACCGACGCCTCGCCCGGTCCGCCGGGCGCGGTCTGGGTGAGGGTGAAATCAGCCGGCTCACCGGGTCCGACTGTGGTCGCAGTCCCCTTGGTCAGCTGCGGAGACTCTCCCGGCAGCCCATCGAACACCGGAGGAATGTTGACCACCGCGCCGCCCGGGCCGAAAACCGCGACAGCTGTTTGGGTTTGAGACGGATTGATACCCGCCGGAAACAACGTCGGCCCGTTATAGAGCGCCGCCCCTTCGCCGTAACCTTCGGGGTTGAACGTCCACACCCCTTGCGGATAGTTCGTTCCGCCCGCGGTGATGTCGTAGTCCACCAACAGGACCGCACCCGACGACGGGGCAGCAGCCAACGTCAACGTCGATGCAGCGGATTCAGTGTAGTCGACGCCCAAATCCAGGCGTGCACCGTTCTTGAAAACCCTTGTGGTGCCAGTAACATACGGCTGCGCGGTCGTGAACACCCTGTTGGTGCCGTTAACCGAACCGCCCGGCGTCTCACCGTAGATACTCAACGATTCTCCTAAGCTGCTAGCCGCTCGGCGGGGCGAGCAACATGAGGTTGACGTCTTCTTCGAGACCGACGAGCTTGCGCTGGAAGATCGCCATCGGGGACTCTTCGCGCCGGCCGTCGCCGACCTGGACTTCGACCTTGCCGCGGTTGTTCACGTCGTCGGTCACGGTGATCACGTCCACGTAGTCGGTGAACACGATGCCCCGCTTGATCACCGACGCCATCGCGCCGGGGAAGATGTCGCGGCCGACCTGGTAGCCCTGGCCGTTGGTGAACGAGAATTGCGCCGACGGGTAGCCCCTTGTGTCCCACATGGCCTTGATGGCGTCCATGAGGGTGTCGACGTTGTAGGTGGACTGCGACGGGAAGAACTTTTCCGGAGGCCCATACGGCCCCATCTGCACGCGCCGGTCGAACGCCTCGAAAATCTCGAACGCCAGGAACGCGTTATCCAGGATCCCGTCCAACAGCGAGTTCGAGATTCCGGTGATGCCGATGAACATCATGAACATGTCCACGAGCCACTCGAGGGTTGCATTCAGGAGGTCGTTCAGCCACTGGGGTGAGCGTCCCCCTAGCACCAGGGACCATGCCAACGGTGCGTGGAAGGCGACATCCAACGCGGTGATGCCGGAGTCGTCGACGTCGGCGTTGAAGATCACCCACGGCGGGGTGAAGTTCACGCCCAACGTGGGGGCGATGACGATGTTCGAGCCCGGCGGCACGTACTCGTTGTTCGGGTTGAGGAACGGCGCCAACACTCCACCCAGCAGGCCGTCTTCGGCGTCCAGGCCGAGCTCGAGCAGACCGTCGAACGGGGTGTCCGTCGGCCCGGTGACACCCATGTAGTCCTTGATGTTGAACACATAGGTGGGGACTTGCAGCGGGAACAGCACACCTGCGGGTTGCGGATCACCGGGCATCCACAAATCCAGTGACGGGTAGAGGCCGTTGTCTTTGATCTGCTGGGTGATGAGTTTCCAGCAGGTGTCCATGCGGCCGTGGAACGCCGTCCAGATGGAAGTGTCGGCCAGCACGTCGTATTGGGCCACGCACACTGGTGTGGTGACCATCTCCATCAAATCGTTGAGGGACAAAGACTGTTGGGTGAGTAGCGTCCCGAACCAGGTCCGCCAATCCAAGTCCAGCGACCCGAGATGGTTGACCAGATCCCACAACCCGAGCTGCAGACGCAAGTTGTTTTCGGCCACCATCGTTTTCAGACAGGTGATCGAAGGGCCGATGAAAATCGCTTCGCTGGGCTGAATCTCTATCGGCAGGAACGGGTGCGGCCACACGAGCACACGGTCGAGGTACGTCATGATGCCAACCAGCTGGCATTCAACGACTTTCGTGCCGTCTTCGAGCATCTTGTCGTGCGCCGTCTCCACCCAGAACGCGCGGCGCAGCGCACCGTTGGAGAAGGCGATGGTGACCGGGACCAACTCTTGCCAGCATTTGAGCATCGCCGGTGCGAGGGGATCGTTCGCGTCGACGACGATCTGTGCTTCGTCCAATTTCAGGCGGGCGATGGTGGCTTTGAGGCTGATGCAGTTGTTCAGCTCACCTTGGACGCGGTAGTACTTGTCGTAGACGACCACGTCCATGTCGGTGGGGACGGCGGCATCTGGTGCGCCGGCGGCGATGGCGGCTCCCGACGCTGCGACGGCGTCTCCGCCGTTGAGTTGTGTGATCCACGCCTGCTGTTGGGCCGGGCTGGTCACTCAGGCCACCGCCGTTGCGGGTCGATCCGTCCTACGATCTTGCTGCTGCTGTTGCCGCCGGTGATCTTCACGGCGAGGTATTGCGGTGTCGCCCACTGCGGTTGCCGCACACCCGGGAACGGGATGCTGTAGCGGCCGTTCAGCAGCGAATACAGCGGACCTTGCGGTGGCAGGATCCCAAACAACGACTCGAACCACTGGATCAGCGGCGGAATGTTGTTGTTGTACACGAAGTTAACGATGGCTTCGATCAGCTCCTGCACACCGTTGAGGGACTGCGTCGGCGCGGACGTCAAATCCGTCAACGTCCGCAACCGGGGCAGTGTGCGCATCAACACGATCTGCCCGGCTTTGAGCGGTCCGAAGTCGATCCACACCTTCGAGTTCTGCCCGTTGCCGAACGAGAACGTGCCCGGCCCGTAGAACAGCAGGGTCGGCCAACCGAACTGGTCACCGATGTTGAGGAACTTCAAAAACCCTGAACCGCTTGCGGATTGAAACTCGTCCACCGACGGGAACCCATACCAGAAACCGCTATCGCAGCGGATCGTCTGGGTGAAGGCCTTAGCCCGCAACAGCCGGGGCATCTTCTTCATGGTGTCCGGCCACGGCTTCGACAACCGGGCGGGGAAATACCAGTAGCCGCGATCCTGCGTCCAATACTCGAACGTGTTGAGCTGGGTGGGATCCCACATGGACACCCATTCCGACACCAGCTTCGACAAGCCCTTCGGGGTGTTGGCATGTGCCTGCAGCATCATGTCCATTTCGAGGACGTCATAGGTGGTGCCGGTCCACGTCACACCGGGCTGCCGCGCGGCCTTCAAATCGATGTGCTTGAAACCCGGTGTGAGCCCCTTGATCCCGTCCGACAGGATGATGCCGTCCTGGATCCCGGGCCACGGCTTACCGGCGCCCGCGATTGTGCACTGCGTCAACCCGTCCTGGCTGGTGACCATGATGTTCTCTTCATCACCGGCCAACAGATCGGCCGCGCCCTGCGGGAGGATCGTCGCATCCGAGGTGGCGCCGATCAGCGGGTAAACCGTCACGGCGTCCTCATCGGATACGAGGCCTGCGCCCCGGAGTAGGTGCGCTGCAGGTCTTGGTGGAACTGGTCGGCGTTGTTGGCGTGGATGTGTTGATCGCCGTTGATCTGCATCCCGATCTGTGTTCCCGCCATTGCGTTTTCGTCTTTGTCGCCGGGGGTGCCGGACAAAGGTGCCTGCGTCTGTCCTGCCGTGTTGGGGGCGGCCGGGCGCACACCCGCAACACCAGCAAGAACCTTGCCGGGCAGCGTGTTCGCGAAGTTCGACAACGGACTATCGGCGGGCAGGAAAGTTTCCAACAATCCCTCGACGCCGATGCCGACGGCTTGGGCGCCGTAGGCGGCGGTGCGGTTGATTAACTGGAACGCCATGTCCATTGCGGAGCTGGCCGCCCCGCCCGCGGCGCCGAATGTGCCCGCGCTGGCGGCCATGCCAGCGGCCTGGGATGCGGCGCCTTCCGCCGCGCCGAGGAGGCCGCCCCCGAATCCGATACCCGAAGATGCGGGGAGTTCCTGGCCGAACGTCTCCTGCGACGAACCGGGCTGATTCAAGCCTTTTCGGGTCTTCGCGTCTTGCGGGTCGCCGCCGGGAAGGGCTTGTGCGCCTTTCGCCGCGATGTCGAGCGGCTTCGGGACACCCTCGTCCGGCCCGGGCTGCTCCCCAGGTTTTTGCCCTGGTGTGCCGGGCTGCTGCGGCCCGGGCGGTCCTGGCGGTTGACTCGGCCCGGGCTTGACGGCCTGATTCGATTGGTTCGCAGGCTTGGGCGCCGGGGTTGCCGTCTTAGGCGTCTGTGGAGGCGGTGCGACGCCACCGGGGCTGCCTTCGTCGTAGTACCGCACCGACGACGGATCGATCCGACCCTGATTGAGGGAGTCCATGAACGCCGAGCCGTACCGGTCGACGGCCGACTTGTTCTCGACATACTCGCCGGGGCTGAGCCAGGCGGGGACGGTATCCGTGCCAGACGGTCCACCGGTGGCGTGGCGCTGCGCATTGAGGAATGGGTTCTGCGACGGGTCGAAGATTCCCATTGGCGTCTGCGGCGGCGTCGGGTGTGCAAACGCTCCCTTCATCGCGCCCTTCATCGCGGCGTCGCCCAGGGGGCCGGTGGGGCTGTTTGACGTTCCCGACAAGGGACCGAGCATCGGACCGAACACGCCCAGAATTCCTGGCGCTTGCGAGCCGCTGATGGGTGGGTTGGCCCACGCTTCCGGGTTGGTCGGCAGCGGGAATGGCTGCCCGATGTTGCCGGGGGCGCCCGCAGCCGCCGGTGCTCCAGGAGTTCCTGGCCGCGGGATAGACGCCCCTGGTGTAGATGGCGAACCCACAAATCCGAGAAGACCACCGCCCATGGATGCTCCGGCGCCACCGGCCGACGGGACAGCGATTTTGGGCATTCCCCCGCCTCCGCCACCCGACGGTCCGGCTGTATCGGGACCGTGACCGCCCCCCATGTCGGGTCCGCCGAGAGGCCCACCGGTCAGCGGACCCAACGCGCCAGCACCGCCGCCGCCCTGCATGAGGTTCTGCGCGATCCCGATCAGACCAGTCCCAGTGCTACCCGGCGCAGGCAAACCCATGTTCTGCATGGCCGCGCTGATGCCCGTCTCCATGGGGCCGAGCACGAGGTCTTCGAGATAGCCGACGGTCCACTCTGCAAGTCCGGGAAGACCTTTACCAAGGCCGAAGCGTTCGGGCAGCGCGACGGGAAGGTTCACACCGCCGCCGCCGCTTCGACCGCCGCGACCCGCGTGGAACGTGCCCCGCTCAGCCTCGCTCAGCTTCTGCTGCGCCTGCGTGCGTTCCTCTTTGAGGTGCCGAATCTCTTCGTCGAGCCGATCCCGAGTCGATTGCGACGCATCAGCTTTAAGCTCGGACTTACGTTTCTCCGCCGTTGCGATCTCAGCGTCAAGGTGGCGCAGCCGCTCAGTCGCGGAGGCAACCCTCTGAGGATTTGGGGTGTAATAACCGGGGATTCCGCCCGGGCCGGTGCCGGCCGTAGCGCCTGCGGGGATACCGCCGCCGCCCATTCCGCCGCCGAAACCACCCATGCCGCCCATCCGTCCACCTGCACCGCCGCCCATCGCGGGGCCTTCGCCGTAGATGTTCGGCAGGAACATGTGATGGTCGAACTCAGGATTCGACGCGCCAGCTGCGCCGGCGCCGATCAGGAAGTTTCCGTGCGACCCACCAGATTCGGCGTTCTCCCCATCCGACAACGTCATCGCGGTGTGGCCGTCGTTCGGTGCCGATCCGTGGTTGTACCAGCCCACCGAGATCGTCCCAGGGCCACCGATACCGGGCTGGAAACCGCGCGCCGCGAGCCATTCCCCCATATTTTGGGTGGTCGGCAAACCGCCCCCGGGAATGCCGAGCGCGGCATTGACTACGCGGCCGACCATGCCGGAGCAGTCGTTGCGCGCCCCTTGGCTGTAGGCGGTGCCGACCATCTGCTCGGCCGCCATGACATCCGGGCCGACCCCGCCGCCGTACTGGCGGTGCAACGCATTCCGGAACGCGTACACCCCGGAGTGGCCGCCCATCTTCGCCACATCGTGGTGGGTGAGGACATGCTCACCGGGCGCCAACCACGCTGGGACGGAGTCGATCCCGTTCGGACCGGAGCCGTGGATGGCACCGCCAGCGGCGTGGCGACCGGTCGCCAGGTTGAACAAGCCGTACGCCGAGATCGGGCTGTGTCGGAAAGCGTCGCCGATGTGAGAAAGAATCGGATTCTTGCTGTCCTCAGCCTGCTTGGAGACTTGGTCGGCAGCAACCGTAGCGGCGACAACCGGACCGGCTGCCCCCGCGATCCCGGCGAGCGCACCACGTAGACCACCTGCCGAGGCTGCTGCTGCGTCTTCTGCGACCGCCATCCCCCCCAGGCTGGTGCTGATGCCGGTGACCATCCCGACGATGTTCATCACCTTGATCGCGGCCCACGCCGCACCGACTGCGCCGAGTGCGTCAATGACGAGGTGCATGATGGCCGGGTGCTTGGCCATCTCGTCGCCGACAGATTTGGCGACGTTAGCGGCGGACGTCATGAACGGTACGAAGGCGTTGCCGATCTCAATCGCCGCAGCCCCGAACGCTGCCTTGGCGTCAGCCATTTTCGCGTTCAGTGTCTGTTGGGTTTCATTGAACCCCTTGACCGTTCCATCGGCCTCGGCGGTAGTGTTCTTAACCGCCGCGATCTTGTCGTTCGTGGCTTGCGCGTTATCCCCGACCAGCTGCAGGACTGTCTTCAACGCATCCTGGCCGCCGGTCATCAACGCGAGAGCCTGCTCGTAGGTTTGGATGTCGCCTTGACCGGTTTTCAGCGCCTGCGAGTATCCGGTGACCTTGTTGTTGAGGTTGTTCCACTGGTTGATCTCGTTGGCCTGCTCAACGTCCAGGCCGCCGCGGGTCTTGCGGAATTCCTTGTAGGACAAGGTGCCGTCTTTGATGGACTGCGCGACCGCTTTCGCCGCAGGCGGCAGATTGTTGAAAATCTGGGTCGCCGCGTCGGTGGCCTGCTGACTCTTGAACATGGTGTCGATGACGACCTGGCCGGCCGGTGTCATGTGCTGGCGGATCGTGTCGGACAGCATCTGCACGGTTCCGGCGAACCCGCGGTCGCCGAGGTGGGCTTGGACGTCGCGGGCGTCGATGCCGAGCTGGCCCATCTCGTCGCGCATCTGCTGCGTGGGCTTCATCAGCTGCGTGATGGAGTGCGCCATGTTCTGGGCGCCCTGTTCCGGCGATGTTCCCGACTGGGTGATCTGGGCGAGCGAGCCGTAGACGTCTTCGAGTTTCAAATGGGCGGCGGCGGCGATCGGCTCCACTGCGTGCAATGCGCCCGAGAAGTCCTGCAGGTTCGTTTTCGCCATGCCCACAGCGGTGTTCATCTTCGATGCGACGGTCGCGGCCTGGTCGGTGCCGTAGCCGAAGTCGTGCATCGACGTGGTGAGCCCGTTCAGCACGTCACCGAGGTCGGCGTTTTCGGCTTTGGCGAGCTGGGCGGCCGACTTCAGGACGTTCACACCGTCGGCGCCGCGATATCCGGCCTTCTCCACCGTGTACATGCCGTTGGAGAGTTCCTGCGCGGAGTAGCCGACCTGCCCGGCCAGCTGCAGGATGCCGTCTGAGACGGTCTTCAACCCCTGCGCCGTTTCTCCGGCTGAAGACACCAGGCGTTGCTGGGATTGCTGGAAATCGCCGGCCTTCTTGGTGGTTTCGACCATCGCGGCGCTGAAACCTGCCACGGACGCGATACCAACGCCATTGAACACACGGCTGGCCGCTGCTGTCGCGGTCGCCGCGTTAGTGGCCGATTTGGCCATGCTTTGATGGGCACCCTCGGTGGCAACCATCGCGTCGGCATAGTCGCGCTGCGCCTTGGAGGCGCGGGCCTGTGAATCAACCAGGGCTGCGTTCGCCGCGATCGCCTTGTTGCTGCTCGCACCGTGCGCCTCGGTGAGTTCACTCAGCCGCGCCTGGGCGGCCTCCATGCGGCCCATCGACGCGACCATCCGGGCAGCTGCGGCTTCCTCGGCATCCGCCAACGCCCGGTAGTCGTTCTGAAGACCGAGGATCTTCGCCCGCACACCACGGGTATCGAATCCGGAGAACGCCTGCGACATGTGGCGGCCGAGGCCGCTGGAAACGTCGCGGCCCAACGCGTCGAACACCGAACGGATTTCGCGGGCGGTCGCATCAAGCGCGCCCCGCGAAAGCCGCGACTCTACGTCGAGAAATACGGGCACTTAGGTACCGCCTTTCTCGTATCCGTAGAGGCCCGAATGGATTTGACTCCTGCCGAGATCGACCCGGGCCGCGTCCTTGCGGGCTTGCCGGTCGGCCATGATCGCCTCGACCGGCTCCGTCAGGTTGGAGAAGTCACCACCACCGCGCAGCGCGATCAACTCCCGAACCGTGCGAGCGGCCAGCTTGCGGTCATACGTCCAATCGACGTATGTGGCAACGAGTTTGGTGTCGGACGGTGGTTTACGTCCGATCGCCGCGATCTGCAGCAGCTTGCCCTTGAGGTCGGCGTCGTCGCCCTGGTATTCGACGACCCAGAAAGTCCGCTCCGCGGCCTCTTTGAACTTCGAGTCCTCAGGCAGCTCGTCGAGCAGATCGAGTAGCTCTCCGCTGGACATCTCGCCGCGATGCCACTCGCCGATCGAACGGTGATGATAGAGACTGAGACCGCCCCTAATCTGCGTCGGGAACAACCGCCACAGTTTGAGCGCTTCCACCACTTTTCGAGTCGTCTTCGCGGCGCTTTGCCAACTCCCGGTTCATCTTCGACCAGATCAGCTGAACGTCGGACGAGCGCCCACCGGCGGCCTTGAAGTCCTCGTAACGGTCACCGAAGATCGCCTGCGCCAACCGGACGTTGTAGTTCATCGGCTGACCAGCCTTGCGGTGCGGCACCTTCAACAGGCCGCGTCTCTCCACCGACCCGTCATCGTTGGTGACGTCGGCGTGGCGATCCCACTCCTCGTCCATCTCGATGTCGAGGGCATCCACCCGGGCCTGCTGATCATCATCCAACAGACTTGGGTTGGGGATCTCGAAAACCTTGCCCGAAACCTCGATGCGCTCACTCGCTGCGAACCCGAGATAGTCGGCGGCCTGCTCGCGGGCCGCCTCAAAAGAACCATGCGTGGCCATAACCGTTTCCTTGCTTGCGTGGCGAATGCGTGGCACCGCCGGGATGCCCGGCCACGCAAGCGGGCACCCCGGCGATGTTCTGCTATGACGCCAGAGAGGTGAACGAGTTCGACACCAGCGACGTCGCGGTGACGTTGCTGCCCGTCGCGGTCACCTGCACGCCGTCGTACAGCGTCGAGGCGGTCAGGCCCGTTAGCTGAATGGTGGTGAAAGCACCCGACACGGTCGGCGACGCGGCCACCGTTCCCGCCGAAAACGCCCCGGCCTGGCTGATCTGCGCCGTGTAGACGGGGCTCGTCACGTCGATCGGGGTCGGGAACTGCACGTTAGCCTTCAGGCCGCTCACCGGGGTCGCCACCGGGGCGGTCGTCTCGAACGCCAGATCACCCGATGCCAGCCACTGCGCACCCGCCCGGCAGATCCACATCGACTTCTTGCTGTACGGGTCTGGCAGCACCGAATAGGTCAGCTCGAGCGACTCGGGGTTCTTGCGCTGCAGCTCGGTCTTGCCCTTCTTGTCGGTCACGACGCGGGGGTAGACCTTGGCCAGCAGTTGGCCGTCGGTGTCGACGCCGAGTAGCACCACGACGCGCTCTTGGAGCATGTCGGCGTTGTCGCGGGCGTTCTGGTAGCCGGGGGTTCCGACCGCGGGCACGTTTTGCAGCGGCTTCTCGAAGTTCAGGAAGTCCACCAGGGGGCTGGCTTCGATCGGGGTGAAGTTCAGTTTGTCGTCCAGCTTCGTCAACACGTTGCGCACCGTGCGCAGGATCTGCGCCGACGGGGTTTCCTGGATCGTCTGATCCGGGGTCGACGCCGTCGTGTCCTCCTTGAGCAGCCCCATGTGCAGGAAACCCAGGTTGGTGCCCGGCGCGGACAGCAGCAGATCCTTGCGGATCGTCAGGTTGTCCGCCGCGAACGGCGTGAACAAGCCTTCGCTTCCCAAACCGACCGACGGATCGGCCAGGTTGAACACCGTGCCGTCGGCGTTGAAGTAGTCGCGGATCAGGACATCGGTGACCTGCCAGTAGCGCACGGCCAACGGGTTGAGGCTCGGTTCGAGAACGGTCGCCCAGGTGGCACCAGTTGTAGGCAGGGCCATGGTTTATCCCTTCTTAGCGGGTTGATTTCAGCTTTGCGTGGCGGTAAATCGGAGGAGCACGTCGTAACGTGCGACGTAACGTTTGATGAATGGGTCGCGGTAGTCCGCCCACGCCGGTGGCATGTGCGGGCAAATCCAGGCGCCGGCCGGTCGTCCGTCGGACATGTTGATCACATCCCCTGGCGTCTGCGACATCAGCAATCCGTCTGCGTCCCATGCGGCTTGACTGGCCGCCGCGCGGCCGCGCGCCGAGGTCGTGTCTTTGGCGTAGGAGTGCACCGACACGGTGGCGTCGAGCAGGTACCGGTCGGACTTATTGGTCACTGACGTGACCACGTAGCACGGCAGCGGGGTTTCTTCATCCCGCTCCGGCTCGACAGGCAGGCCGAGTGGGATGAGCTTGGCGATGATGAACTCTTCAGGGTTGGCGGGGCGCCCGTAATCCAGGCTCATCGCCGCCGTCCCCGACGTCTGGGACGGACAGCGTTGAACGCTGCCGAGCGTGCTGCGCGTGCTTGGTCTACGGATCGGCGTTGCGCGGTGATCCGCTGGCCGGCACCTTCTGCGATGAGCTTGTCGAGCTTCTCGAGCTCGCCGCGTAGATGGGATTGCGCGCGCTGCACACCCTCGTCGATGATCGGACCGGTGCCGCCGAAGTATTTGGCGGTCTTGCTGAACACCGCATACTCGGGCATGTGCCGGGTTCCTACTTCGATCCAGATCGCTTTGAAGTCATCGGATCCCACGCGTCGATGGCCTGGCTTTCGGTGGCCGGGGAGCTGGCGGATCGAGTTCTTGTAGTCCCCGGGATCACCGATGCTGGGTTCGCCACGCTTGGGCGGCAGGTCGCCGAAGACGGGTGCGATGCCCTTGGCGTATTCGATGACTTTGTCGCAGAACTTATCCAGTTCGTGCTCGATCTCCACGGCGTGCAATCCGGCGGAGATTTCGTCCTCGATGCTCACCCGCCCTGCCATTCACACAGCACGAACACGTGATCGGGTCGGCCGTCGATGTCGTACTGCACCACTGCGCGGCCGGTCACCTTGTAATCACGCTGCGCATTGACGTCCGGCCGCTGCGGGCGGATCCAGTTGCCGTTGTCGATCGCCGCGGTCGTGGAGCTGTACGGGAAGAACGCCCACGCCTTCTCGAACGCGGCGATGGTGTCCGTTTGATGCTCGTCGATCTCGTATTCGAGTGTTTCGAGCACGCAACCATAGATCCATTCCACCGAGTCCGTGGTGATGGCCTGGTTCAGTGAATCCTTTTGACCTGTAGCAATTTTGGCGACAATACCGAGGGTGTCACCGCCTGGATATGTCACGGAAACCACGTCGTACCGCACCATCCCGACCGCCATCCCGGACGTGTCGGGTCGGTGAAGTCATCCTCGTAGAACTGGCCCACCGGTGCGACCCGCAGCGGAATTCCCAGCAGCTGCTTGTGCCGGTCGGTGAAGTCGAGCGCGCTCGCAGGATCTCCGAGCGCGCCCGCCTCGATCCGATGCCCGGTTTGGCGGGACCAGTTCTGCAGCGGCGCGTATTTGCCGTAGCGCAGAGCGTTGGCCACCACCTCGTAGGTGACGAGCTTGCCCGCCGCGTCGTCGGACGGAATGCCGGGTTTGTTGGCGTAGATCCAATCCGACGTCACCGTGAGCAGCAGTGAGGCCACCGACTCCTGAGCGGAATTGAGCGGCGGCCCATCCCACATGCCCTCAAACGTTCCGAGGTCGAGAAAGTCCGCCACGGCGGCCTACTTGTCGCCGTAGAGCTCGATCAGTTCCTCACGAGTGGCCGCATCCGCCTCGGCCCGGTCCGCGCCTTGGGAGACGGCGTAGTCGGCCCATGCCTTCTGGGTGGCGGTCTTCTTGGGCCTGTCGCCGCCTTGCGGAATGTCGGCCGCGTCGGCCTCCACAACAAGCCCCTCGGCCAGGAACCGCTCGCGCTGATCATCAGACAGCCACGGAATGAACCACCCTTGGTAATGGTAATCCACCTGTCCCGACTGGTTTTTGACCAGCACCAGCGGAGCGACAGCCTGGTACGTCATGCGTCGACTCCGGTGATCTTCCACGCCGCGGCCGGCTCCTGGACGATCGGGACCACGATTCGTCGGGCGCGGATGCGCCAACCGTCGTTCTTGTCCTCGCGGATCGTCTTGACCTGCAGACGGTTCGCGTCGTCGGGGCCGCCGACATAGCCGGGTGCGGGCAGCGTCTCGTCCACGAACGAGCCGAGCACCGTCGAGTCCAGCAGTGTCGCAACACCAGAAGTGGGCAGGTTGGGGCTCGCGATGAAGGTGAACCCGCCGATGCGGCGCATGAGGGAGCTGTTCAGGCCTTCGGCCACCGGCGCGGTCTGCACGCCCGGGTATTCGCGCGGCAGCAGCAGCTGCAGCGTCGGGTCGCTGACCACGTTGGCGAATGTGGTCAACCCCACCAGTACCGTGTCGGGCATGTAGCCCTGTTTCAGACCAACGATGTTGGCGTGAGCGCGCATCAAATCCCGCAGAATCGACGGCGCGGTTCCACTGCCAGACCACGGCTGGATGCACGCGGTGCTCTGCGTGACCGCCGAGTTGATGGCCGACAGCGCCACCGAGTCGATCTGCTGCACATGCGAGTTGGCCAGCTTGCGGAACGCGCGCTGCACCACTGGATACTTCTGACGGGAGATCGACTCGTCAGAAAGCTCGGCGTCGTTGCCCCACTTCACCGTGTTGGCGGTGTTCGCCGGGCCGGTGCCGATCGAGGTGACGGGGTATTCCGACATCGGGGCCACAGCTTGCGGCGCCCGGTCGGCGAAGATCGACTCGTTCTGCTCGTAAATCACCGAGCCGGAGTCGGTCTGGATGGTACCGGTCAGGATCTTGTCCGCGATGAACATCTGGTCGGTGACCGTGCGCAGCGCGCGCAGCACAAGCGGCGGGTTGTTCAGAAACCGGCTGATGCTGAGGATGTCGCCCGAAAGTGTTGGCGCAGCGGGCGGGAACTCAATAGGCATGGCGCCTACCTTTCTGTTTCTGCTGCCTGCGCAGCTTCGGGTGCGTGTCTGCGATTCATCGGATAAGAACGGTCACGAGGTTGTTGGCCGCCGCGGTGAGCGCGACCCCTACAACCTGCGGATCGTTACCGGCCGAAGGTGTGCTCTGGTCTGCGACAGCGCCGGATGCGGCTGCAATGACGTTGGCGCCGGCTGCGATCGAGCCGGAGGCAGCCAGGGTGTGGACACCTTCGGTCATTACCGTCACCAGAGAACCGCTGGCGGCGTCTTGCGCTGCCACGCCCACCCATGCGATGGTGGCCGCGCTGGTCGGCGACACGGTGTTCGCGGCCGAGATGTACACGACCTGCCCGGCGGTGATCGCCGCGCCGGCCGTGAAGCTGAGCCGGTCGGCGGGGAAGTTGTTGGGTGCGTAAACGGCCATGGGTCAGGCGTCCTTTCCGACGATGGTGCCGGTGACCTTGGCGTAAACGCTGGCCATTTCGGCGTCCAGGTGGTCCTCTTCGCTGCCCATTCCGTGGCCCATCTCGGCCACCGGGATCAGGCCCGCGGGCAGCTGCGCCAGGGTGGCGCGGATACCCACGCGGTCCTTGTCCATCAGGGCCAGCCAGTTGGATTTGTTGGCGGGAGCCAATTTTCCGGCCTTGATGGCGTCATCGATCAGGCGTTCGTCGTCGGCCTTGACCTGCGCGTCGCGGACCGACTGCAGCTCGCGCACCGCTGCGGTGGTCTGCTCATACTGGGCCTTGTCGACCAGCGCCAGGCCCAACTTCGCGGCGGCGGCGGTGATCTGTTCAGTGCTGGGCTCGACAACCGGAGCCGCGTCGCTAGCATCTTCCGGTTCGGCAGGCTCGAGCTTTGCCTCGAAAGCTTTCACGATCGCCTCGTCGTCGGCGTCGGCGTCGAGGCCGAGCTTCTCCACGAGGCTCTCTTTGAGGGTCGCCACAGTGGGCTCCTTTCCTTGGGGTTCCTCGGCCTCGACAGGCGGAGGGGTTTGTGCGCGAATCGCGATCACCGGCGCCGGGGCGCAGTCACGACCGGCGTGCTTGAACTTCGATAGGTCAAATGCCTTGGGACCGGCCGCCAACGCGACCGCAGCTAGCCCGGGACGCGTGTCAGAAACCCGGTCAGCCAGCCCGGCGGCCACGGCTTCATCTGCGGTGTACCAGGTTTCGGCGTCCATGACGGCTTGCCAATCCGAAACGGCGCCGCCGGCGCGTTCGGCGTAGATCGACGCCAGGTTCGCCGAGAATTGACGCAGATTGTCGGCGGCCTTCTGCAAATCGTCGGCGTTACCGATCACAACGTCCCACGCGTTATGCACCATGAGCTGGCTGTTTTTGTTCATCACGATCTCGTCGCCGCCCATGGCGATCACACTCGCGATCGAGGCCGCCAGACCGTCCACGACGGTGGTCACTTTCGCGTCATGGCCGCGCAACGCGTTCAGGATCGCGATGCCGTCGAACACCGCGCCGCCGGGCGAATTGATCCGCACCGTGATCTCCGGCGCATCGATCGCGGCGAGATCCTTGACGAAATCGGCTGCCGAGACACCAAATACCGGGTTGATCTCGTCATAAATCAGGATTTCCGCCGGGCCATCATCGGTCGGCAGCGCGTTGCGGACGGTGTACCAGTTTCCGCGCGCAGAGTCGTTTACCACAGCGTCAGTGCCCCATCTGGTTGGATAGTGAGCCGCGCGGACCGATGCTTTGCGTTCGTCACGCCCTGCTCGAAAACGGGCGGTTCGGCGCCCTCCGGCGGATCGGTCTCGGTCGCCTCTTCGGGTGCCGGTGCGTCTGGGTCCACCTGCGGCAGCCCCAATGTTTGGCGTTCGAACGCCTCAAGCCGCGGATCCGGCGTCAACAAGCCGGCCGTGACGAGCATTTGGAGCGCAGCGGCGGTCGCATCCTGCCGGGATCCGATCTCGTCGCACGTCAGCAGCGGAACACCCTCATCGATCCCATAATTGATGTCGACCAGGTCCTCGACGACATGCGCCTGGGCGGTGTCGCGGATAATGTCGGCCACCGTCTGCACCGATTGGGTGAACGTGTCGGCCTGCACTGAGGCCAGCGCGTAACTGCCGCCCTTATCGAGGTTCAGGAAGTGCGCGAGCCCCGCCAACGCCATCTGTTTGTCGTGGTACTCGATCATCAACGGGATATCGGACGGCAGATTCCCGTCGACGCCCTTGATTTCGAGTTTCGACCCGAACGGCATCGCCACACCGGACGAATTGCCGCCGCGGTATTGCGAGGCGATCTTCAGGTATGGCGCCAAGGCGGTCGGATCACCGACACCGGCCGCCGATTCCTGCTCGGTCGCATACGCCACCGGTACACCCATGCCGTTACGGCGGGCGATCACCGCCTGGATGCGGATCAGCTCATCCTTGAGTAGCCAGTGCTTGTATGCGGGACGCAGGATCGAATTTCCCACCCACACGCCGGGGTCGGGGTCGCGAACGTAGGCCACGAGCCGGCTGATCGGGATCAAGTTGTCGAATGCGTGGCCGGCGTAGATGACGTCGCCGCCGCCGCCGATGCTGCCCTCGGGATACTGCTGAATTCCATTGAGACCACCGTCGCGGGCCACATCCCAGTAGGCGATCGTCTGCGCGGGCCGCGGGGCGAGCTTGCGCAACACCGCTTTGCCGCTGTCATCGATGCGATAAACCTGCTCGAAGATGCTATGTCCGAACGTGAGCATCAGCAACGCCTGCTGAAGATGCTGCGACCACGAAAACCGGTCCTTGGTCCGCTCCGTCGACGCGTCATCCTCTTCGTTGCCGCGGATCGGCAGGCCCAGATTCTTGGCCACAAACTCGACGACCTCATCGCGCGCCCCGTTCGGGGCGATCCGCCACGTCGTGCGGCGCACCGGCAGCCCGATCGCCGCCAAAACACTGGCGATCCGGCCGTCTTCGCGGCTCATCCGCGTGAAAGTTCGAACCGAGTTCGGCCAAATCAGCTCCGGGACCTGTTCAAACCAGTCCCACGACGCCCAACCGGACAACATGCCCGAATAGGGATTGACGAACCCTATTTCGGTGACCGGAGCGGCTATTTTCGTCAAAACAGCCCTCCTCCTATCAGAACGCGGCGGTTAACGCGTCGAATTCGCGACCAGCACCCGAATCGGGCGCCTTGTGCTGGTCCACAATTGGCGGCGCAGAGTGGGTTGGGGGCGACGAGTGGACCAATAGCCCCCAATGCGCGAGTGTGATCGCCATCAGCTGCACAATGGAGCCGCCACCGGCGCTGGCCCATACGAAACGACCACCTGGTAGCTCTTTTTTGACTGCGGCAGCAACCGAATCGGTCAAAATTTCCTGACCGGAATGGGTTATTTGCGCCGCGAGTATCGCCTCAAGGGTTCCTTCGCACGCCACCGCCAGCTCCGGTTGGTTGGTCATCACCGGTTCGATACCAGCCTCGATGAGCAGCGGCTTCAAAACCGCGGCCGGTGATCGGGCATCGATCACCAGCGCCGCCGGGTCGGCCTCACTCACAATGTCAAGTAGCTTCTCAACGATCTCGGTGGGCGATCCGGTCTGACTCAGGCCGATCTCGACGTGAACATCACCCGTGCTGGTGTACTGGGCGCCCGCGATCGCCCACACCCGCGAGACCGGGGCGCGATCGATACCGATCACCCGCGGCCACGGCCTGACGAGTGCCGGCGACGTGTCAGCCAATGCAGTCCACGTGTCGATGCTGATCGGCGGCTTGAGCGTGTCGGCCAATGTCGGCCAGTCACCGATACCCAGGCGCATGACGTCGAACATCTTCGGCGTATGCCGCATCGCCTCGAACTCGTTGGCGACGTACTCTTCGGTCAGCCGATAAGGCATCCCAGGATTGACTTTCGTCCATATCCGGCGATCCGCCCGATCATCACCGTCCGCCGGCGACCACTCGAGGTAGCACAGACGCGGCGACGTGCCCTCCATGCCGCGGTGACGCACCCCCGAGAACACGTAGCCTTTTGGGTGCATCTCCTGGTTGACCGAGCTGCCCGCATACCAAAGCTGAGGATTCGGCCGCGCCGCCATCGTCGGCATCAAGACACCGATCGCCTCCGGCGCCAACCACATCGCCTCATCCAGAATGATGCAGTCACCCGAAGTGCCCAGCCCGGCAGCTTTAGTTCGGGACTGAAACAGCACCCGCCTGCCGCGACGCTTCACCGTCCCCAACTCGAAACCCTCTTGACCGTGCGAGGTCGTCGGCATGAACTTCTCGCCCGAATTCAGCAACAGCCCCTCAAGACGGCGCATGATTTCCATAGCCGTGCGGAACTCGTGGGCCGAGTAAGTGATCAGTTCCTCATCGAACAGCAGCAGACCGGCCAAAATACGCGCCTCGACGACAGCGGACTTACCGTTCTGCCGCGGCACACACAAGCCGACCTCAAACGCCGACCACCTACCGTCCGGCTGCTCACCCAACGCATGATGCAAAACCAGACGTTGCCAGGGATCGAGATGCAAACCGCAGTGCGCGGCCAGCTCGATAGCCTCCGAGGCGGCGCTACTTACCGCCGGTGGCGCCAGAAGAATCCGCGGCGTCTGATTTTCCAGAAGCGGCTCGACGACGCTGGCTGCGTTTCTTGGCAAGATCATCCCTCACCGAGGTTTCAGCGGGCTTAACCGCGTTGATCTGCGCCAGGACATCCGTCAAACGGGCCGACAGCGCAGCAATATCACGCGGTTGCTCACACACATCAATTTCACGGGCCAAACGATCCCGCAGAGAGCACAAAGTCGCAGCGTAATCACCCTTAGCCGCAACATCCGATAGCGTCTGTTCAATGTTTGCTGAGTTCGACTTTTCGGTCATCGTAAACCACCCCCGAAACGGGTTTTCGCAGGTCGGGGAGGGGGGAGGTCCCA
>Ga0134128_10000763_pt1 | contig 43606 bp, 38 predicted proteins | sample KB31754_FD_96462 | JGI IMG/M metagenome (GOLD analysis project Ga0134128, IMG submission 96462) | Terrestrial soil microbial communities with excess Nitrogen fertilizer from Kellogg Biological Station, Michigan, USA - KB3-175-4 | ecosystem: Environmental > Terrestrial > Soil > Unclassified ...
AAATGTCAGCAATAATGTATTTACGGCAGTTTCTACAATGCCAGCACAAGTAAGCCTGGATAGCTTATATATCGAGCCATCTTCCCGTAAGAGCGGATCTCCTCTGTTAGTTCCCGTATATACAGACCCTATAGAAAAGGGAAATAACTATCATTTTGCAGAATTTGTAAACGATACGGAAACTAATGATGTGTATGTGAGAAATGACGATCTTATAAATGGACAGGTTGTAAAAAGGCCTTTGAACGCACCTTCAAAAAAATTAAATCCGGGTGATATAGCGGTAGTTTATCTCGAGTGTATCGATTCAGCCATTTATCAATATTATTTCACTCTGCAACAATCGACAAATCAAAATTCAGCTTCTCCCGCAAATCCGACAAGTAATATTACCGGCGGGTGCCTTGGCTATTTTAGTGCTCATACGTCGAGCATGAAAAGCATTGTGATTAAATAAGTGCAGTTTTTTCGGAAATAAGTTTTATTAATTATGTCGAAGAAATAACTGATTTTATCTAATTTATTTTTTATCGTTTCATTTGGAATGTTCTTTTGTTAAGAATTTTCAATTTATAAATTATGAAGCGATTTTTATATCTGATATTGCTCGCAAACCTTGTAATATCAAATGCATTTGCTCAAGAGCAAACCAGCAACGAGTTAATAACAAAGGCGATAGACAGCCTGCTCTACGGAAAAAGAGGATTTATAAAAGATAAAAGTATAATAGGAGCAAATGTCGGAATCTATTATAGTGATAAAGACTACATTCAATCTTATGGCCTGGCAGATAGAGAAAAACAGATAAAAGTTGATACGGCTACCGTTTTTGAAATTGGATCGAATACTAAAGTTTTTACGGCCTTATTATTATCTGAAGACATTGTAAACAATAAGGTAAAAGAACAATCATTTATTGATCAATATGTGCCTGTTAATCCGGCTATAAAAAATAAAATAATAATTACAGATCTTACTACCCATACATCGGGACTTCCAACACTACACGATTCCGAATCACTGGCTCCACTGGACAAGATCGATTCTTTATACCCGCTGGATCATGTGGATAATAGCTACCTGTTGGCATTATTAAAAAATACAGATTCACTGAGAGGATATGGCACTTATGATTATTCAAACACCGCATTTGGGGTGCTGGGATATATTCTTACTAAAACTCATCATACTACTTATGAGCATCTTATAAACACAGAGATTTTGGAACCCTTACAAATGCATCATACCTATTGTAAAATAGATACGAACAATAGCCACCTGACACGCCCATATAATGATGGAGATCGTGCACCATACATAAAACTATCTGGGTTGGCATCTGCAGGCTGTATTATGTCGGATATGCCCGATATGCTTCAATTTTTAAAGTACCAGCTTGGCATGCATTGCTCATTGGATGAGGCAATTAAATTAACTCATAAAATACGCTATACTAATAACGCGTTGATGATGGGTATGGGATGGCATAGCACCAGAATGTATCAGGATACGGTTTATATTATGCGTGGAGATACTTATGGCAGTTCCAGTCTACTCTTCTTTGACCCTAACCGCCAACTTGCTATCAGCATAATGTTAAACACTGAGAAAGATGAATCTACTCAGCAATATCTGGCATTTTTGTTAAGAAAAATAATAGGAGAATCACCTGAATATTCCAAAAGATTCGATAAGCCGGTCATTACCCTTTCGGATGACGTATTAAATTCCTATGTGGGTGAGTATGCTCTTTTTGCAGGTTTTCATCTTATTGTAACCGCGGACAATAAATCATTATTTGTGCAAGGAACCAATCAGCCAAAAAGCAAAGTAGATGCTGTAAGTGAAAATTGGTTTATTTCAAAAGAAGTCAGAGCTGAATTCGAATTCGTGAAAAACAACGAGGGAAAGGTTACAAAGCTGATATTACACCAAAATGGCAATGATATAGAAGGAGTGAAATTGGATAAGTAACTTTTGTATTTTTATAAAAGAGGTATTGGCTATTACATGAGTAACAGCCATTTTTTATTCCTTTTTGTATATTCACTCGAATGAAATAACGAATATCTTAAAGCACTCCAAAATTTTATGAAATTCTCTCATGAAGTAAATCTGGCTTTAACTATTATAAGTGGTCTTTGTTGGACCTTGGTTTATATACTTATTATTTACCGGTCATTAAAAGACAAAACTTATGGTATGCCATTCTGGGCATTAGCTTTCAATATTTGCTGGGAGTTTATGTTTTCAATAGTGTTTAGCGCCAATGCAGATTCTGTACAATTGATAGTAAATAGAATATGGTTAGCTTTTGATTTTTTCATACTGATAGCCTATTTCGCATATGGGATAAGAGAATGGCCACGCTATTTGTCTAAATGGCTCTTTTATCCTTATTCTATACTTGTATTGATAATGAGCTATCTGTTTATTTATTTTATTACTATAAGGCTAAATGAGTTCAATGGTATGAGCATTGCTTTTATGCAAAACCTTATGATGTCATGGTTGTTTATCGCTATGCTAAATAACCGTAAGAGTCTTGTCGGTCAGTCATTGGGAATAGCCATATTTAAAATGATTGGCACTCTGGCTCCGACACTTGAATTTGCAGGCAGACACCAGTTTGTACTATTCCTCGGAAGTTGTTGCTTTATTGCCGATTGGATATATATAGTTATGGTAGCAAAATGGAAACATACCTATAAGAAAAGAAGCAGTCATAAACAAATACCTTTCGGACAGTTTTCTACTTCCGGGAAATAGTTTGTAAAATGTTTTCGTCTCCTCATTTCCCGATCTTATCTATTAATCCTTTTTTATTGCGTTTTAAAATAACAATTTGCAGAGTTTAAAGTAAAAATGGGCTTGTTACAATCAAAATATACCAATGCAGCCATACATGTCATCATTTGGGTGACACTATTAGTATTGCCAGAGTTGTTTTTTCATAATGCACATGTATTTGGATTGCCGCATAGTTTTTTTACACTTGGTAATATTTATCACATTGGGCTGTTTTATCTAAATGCTTATTGGTTATATCCTAAGCTATTAAATAGAAGATTTTGGTGGCTTTATTTTCCATGTCTTGCTATTATACTTATTGTCTCCTACTGGCTCAAGGTCTTTTTTTTACACATTTATGATCCCTCAATCCTTATTTCGGGATACAATTTCCGGGTACTGTTTTTTCCTTCGGTTCCTTTTTTAGTAGCATCTATTATTTTTCGCTATGTTTTGAATAGTATACGATTTGAAAAGCTTGAAAAAGAAAGAAAGGCAGAGCGACTATCATCTGAGTTAAAGTTTTTACGTAATCAGATAAGCCCGCATTTTCTTTTTAATATGCTTACCAATATGATATCCATGGCAAGGCATAAATCAGATTTGCTGGAGCCTTCCCTCATCAAGCTTTCTGATATGCTCCGCTATACATTGTACGAAACAGAAAATGAAAGATTTAACGTTGTTCAGGAATTAGAATATCTAAGAAATTATATTGAGCTGCAACAGATACGCTTTGAAGATAGCGTTGAAATAGAATTACAGATCGATGATATAAATGAGCATTGTTTTATAGAGCCTATGTTGTTGGTACCCTTTGTAGAAAACGCATTCAAGCATGGAGTTGGGATGGTAGCACACGCGTACATTCACATTCATGCTTTTATGAAAGAGAATAAGTTGTTTTTCTCTGTGATTAATAATTATAATGCAACAAACTTCTCGAAAGATAAAAGCTCAGGAATAGGCATACAAAATGTAAAAAACAGGTTGGAACTTTTATATCCCGGAAAGTATTCGTTGCAAATAAATGATGATGGCTCTGTCTTTGATGTTCAATTAAATATTGATCTATTATGCTGAATTGCATTGCAGTTGACGATGAAAAACTGGTGTTAGACCTTTTGGAAGACAATATCAGGAAAATACCCTTTCTTAGTTTGGCGGCGCGTTGTAAAAATGCGATGGAAGCAGCAGAAGTACTGCATACAGAAAAGGTTGATTTAATATTTCTCGATATACAAATGCCAGGCATCAGTGGGCTGCAATTTTTAAAAACATTGAGCAATCCGCCAATGATAATTCTTGTTACTGCCTATAGCGAATATGCAATTGAAGGCTTTAACCTGAATGTAGTAGATTATCTGTTAAAGCCATTTTCATTTGAGCGTTTTTTAAAAGCGTGTAATAAAGCACATGAATTTCATAATCTCCGTACCTCTAATAGTAAAGACACAGAACTACCCGACTACCTGTTTGTATGGGTAACCTATAATTTAACGAAAATTTCTATTCCCGATATTCTCTATATAGAAGGGATGAAAGACTATGTGAAGATATTTTTGAAAAATGAGAAAAGACCTGTTATTACAAAGCTGAATCTCAAAGCAATAGAAGAAAAGTTAAAAGGTTATCACTTCGTAAGGATACATAGATCGTATGTGGTGAGTGTCGATAAAATTACTTCTGTAAAGAGAGACCTGATTTGCATTGGCGATATAGAACTTCCCCTCAGTGATAACTATAAGGCAGAGGTAATTAAATTGCTTCAGCGTTGATATCTCCTGATTCCTGTTTTTTGTCTATTGATTTTACCTGTTTATATATTCTTCTTGTAGAGACATATAACTGCGCAATAGTTTTGTTTAAAAGTTATTCATAATAATTTAAAACAAAGCATATGTTCTGGTTCCCTCTTATTTTAGTTCGGATATTATTTATCGCTTGCACGGTATTCATCCTTGGTTTTGTCTTCGGCAATTTTTCCAAGCGACCAGCGCTGTCAGGCATTGCTAAGGCTGCCTCTATCCTTGTTATTATTTTATTTATCTCGGTAAACATATTTGCTTTTCATTCAGGAAGATTGCATAGGGGCTGGTGTCATGGGAATAATCAATATTACAATTCCTGCAAAAATGATACGCTACAGAGCAAATAATAACGAGAGATCATTCATTTTTTATAACATCTGCTTCTTTTTTGCGGTATGTTATTTATGCCGGAGGTCAAAGGATCAATACAAAATCAAAAATCATTATGAATTTTTAAAAATCAATTAATATGGATACAAGCAAAAATGCAAATACTATATATCACGCTGGGCCTCCACTCGGATGGGTAGCGACAGTTTATGCAGTAGTATTTATTATAGGACTTTTGCCGGTAACTACTTTTGGAGGTAAGCCCTATTTTCCAGGTCCTTGGGAAACACCTGGGGTTATACAGGCATTTTTTCAAACACGCCCCAGTTCTGTAGTGCTGTGTGCTTTCTTTCAGTTTGGTGCCGCTATACCTCTCGGCATTTTTACAGCTTCCATTGTTAGCCAGTTACGATTTTTGGGTGCAAGGGTAGCAGGTACCTTTATAGCCCTCTTCGGAGGATTTATGACAGCCTTTAATTTGTCATCATCTGCTCTCCTGCTTTGGACAATGGTTCATCCGGGAATAGCCAGCGACTCTATGCTTTTAAATGCCCTTTACTATTTTTCTTATGCTTTAGGCGGCCCGGGCTTCTCTGTTCCCACAGGACTTCTTATTGCGGGAATAACTATTCCCTCGGCTTTTATGAAGCTGCTTCCAAAATGGATGATCGTTGTTGGGATAATCATTGCGATTATGGGAGAGCTAAGCTGGTTTAACCTTGAATTTCCACAAATACTGCCTTTGATCCCGCTGACAAGATTTCCTGGCTTTATCTGGTTAATTATTGCGGGATTCAAATTACCCAATTCAAAAATGAGCAATCCTTAATGATTAAATCATTACACATGTAGAAATTTCTCACTACGCTAATAGTCAGTAATATCAAATACAGAAAGGGAGCTCAAATAATTTGAGCTCCCTTTATTAGCTATATTCAGTAAGACCGTCTTCGCTGAAAAACTGTGGGAACAGAATTTATATGTTCAATTAGGGGAGATATGTTTATGACACAAAAACAATCGCATATAGAACGCAGTGAGTTTATAAATCAGGCTGAGAAGCTATTGGAAGGACCCATAGTTGTACTTGGATTTATATGGCTCATTCTTCTTATTGTAGAAATGACTCACGGCCTTTCTCCATTTTTTAAAGTATTGAATGTCATTATCTGGGCAATGTTTATAGTAGATTTTGTATTGAGATTTATTATAGCCCCCAATAAAATTACTTTTCTAAAAAATGATTGGCTGATAGCATTATCACTATTTATTCCGGCAATAAGATTTATCAGGATCTTCCGGATGATAAGAATTTTAAGTGTGATACAGGGTACCAGCATAGTGACAATGATGGGTTCCGTAAATCGCAGCATGAGAAGCCTGAATGCAACATTGCGACGTCGGGGATTTGTATATGTTATCGCAATTGCAATTGCGGTCATTCTTTTAGGTGCAGCAGGTATGTATGCTTTTGAGAAAGGACAACCAGGTAGTTTTAAAACTTATGCCGATGCTGTATGGTGGACCACTATGCTATTTATTACCATTGGTAGTGAATATTGGCCCCATACTCCTGCAGGTAAAACCTTATCATTATTGGTTTCTATTTTCGGGTTTTCAGTATTAGGTTATATCACCGCTACTCTTGCTTCCTTTTTTGTCGGCAGAGATGCAGAAAGCAGAAAAAGAATTACAGCAACCAACCATGATATTCTTTTATTAAGAAAAGAAATAGAAAAATTATCCAAAAACATAGATGAGCTAAAAAAGGGATTGGATAAAAAAGCTTAATCCATTGATGATAAAAAATGCTTCGCATTTGCGAAGCATTTTTTAGTATTTTAAATAAACAAGAATAGCTATTAATTACTTACAGCTCCTATCTTTTTCAATAGCTTCCTATTTTCCCGTTTATGTATCAGGTTATAAATGATGGAATAAATAACAGGTAATATTAATAATGTCAATAGAGTGGATGTTATTAACCCCCCAATTACCACTATCGCTAATGGTTTTTGTGTTTCCGAACCAATGCCTGTGCTTATTGCAGCAGGTAGCAGGCCAATAGCGGCCATAAGTGCAGTCATTACTACAGGACGGATACGTGATTGGACACCAAGCTCAATTGCCTTGTGGATATTCATCTTTTCATCCAGATTTTTTCGGAATACGCTGATAAGGATAACGCCATTTTGTATACAAACCCCGAATAAGGCAATAAATCCGATCCCTGCACTGATGCTAAAGTTCATCTGCGTAATATGAAGCGCCAAAATTCCCCCGATTAGTGCAAAAGGTACATTCATGATCGTTAAGAGTGAATCCTTTACATTTCCATAAGTTATGAAAAGAATAAGGAAAATAGCTATAAGGCAAATTGGTACTACCGCAGTCAAAGTTTTGGATGCGCGCTGAGCATTTTCAAATTCTCCGTTCCATGTCATTGTATATCCCCTCGGTATTTTAACGTTTTCCTTTACTTTCCTTTGCGCTTCTGCAATGGTACTGCCAAGGTCGCGACCACGGATAGAAAATTTCACTGGTATATATCGCTCATTATTATCGCGGTATATAAAGGATGGACCCGTAAGTACTTTTATGTCACTTATTTCTTCTATTGGAATTTTTGAGCCATCCTGCGTAGGTACCATCAGATGCTCGATCTTTTGTTTAGTATCACGGAACACTTTATCATAGCGCACACGAATATCGAATTTACGCTCACCTTCATAAAGTTGGGTCGCTGCCTTACCTCCGATAGCCATTTCTATTACAGCATTGGCATCAGCTATATTTACGCCATATAAGGCCATTTTTTCCTGGTTCAGCTCGATATGAAATTCCGGCTGCCCGAGGTTGCGCAATACACCAAGGTCTTCTACACCCCTCACTGTTCTTAATTGATCCATAACCTGGTTAGCAAGGGTATCCAGCTTACCGAAGTCGCTGCCAAATATTTTTACTGCAAGCGAAGCGGGTACGCCTGCTACAGCTTCTTCCACATTGTCTCGTATCGGTTGGGAATAGTTGAATAATATTCCTGGCAACTTGCTCATTTGTTTATCTATAGCATCTACTAATTTTTCAGTAGTAACACCCCTGGGCCATTCGTCTTTGGGTTTCAGATCTACTGCTATTTCTATATTGAAAAAGCCTTTAGGATCAGTACCATCTACCGTTCGTCCAACCTGCGCTAGTGTATGATTTACCTCAGGGAATTTACTAAGTATGGTCATCATTTTTCTTGCGATCTCATTCGATTGATCTAATGAAGCACTCATTGGAAGCTGACCTTTTACCCATAGAGCTCCTTCGTCTAGTTCAGGAAGAAATTCGTTACCGAGAAATTTTGCAGAAGCGAACGTTAAGACCATTATTGAGGTTGCAACTATCAGGCTTGTTCTTTGATGCTTATATACCCATCTGAATGCCTGTCCAATATATTTTTCAAAAAAGGCTACAACAATATTGTGCTTTTCACGCACATTCTTGCGTAGTAAGATACTGGACATCGCCGGTACAAGCGTGAGCGTATATATCAAAGCCCCCAGCAGTGCGAAGCCCAATGTAAATGCAAGTGGAGAAAACATTTTACCTTCTACTTTCTTGAAAGCAAAAATTGGTATCAGGCACGTAAGAATGATAACCTTCGAAAAGAAGATAGCTTTACCCATTTCTGTTCCTACCTGCTTAAATAAGCCAAGTTTGGCCAGCTTGTTAAATCGCTCCATGCCTACCTCTCTGGCTCTGCTGTCCAATGCTACAAACAGCCCCTCTATCATCACAACCGCACCATCTATTATAATACCAAAGTCTATGGCGCCCATAGACAAAAGATTTGCAGTCATACCTCTAAGGCGCATCAACATAAATGCAAAAAGCAGAGACAATGGTACTATAAGTCCTACTATTAGGGTTGTCCGCCAGTCAGCCATAAATATCAATACAATAAGCGTTACGAGTATTATGCCTTCGAAAAGATTGTGTAATACGGTATGTGTGGCATAATCCATCAGAACGCTTCGATCATAGAAAGGAACTATTTTTACATCTTTGGGTAATACATTTTCATTCAGATCAGCTACTTTCTCATGTATCGCTTTTAGTACTTCTGCAGCATTTTCACCTTTACGCATTACGATGATGCCTTCCACAACATCATCTTCATTATCACGTTTCACATCTCCAAGGCGAGGCTTTTCGGTCTCGACAACAGTACCTATATTTTTCACAAGAATTGGTACCCCATTGATCTTTGTGACAATAACATTATTGATCTCATTAATGTCATTAAGAAGCCCGATACCTCTTATTATGAAAGCCTGTCCATTTTGAACCAATACGTCGCCCCCGACGTTGATATTACTTCTTGCAACTGCATTGTATACATCGAGAGAGCTAAGCCCATAGTTGGAAATACTATTGGGATTTACTCTTATTTCATATATTTTTTCACCGCCGCTAAATGTGTTTACATCTGCTACGCCTGGAATAGCTTTAAATTTACGGTCGAGTACCCATTCCTGTATTGTATTTAGCTCACGTATATTTCTTGTCTTACTTTCCAGCGTGTACCGATATATTTCACCTGTGGGGCCATAGGGTGGTTCTACTTCGGGAGTAGCATTATCCGGCAGGTCAACATTGCCAAGACGTGTAAATACCTGCTGGCGTGCAAAGGCATCATCTACATTATCGTCAAATATGATGCGGATATAAGAAAGGCCAAATGCCGAAGTAGATCTAAGGCTAATTTTACTCTGTACTGAATTAAGTGTTGTTTCTAATGGGATTGTCACAAATTTTTCTACCTCTTCTGCGCTTCTACCTGGCCACTGTGTGATAATTATTATCTGAGTATTAGTGACATCCGGAAATGTTTCGATTGGAGTATTCTTATAACTGATGAAACCAATTACTGCAAGTATACCAGTTAGAAAAAATACAAAATAGCGGTGCCTGAGCGAAAAATATATTATTTGTTTTATGAACTTATTCATGAATAGAAAAGTTTAATCTCCTGTTGTGTGAGGAGTATTATTCACCCATTAATTGGTTAAATATCAGCAATTGGTTTTTTGTAATTACTTTTTGGCCAACTTCTGCGCCGCTACTTATATAGGTAGTTGAGCCAACTGTTTTTATTATAGTGACTTCTGATGCTTTAATGTCAGATTTGCCATTGTAGATAACAACATAATTTTTGCTGTCTTGAGAAATCAGTGCAGACGTTGGGATACATATTGCTTTGTTCCCCTCTTCATTTGTAACTATAACATTTGCAAACATGTCTGGTTTCAAAAGCATGTCGGTATTTTCAAGAGTTATACGCACTTTCATTGCTTTACTTTGCGGATCCAATACCTGGCTTATTTTATCTATTTTGCCTGCGTAAGTCTTATCGGGATAAGAGAAGGGTATTACTTTAACATCATAACCTTCTTTTACCTTTGGTATGTCAGCCTCATATACATTGGCATATACCCAAACGTTTTTTAAATCGGATATAGTAAAAAGATTATCACCCATATCAGGCCGTATAAAAGAACCTGTTGTGATTTTCTTCTCCACCACATAGCCATCTATAGGAGACGTTAGTGTGTATTGTCCGCTTACCGAAGTTTTACCGCCTCCATTGATATTAATAATTGATTGTACCTTACTGCGTGCAGCCAGTGCCTTGTCATAATTCTGTTTTGCCTCTGTATATTCCTTTTCGCTGCTGATACCGTTTTTATAAAGAGCTTCGGTATTGTCCAACTCTCTTTTGGCAATTGTTACATCAGCAGTTGCGCTGCTCAGGTCACTGTAATTTCCGGCAATATCAGCACTTTTAACAATTGCAAGTACTTGCCCTTTGCTTACATGGTCGCCCAGAGATACGTTTGATTGTACTACCTGTCCGCTACTACGTGGAAATATTTTTACCACATTATTTTCATTAAAGCTTATTTCCCCGCTAAGTGACAACTCATCCGAAATATTGCAGTATTGTACAGTATCTATTTGTATCATGTGCATCATGGTATCACTCAGCACAAATGGCTTATCCTCCGTATCAGGTTGCTTCTCTTTATGGGAACACGAACTGAACAGTGCGAGAGCAATGATTGATAATGCTATTATTTGTTTCATTTATTGAAATGTTTTTGAATCAGTTTATTAGTGTACTATATCCATACCTATAACATCGTTAAGATCAATCTTGGCAACCTGATAATCCAATATTTGTTGCAGCTCTTTTTGTCTCGTATTTTCATAATCTCCAAAGTAGTCAAGGAACTCAAGCAGGCTTATTTGCCTCTTATCATAAGCCTCAACGATGTTGTTATATATCTGTTGATAATCTTTATAAAATTGGGCATTGGTGCTATTATTTAATTTGGCACTGAATAATAGCTTTTCATAAGCATTCGATACATCGTTTTGCAATTTGATGTCTGCCTCCTGCATATTACTCTCTTCTTGTTTCACCTGGAATCTTGCAGATTTGATATTGCCTTGATTTCTGTCCCATAATGGCAAAGGCAATCCAATGTCGAGTCCAAAGAAATTGGGAACATAAGTGGCATGCTGGTCAAAATTAACTCCCACGGTAACATCAGGAACCGCAAGCGCCTTCTGCAATCTTAATGTTTGATTTTGAAGTTGAAGCTGATATACTTCCGATTGGTAATCTGTGTTATATTGCCTTGCAGAATCTACCAATTGAGCAATATTTAGCGATGGTAACTGGTTGGTTGTTGTATCCTGTATTACAGGTTGGATAAAGGTATTGCCTGTTACTCTCAGCAGTGTCTTCAATTCAGACTCAGCATCGCTCAGGTTTTTAATGTTATCAACTACATCCTGCTGCAGATTCACAATTAATGCCTGTACACGCAGATACTCTTTTTTTGCTATATCACCTGCCTGTAACTGTGCCTGCATTGCATTTACAAGCTTATTTAATCGCTGCATATTATCATTGAATAATCTGGCATTTCCCTGCAATTGAGCGATAGTATAAAAGTCAGTAAGTAATGTAAGCCTCAGGGAGCGCATTGTAGATTTAAATTGCCATTCTGCTATGTTCACGTTTGTTTTGGCAATTGCGATTTGCTTACCTCTTTTGTTTGCAGTTTTAATCAGCTGTTGCACATCTGCATACACTTCACCAATTGGCGTTCCGTCAGAGGCTGTGCCATGTTGAAAAAAACCTTCTTGTGAATTATACAGGTTTTGATTGGTGCTGAGAGACGGATTTTCCCATTTGCGGGCTTGTTCCACTAATGCCTGGTTAGATTGAATATTATAATGCTGTGCCAGCAATGAAAGGTTTTTTTCCAAAAACATCTTTTGTGCCCCGACAACAACGAGGCGCAAGGTATCCGGTTGCTGGATGATATCTGTTTGCGCTTGTATATCAGCTGCCGATAAAAATAAACAGCAAATGACACATATACTTTTTGCAAGCGTTTTATGGGGCATGCAACTAATTGGTTTTTTGTATTAGAAATGAAACTCTGTTGTTATATACATATTTTTTATCGCGTAAGTCATGCCTATGGATAATGCTATGAGTATATATTTTAACAACATTTAGGAGGTGGGGGATTGATCTCCCGGAAAAACAGATAATCATAATTTTCCGGAATTGCAACATTGTAGCCAATGTCATCCGGCAATGTTGGGAATGATACATCCTCTTTTTGAGGAAGTACAATCTTAAATGACAGGTGTTTACCTATATTAAATTTATGTGGAACTTTGTCCTGCGATGATAACGATGTGGAATTAGCAGGGTTTTCATTTTCCATAGGCGATTTATGCGACTTTGAGATCACATATGGTGATGATGGGTTAGTGTCAAAATGCATATCGAAACTTTTTTCTGCTCTGTTACTAACAAAGTAACCGCATAAAAGAAGCACTATGCTTAGTGCCTGGACGATATATAGGCGTAATTTTGCCACTGTTTAGAAAGTGCGTGCAATATTACACATTGCCACAATAATATGTTGTTAAACATTTGTATAATTTTAAGAATTTAATGCTTTTCTAATGCTCATAAATATTGTAAAATTTAATTGTAGCAAATGCGTGTAAAAGATATAATTAATAGCATAGAAGAATTTGCACCTGTTGTATATCAGGAAAGTTATGATAATAGCGGGTTACAGATTGGAGATCCACTGGAAGAGGTAAAGGGAGTTTTATTAACGCTTGATCTTACTGAAGATATTATCAGAGAGGCAATTTCCCGAAAATGCAATTTGATAATTGCTCACCATCCGTTACTATTTTCTGGTTTGAAGCGCATAAGCAACGATACATATACCGAAAGGATCGTAAAGGAAACTATAAGAAATAATATTAATATATATGCTGCTCATACTAATATGGACAACATGAAAAACGGGGTAAATGCCAAAATAGCTGAAAAATTAGGCCTAATTGATCTATCTATATTAGCAAAAGCGGCAGGAACACTCTTTAAGCTATATACTTATGCCCCGTTAGAAGCTGCCGACAATGTGCTGCAGGCAATGTTTGCTGCGGGTGCAGGAGAAATCGGGAAATACAAAGAATGCAGTTTCAATACAAATGGCGTAGGAAGCTTTAAGCCGGGTAGCAATGCAAACCCCGCTATTGGCAAAGCCGGAGGTGAAAGAGAGCAGGTAGTGGAAGCCAAGATAGAGGTATTGGTACAAAAACATAATAAAAAGCAGGTATTACGTGCTTTGTTTGAAAGCCATCCTTACGAGGAGGTAGCTTATGAGTTAGTTGCTTTAGAGAATGCCAATCAGGATATTGGTGCGGGTATAGTAGGAAACCTGCCTAATCCATTGTCAGAAAAGGAGTTTCTAACTTTGTTACAGAAACAGATGAAATTAGATTGCATACGTCATACGGCATTAACAGGCAAAAAAGTAAATAAAATTGCTATATGTGGGGGTGCTGGCAGCTTTTTATTAAAAGATGCAATAAGTGCTGGGGCTGATTTCTTTGTCACTGCCGATTTTAAATATCACCAGTTTTTTGATGCAGATGGCAAAATAGTGATAGCAGATATCGGCCACTATGAGAGTGAACAATTTACAATTGAATTATTTCAGGAAATACTTAACAAAAAATTTCCTAATTTTGCCATTCTTTTATCAAGTTTATCCACAAATCCGGTAAAATATTTTTGCTAATATGGCTACAGTAAAAGACTTTTCAGTTGAAGAAAAGCTTATAGCAGTCCTGACATTACAGAAGATCGACTCAAAAATTGATGAGATCAAGACATTGAAGGGCGAGCTACCAATGGAAGTTAAAGACCTTGAAGACGAAATAGAAGGTCTGCAGACACGTATACAAAATATTGATGCAGAAATAAATAGCATCAACAGTTTTATAGAAAATAAGACTACTGCCAAAAAAGAAGCCCAGGCATTGATCAAAAAATACGAAAAACAACAGGATAATGTAAAGAATAACCGTGAGTTCGAAGCCATCAATAAAGAAATTGAAATGCAGGAACTTGAGGTGAAGCTGAATGACAAACATGTTAAGGATGCCAACTTTGAACAAAAAGAGCGTGCTAATCAACGTTTGAAAACAGAAGAGAAAATAAAGGAAGTAGAAGGCGCATTAAAAACAAAGCGCGGTGAGCTTGAAAAGATTATTGCTGAGACAGATAAAGAAGAACAAGCATTGAGTGCCAGATCTGATGAAGCTAAAGAAAAAGTAGATCCACGGTTGCTTTCTGCTTATGAGCGTATCCGTCACAGCTACAGAAATGGACTTTCTGTTGTGCCTATTTTGCGCGATTCTTGCGGTGGTTGTTTTAATGTGATACCTCCCCAGCGCCAATCAGAGATCCGCCAGCGCAAGAAAATCATTGTATGTGAACATTGTGGCCGTATCCTTGTTGATAGCGACCTGAATGAACAAGTTAAGATCAAAGAATAATTAATTTTTTTTGTATTAATAAAAGGAGTTCCTTTCGGAACTCCTTTTTTATTATTTGTCCGTTTGCTCATGTTGAGCATTCGATAGAGTCAACAATTTCACGTACGTTTGCAAACGAATTTTTACTACATAATCAGTATTTGTAACAAAATTTCTATTAATGAAAATACTTGTTTGTATCACCCAGGTACCAGACACCACCAGTAAGATTGCCTTTACTGATAACAACACACATTTTAATACACAAGGCGTTACTTTCATTATAAATCCGTATGATGAATGGTATTCATTGGTTCGTGCGTTAGAGCTAAAGGAAAGTGGTGTTGCTTCTGCTGTTCATTTGGTCACAGTTGGTAAAATAGATACTGAACCGATAATACGTAAAGCTCTTGCATTAGGAGGTGAAGAAGCCATCAGGATAGATGCTGATAGCAATGACCCTTATGCAGTTGCAGCACAAATAGCTGCATATGCTAAAGATCAGGGTTATGATCTTATACTTTGCGGGAAAGAATCTATAGATTATAATAACGGTGTAGTAGGTGGTATGCTGGCTGAATTGCTGGACATGGATTATATTGGCTTTGCAACAAATGTAAATGTAGAAGGAACTACAGCCACTGTGAAACGTGAAATAGAAGGCGGTGAAGAAACTGATACTTGCAGTCTGCCTCTTGTTATATCTTGTCAGAAAGGAGTTGCTGAAGCTCGCATTCCTAATATGCGTGGTATTATGGCTGCACGTACCAAACCTCTAAAAGTAGTGGCACCAGCTGATATTCAGCCATTAAGTGTTATTACTTCTTACGAATTACCGCCGGCTAAAACAGGTGTAAAAATGATTGATCCTGAAAACATGGACGAATTGGTAAATCTTTTACATACAGAAGCTAAGGTTATATAAAAAACTTTTTCAACTAACAATATTTCAAAATATGTCTGTCATAGTATTAGCGGAACATACACAGGGAACTTTTAAGAAAAAGACATTTGAGGCAGTCCAGTATGCTGCGGATATTGCGAAAAGCCTGAATACTTCTGTAACTGCAGTAGCATTAGGTAACATAGCCGATGATCAGATGCAAGGTCTTGGGCAATATGGTGCACAAAAAGCTATACACATAGCAGATGCTCGTCTCGATAATATTAATGCCCGTGCTTATGCAAAAGCATTGGTGAACATTGCCCAAAAAGAAGGTGCTAAAGTAATTATTGCATTGCATGATGTTACAGGAAAAGCCATCGCTCCGAGGGTAGCAGCTAACCTGAAAGCGGGAATGGTAGCTGGTGCTATTGGTTATCCTGACCTGCAGAATGGATTCGTAGTTAAGAAAACAGTTTTTTCGGGCAAAGCATTTGCATTCGTAAACATTACCAGCGATGTAAAAGTGGTAACATTAATGCCTAATACATTCCAGGTAAAAAAGGGTGAAGGAACTGCAGCAGTTGAAAAAATGGACGTTGCATTTGACGATAAAGATTTTAAAGTACAGGTAAAAGAGGTAAATAAAGTAACTGGAACTGTTCCATTGTCAGAAGCAGAATTGGTAGTTTCCGGTGGTCGCGGTATGAAAGGACCTGAAAATTGGCATATCCTCGAAGACCTTGCAAAAGAATTAGGTGCCGCGTTAGCTTGTTCACGTCCTGTAGCAGATGCACATTGGAGACCACATTATGAACATGTTGGTCAAACTGGTGGTACCATTCGTCCCAACTTATATATTGCTGTGGGCATTTCAGGAGCTATACAACATCTGGCAGGTGTAAATGGTTCCAAAGTTATAGTTGTGATCAATAAAGATCCTGAAGCGCCGTTCTTTAAAGCTGCAACTTATGGAGTGCTAGGAGATGCTATGGAAGTAGTGCCTAAGTTAACAGCGGCAGTGAAGAAATTTAAAGAAAGCCATAATTAATTGATCATATTCACTCAATAAAAAAATGCCTGTTTTTTGCAGGCATTTTTTTATTGAAGTATAATTTTTTTAAAGCACTTGTAAATGTCTTGTGGCAACAAGACCATCATTATTCTTTACAGAAAGTATATAGCTGCCCGCAGTCAGTTGTTTGTTAAAAGATAATTTTATTAGTTGTGTTCCATCGTGCAGCATGTATTGCTGATTAATGATGAACCTTCCTGTTATATCACTTAACGTAACTGTTATGTTTTCATTTTTCGAATCGCTGATCTCTAGTGTTACATTGTCATTAGCAGGATTGGGATAAAGTGATTGAAGCTGAATAGAGCTATTTATGGATGATATTTCCTGGATGCCTGTGGTAGTGCAAGGATTTGATTTTGCAAAATAGATCTTAGGTCCCAGGTTATCGCGGCCATCAGACCATGCAGCATACGTATTGCATCCTGCGCTTACTGCCCTGTTATAATCACCAAAAAAGTATGCTGTGCTGTTATATTGGGGGTAATAAGTTGGGGCACTGGACAGCAAGACAGGCTTGCTGAATGTTTTACCATTGTCAGATGATCTCATCTGGTAATACCAGGCAGAATCATTAGCATCTATTTCAGTAAATGAGATGGTAACATTATTTCCTGCTGAAGCAACAGTAGGCATCATGGTCTCATTTCCACCAAACAGGGTATTCAAATTTAGTGGTGTGCTCCAGTTAATGCCGCCATCTGTAGAACGTGAATAATATGATAGAACAGTATTTGGATAGCTTGACCAAACAACATGCACGTTATTAGCACTATCTATTATCATGTTAGGAGCCGAATTTTCCCTACTATGAACTAATGCCAGACCGCCGAACAAATTGGAGCCCGTGTCAATAACGCTGCTTGTAGAAAAACTGGCACCTCCATCCGTAGAATAAGCATGTCTTATTTGTTGACTATCAAGCTCTCCGAAAGACACATGTAGCTTTCCTTTTTTATCAACCTCTACATTCCCAAATTGTGTTGAGCCATCATAAACGTTTACAGCCGGACCAAACACGGTATCTGCCACCCGTTTGGTTTTCACTGTTTCACCAAATTTTGTGGTCGCTACACTATCAGCCGGGAAAAGAACAAAACTACAATATAGATTTCCCTGGTCAGGACCATTTGAATTATCCACAGCCAACCATTCTCTATCGCAAATGCCATCTTTGTAGTTAATAATGTTGCCCGAGACGCCACCTATTTCCCCTCGGCCAATAAAATGTGCTGTATCAGGTGCTACTTTCCATGTATTTCCTTTATCATCTGAATATGCCCAGTTAAGAGTAAAATAAAGGTTTGTGTCAATAAGATTTAATGTAAGATATATCCATGAGAAGTATAGCCGTCCACTCTTTTTATCCCATGCAAATGCCGGATCGCCGCCGCCTGCAAATTCCTGTCCGGGGAAATCTGCATTCATGATTGCTATACTGTTAAACGTGCTATTCGTCCATGTTTTGCCCGCATTGCTTGAATAATAAATTGGAAAAGTAAGAGTACCTAACCTATTCTGTTCCATATAGCTGGCTACAAGATTATTGCTATCATTAGGGTCTACTATAATTGATACTTCTCCTTCATCAACTTCCAGCGGGTTTGAGGTTAATCTTTCATCATCACCAGTAGTTCTTAAAAGAGAAGAAAGGGCATTATTTGCAGAGGCGGCTGAATTAGCTCCTAGCTTTTCCTTCAGGGTATGCTGTAATAATTCTCTTTGTCTTTGCAAGGAAACCTGTGCATACGCTTGATTGCACCAAAGAAAAATACCTATTGCTAACAATGCGAAGGGACGTAAAGGCATCTTCATAAAATTGTTTGATTGTTTATCTATTATGGATTATGCAAGAAAAATTACATATGGTGAGAAGGTTAATCTTTTGGGCGTCTTCTATTCATCCTCCGCTCATTTCCAGTTAGTTAGAATTAATACATAAAAGTAAATTTATTAATTGGGTTACGAAAAAATAAATTAACAACTAAGAGTATTATTTTAAGCCCCCTGAAATATTTTATAAAATTATCTACAATTAAATTAGGAAAGAAAATATGTAGAGCAGCCTACCTCACTTATCCTCTTTTTTATCCATTTTATTCTCTTTCTTTTCCAATTTATTCATTTTCTTAGCAGCTTTTCCAAGTTTATTTTCTCTGTTCTTATTTCTCAGTTTACTGCATAATGATTATGCATAATTTAGTAAAAGTTATTTTCATTAAGGATAATTTAATTTCAATATTGCAACTGTTTTAAAATATGAGCATAGAACTTAAAACATTAACAAGCCAGGACATTGAAGACTTTTCGGATCTCATAGATCTATTTGAAAATGTTTTTGAGATGAAAGACTTTACAAAGCCAGACAATAAATATTTACAAGGCATCCTGGCAAAGCCTGGTTTTTTTGCATTGATTGCTAAAATTGGCAACAAGGTTGTGGGCGGACTCACTGTTTATGTTCTGGATCAATATTATTCTAAAAAGCCTCTTGCGTATATCTATGATGTTGCGATCGCTACAGAGCATCAGCGACAGGGAATAGGCAAAGCGCTGATCAAATACCTGATAGATTTTTGTAGGGAAAAAGGATTTGAAGAGGCCTATGTACAAGCGGACAGGGTGGATGACCATGCGATTGAATTTTATCGTTCGACGAAGATAAGCAGTGAGGGAGAGGTGGTTCAGTTTTCTTATTTGTTTTGAGATGGGGAAATTGTAATTTTTATATAGTTGCAAAATATACTCCTCTTATTTTTTCTTGAAATGTTTTCGCGTGAAAATGAACGCAAGGATCCAGGTCGCAGCACCCGGTGGATCTGAATATAGATTTTTGAGTCCAGTATATCCGTCGTTGAATCGCAGTAAAGCCGGGCCTAAGGCCCGGCTTTACTATTATAGTGATGTTAACATTAACGTTGTCGAATAACTATTCAGCGCTGTGACAGTCAGCAGGTATGTTCCGGGTGTGCAGCCGTCCGGCAGTTCATACTCAAATATGGAATTGCCATTTAAATATACAATGGAATTGGAAAGTACTTTTCCTGACATATCAGATAAAGATAGATGAAGGTTGGAAACACCCACCGGCATATTGCATTTGAGAGTATACTTACCATTTGTAGTTGGATTAGGATAAACATTGATGGCTATCTGCTTATTTCCAACTTCTGCTACGGCCGTCCTGACTCTGTTAGTTAACTTAATGCATATGCCATATAAAGTATCATTGCTGAGTGATTGCTGACCGTAACCGGCCAACAAAATATCCCCTTCAGGGATCAAGGCTCCTGAATTACAGTGATCATTCATTCCTCGATAAACTGTTAAAATGCCGTTAGGGCCAAAAGTGGTATCAGGCACTCCAGCCGACGTGAGGCGAGTGACAGCATATTTTGCGTTAATACCAGTATCCTCGGTGCCGGCTACCAGCAGCTTGCCTCCTGATTGTAAGAATTCACCCCAATAGGCATAAGGATAGACATTCTGTATTGAGTCGATTGACGCAATACCATTGATGCCATAACTACTGTCTATTTTGCCCGAAGATGTAATCTTAATTACATCGAGATGCACTTCTGCAAGATCTCTATACTGGCATAATTCATAGGCATTACCACTATCATCCGTTACCTGTCGCAACACAAGAAGATAATTGCTATCAAGACTCACCTGTACCAAACCGTTAACTCCGTAGCTGCTATCGGGTGTGCCTGTGCTGTTATACCTGACTATAAATAAACTGCCATTTATATTAGTGTACATACCAGATAATAGCATCTTATTTCCTGCCAGGCGTGAAACACAATAACCCATATTGGCAGTTGGAGAATATTTAAACAATTGTGAATACATGCATACCGCATAACCTGAAGTGCCATAAGCTGTATCTAATGTTCCATCGGCAAGTAATCGCGTCAGACAGTATTCATAAATGCCAGTTGTATTGTCTTCTGTATATCCTCCGACAACTATTTTACCATCGTTTTGTATATCAAAAGACTGGCCGAAATTCCAGGTGTTTAAAGCTATCTCCAACATGCCACTACCAGCAAAAGTGGAATCAAAACGTCCTGCAGACGTTATTTTGTAAACGCAGAAATTGGAATTACCCGAGCCAAAAGCCGTACCACACAGAAAAATATTTCCACTTGCATCAACTTTTAATTGTGTAAAGGTGATTGCTTCGGTTGTGGTCGCAAAGGTTATTATACCATTGTTATTGAATGTGCTATCGGGTGTCCCATCTGAATGCAAACGGATAATTTCAAACCAGTTGGAGCCCGTTATTATTCCGCTCATGACTATTCTGCCATCGGCCATTACACTCATTTGAGTAATGTAATGCTGATAAAGGATAGGTGCTGGCACGTCAGGAGTAACTATATCTATTCCGCTGCCACTAAATGTGCTGTCCAGGTGGTAAGACTGTGCTTTTGCAGTTGATAATCCAAAGATCAGGATAAGGGTGATAAATAAAAAGTACAATTTCTGCATATAGGTTGGGTTTTAATTTCAGGTTGTCAAATCATTTGTTAGTTAGGTATTGTCAGGTATTTTCTATTGTTATTTAAAAATACGCATTTATTTCATAATCCGTAATGCATCACTATTCTCAGTATTACTCCTGAAATATCGAAAGAAATTTCTTCTATATCACGGCTACTTTCTTGTTCTTGAAATCTATGATAATGATGTTGTTTAAAAACAATGTATTGCCTGTTAAGGTTTGCAATAAAAATACAAATTATCGGGAAGATTGCGCGTTCCCTTCGTTTACGTTTAGCGTTTACTATTTTCCCATTTCTTACAAAAAAAGCGTTTTGGGGATTTTGGGGTATTGTATGTTTGAAAACTGTTTGTGGTAGTGCATTATGTGTTTTTTGATGATGTAACATTACGCCGCATCTTTCCCCATTCATGCCCCATTTTTTACCCGTTGTAGCGAAAGGCTATTCCGGTTCTCAATAGTTGCTACATACCCCGCAATGACCTTGTTTTTAAAAAGCATTTTGTGGCTATGGATTAGGGCCATTGCAAAAATACTTTAAGGTATGTGGATGGGAAAAAAAGAATATTCACAATTTAGAATATTGAATATACCATGTCGTATGTGCCTAAGACAAACAAGAGGGATGTGCTGCGAACGATTGATTGGTGCCCCGCAAGGGCTTTGCAAATGTTGTGCACCTGTATCCTCATTATAAATGAGAATAAGTTAGGGTTTATTGAGGCACCGTTCAGTATTTATTTATCCTCTCTTTTAGTTTACAATTACTGTTCCGGTCATAAATGGATGAATAGTGCACTTGTATGGATACGTACCGGCAGTTGTAAATTTAAAAGAGAAATTGTTACCTGACGAGAGATTACCACTGTTGAAAACACCAGTCGTACTGGTTACAGTATGGGTCATGTTGTCCGTATTTGTCCATGTAACAGTTGTTCCAGCAGTTACTGTTATGGAGTTCGGCGTAAATTTCATTTGATTTATGTTAACCGTATTTGCACTGCCGCCACCTGAAGCGGGAGTTTTGTAGCTGTTTTTGCTACAAGATGGCAAGACTAACAAAACAATTGCGATAATGGCTAATACGCCTGCTGAAATCCTTTTCATATGATATGTTTTGGTTTAAAAATTTATATTATGATACTACATGTTTTTCCTCTTTGACCTTGTTCAAATCTTCGTATCAGAAGCGGGGGTGGGAATCGGCTACTTGATCAGAAAGCAAATTAGAATATAAAATAGTCTTTTAGTTGTGAAATGCAGTCAAAAGGGAAAATCAATTAATGGAGTGGGAAAAAAAATTACTAAGGGTGAAACCTCTACGCAGTTTCTATGGCTTTTCCAAGCAACTGCAAGCTCGGCTAAAGTATTCTTGTGTGCAAGTTTATAGTGTGAGCGGGATGCTATAAAATTTTAGGTCTAAGCGAAACGCTTAGATGTTTGCTAAACTTATTAAATGAGTAGTTTTGTTTAGTAACAAACAACATTTTTAGTTTACTCTATTGTGAAACTTAGCAAAAGAAGCGTACCTTATCAAGCATTTAAATTAAAACCGATAAAAAATGAACCTAAAAAGAACCTACTTATTTGCCCTGGCCCTAGCCATTGCCATTGCAAGCTGCAGTAAAAAAAGTGATAGTCCTGCGCCATCGAGCACCTCCACTACAACCTCCAGTCATCCATATTACTTCAGATTTAGCCTGGATGGAGCTACCGATACAATTTTAGGTAACGACGATACAAAAGGATTTGCCTACAATACCAACTTTGTGTCGTCCATTATAGCGCCTAGTGGATACAGCCTATATCCAAATATAACAATAAACTTTCGGCTGCCAGAGGACTGGGATACGATAAAGGAAAGCGATGTATTGGGACTGGCTGGCAGAACAGTGTACTTTACAGACACGAATATGGGACCTACCATAAAGTACGCAATCAACGATTCGGTTGAATGGGATTCTTATGGTGACAGCAGCAGCTATGTGAAGGTGGATAGTGTAACCTTTAAAGGTACGGATACCTACACGGGAGTCCCGGTGCGCACGTATATAATGGTTGGCAGCTGCAATACCCTGATGACTAAAACATTCGGCTACAACAAATACCTAACGGGAACTTTCAGGATGCTGTTGGTGAGGGTAACCTGGTAGAAATATTATTGCGACCCAAGCATGGGGAACGCTATAATTTTTCTGGACTATCAAAAATAATGGTGCATCTCGTTTAGATCATCTATCTCATAACTATTCTTCGACAGCTTCAAATTCAAGATTGGATAAAAGTTGTTTCAATTGCAGTAAATAAGGCCGTGTTGCCTCTTCAAGTTTATTGATATTTTCAATTAAAAATTGGATAATTTTTTGCCAATCATCTTTTACAAAATAGTTAACGCCGGGTAATGCAAAAGAAATCCTTGAACTTTTTCTGTCATCTAATCTTTCCCAATTTAATATTGACCCAAATTTATTCTCGATTTCCCTTTTATGGGAAATTAATGAATCAAACAGAGCTTTGTTTTCGTCAGTAGATGCTCTGCCAAAATTAATTAGGACAGATGCATTGGTCATAGTTATTACAAATTGGTATGACAACCCTGTAATATTAGTACCTCCAGCAACTAACCAATGGTCTTTAGTTGGACTTGAGCTTTGAAATAAGATAGATTTTCCTTTTATCTCTTTTAATAAAGCTGCCCAGAATTCCAATCTTATCGTATGCCTGGTTTTTAATTCAGCCTCTGTACTAAATTCCTCCTGAGCTTTATTTGCCATAGAAATTACATAATCTTGTGCATCTTTTGTTGGTATGATTTGATCTAATGTTAAGAAATATTGTCCATTAAGTTCATAGGGAGTTGCTTTGTAACATTTTAGTTGAATTTTGAAATTCATTAGCCATAAAACCGTAGAGGTAACTTCTTTTCTAAAATTAGCTGCAACAAAAATGATCCGCTGTGTCATTCTCTGATTAAGCAGAATTTCGCTATAGTCTGCGCATTCAAAGAATTCGTTCAATACTTCTATTGCATTTCCTCCGTTAGATTGAGCATCCAGATAGCTTTGGAAAATGGTACGAATGTCTTCTTTTGTCAGTGTACTACAATATGAAGCATATTTTAATGCTTGCCAAGTTACATCTTTACCAGAATCATCTAATTTATTTTCAATAACTACAATATTGCCATTCTTATCTAGTGCTAACAAATCAAGACGTTCATTTGTTTCAGAAAAACCACTAAACTCCTTTTGAATAATTAAGAGTTTTTCACCAAGAGCTTCGGAATTCCCCGCAATCCATTCTTGGAGATGAGCACGTTCTTTAAAGCCTAATTCAGAAAAAGTTTTCTTGTTAAGGGCCTTTATAGAATTATTTTTTGAGTCGATTACAAACATTTTTTAGGTTTAATGCTTCCTAAAATTAGTAATAAAAATGCTATCTCAAGAAAAACTCGTACGTTCGGTGGCATTGCTAGCCATACCTCACCAAGCTTCATAAATAACTCAGCGAACTTTCCTCTGACTAATAAATGCTGAAGGCATTAGTTCTATATTGTGTTTGCTTGCAACCTTAATAAGTATTGGCATCAGGATAGAAGCTCCCGGGATCAAAACAAAAGGAACGCCGATACCGACTATCTTCAAGGAATCCATTAATTGAGTTTTCAATATATGGTCTTCGTCTTCGCTTATTTTACCTTCTCTTATGTATTTCCGTATGATGAAACCAGCCTCTTTATCTCCGACATATTCTGTCTTTATCCCTTGCAAGAAGTGATGGGCGTGCTCTTCTATGATGGCTTCTATTTTCATTATTCAAACATTTAGCATCTTCGTTGTAACTCATGGTGCGAGATGCAAGATAGAGATTGATATTGTTGTGCACAAGTTTGAAGTTAAGCGGGACCTACAGTATTTTAGGTTTAAGGTGACCAATAGCGAGAAAGTGATGACCGAGCCTTACATGTGTTTCCCATACCGATTATTCTTCGACTCTATTGACGGCATCAAATAAATTAAGAAAATGTTGTTTTACATTTTTGGAAATGGGAATCGCTTTATTGTTTGCCATTATAATGACCCCGGTATTTTCATACCGGAGCATATGTACTGTATTTATTATGTAGGAGCGATGAACCTGATAGAACAAATTACTTTCCGTAATGTGTCTGAATTTTCCGATGCTATAAGAGCTTAGTATCTCTGAGCGGGATGTAACTACTTTGGCATATCTTTTTACCGCCTCAAAATATATAATGTCATCAATATTTACATATTCTATCCCTTTATAGTGCGGTATCCCAATCTTCGTATTTCTCTTTTGTCCTACGCATGCCTGTTCCTGATTAACCATTTTCTTGTAATGCAGGCGCTGAAATACCTTGTCCAATGCCTTTGTGAGATTGCCATCTTTTACCGGCTTAAGAATATAACCTGCAGCTGGATAACTAAAAGCTTCAAGGGCATAATCTGCGTAAGCAGTAATAAATATGATCTCACAAGATAAATTGGGTACCAGATTCAGCAAGTCTATGCCATTTTTCTCCGGCATGGAAATATCAATGAATACAATGTCAAAATTACATTCCCGCAGGGCTTCGAGGGCAATCCTCCACGATGTATAAGTACCCACAATATTAATGTTGCTATATAAACTACTAAGGCTACCTCTTAGTAACTCGATAGCTTTTGGTTCATCATCGATGATGATACACGAAAAACTGTTTTCCATCTTTCTTACCTTTAATTTTTATTTTCACGATAGTACCTGTTAAGGGCAGTTCTTTGTCTATGTACCTAATGCTTATATAGGTATTCTCATATTTATTAAATATATTGATTAAATGCTTTACTAACTCACTTCCATAAGATGGACGTTTTACGGCACTATCTTCATTTATTTGCCTGGATCTTTTTCTGCCAACGCCATCATCTTCTATAATACAAATCACCTCATCAATTGATCTATCATAATTAAACTCTATTCTTAAAAAACCTATTTCCTGTTTATGGAACAAGCCATGGTTAATGGCATTTTCCACAAGAGGTTGTAATAAAAGAGACGGGATATTAATCGTATTGGTTTGAGGATCATCTATAATCATTTTATAGCTGAATTTGCCTTCAAAACGCTTCAATTGCAATTCAATATAGTTGGTTAGATTTACAACTTCCTCTCCGATAGTTATATATTTATTAGATGAAGATTTAATATATGAGCGCAATAGATCGGAAAATGTTGAAATGTGGTCAAATGCCTCCTCCATTTTCTCACTTTTAATTAAATATAATCCCGTACCTAATGTATTAAAAATAAAATGGGGGTTTATCTGAGAATATACTGATTTCAATTCCAGTTCGAGACGAAGATTCCTTTTAGTATTCTTGTTTGTTGCAATGCGGTTTGTAATTAATATTACTATCATGACAAATAGCCCAATGACTATGAAACTCAATATCCAAATCATGCGTTTCCCCAGACTGGTTTGCCACCAATATGGAATAACATATAAATAGACATTTATCGGAGGACTTTTCCATGCGTCATCTTCTACCATTATTTTCAAACTATGGTATTTAGTGCGTACTGATAAAACCGGCAGGTGTAATTCGTTAGCATTTAGAATATGCCAACCAGGTTCATTATCCAGCTGATATAAATATTTAGGAAGTCCACTGCCTAAAGGATTTATAACATCAAATTGAAGTACAGGTTTTCTTTGATCGATATGAATTGTATCATTTGACCGGATGCTACGAATTGCATCGTTATAGTTTACAATAAACTTATACTGTATTGTTTCTCCACTTCTTTTTGTATGAAACAAACTATCCGGAGGTATCTTAGATAAATACGTGCCCTTATCCGTCTTTAATAATAATTCATTGTTTAATATTTGCACATCTTCAATAGCATTGTACAAGGAGTTCTTTATGTTTCTATAAAGTATGGGGGCGCTATATTTAGAGACACCTTCAATTTTGCTGAATAAAACGCCGAAGCTTCCGGTGAGAATCAGCTTGTCTTTGTATATATGTACAGATGCCCTGTCGAGCCTGTAATTATTGAATAATTGCTTGCGAGAAAAATTATTAAGATCAAAGGAATAGAGCTTATCTACATCTTTTATAAAAATATTCCCATATTGATCATCTACCAATACCTGTTCCAAATGATCAATACCCAATCTGTTTAATAAATATCTATCCAATTGGATTTCCTTATTATTAAAAAGGATCAAAGCCCTTTGAAGTAAGTATATACAAACGGCTTTTCTACGTTTATCAAAGATAATACCTGTATAATGATCGTTATCAATAGCGGTGGTTTGAAAATGATCTTTATAAATACGCAGATGCATCAACCTGCCTGGGCCATAAGACAGAATGTAATAATTACTTGAATCGTAACGAACAAGATCAAATGGAATAGAATAGTTGTATTGTCCCGGAAGGAATTGAGAGGTTATTCCTGTCCTGTTTTCAAGTAAAAAAATATTATTATCCGAAAGTATTAATGAATAATTATTACTGTATGGTACAACTTTTCTTATCTCCTGTATTGGTTTACGAATGAGATATTTTATTTCCATTCCTTTTCCCAGAGCTAATAGTGTACCGGTTGAACTATTCCACCAGAAGCCTGTTTCATTAATGGAATTACCCACATACTTATAGTTCATTAAGGACGGGGATGATACTTTTTTAAAAAAATGATCGTAAGCTTTATTGCTTATAAATGCACCAACGCCAGTAGATAGACAAATGCCCCAAAAAGGATCGGGCTGTATGTAGGATACTTTATCTCCTCTAATATTTATATCGCCAGTCAACGAGTCAATCATATACCTTTTAACAATGTGCAAAGAGGAATCTATGTCGTAAATGTCTTTCTCACACATAACGTGAAGCCGACCAAAATCCTGATACGCATAAAAAATGTTCTCTTTATTGCCATCCAAAGTATTAAAGTGAATCTTTTTACAGGAACAATCCGTAAGGTTCAGAGCTACAAGTTCGTGTCCCGTACGTGGGTATAAGATCAGAAAATTTTTGTATTGCACCTGCAGTATATAATAATAACCAGGAAAATAATCCCGGATATTGCATATTTTCTTTTTGGTGATTTTTGATAAAGTAGGAACTGCTATTTCATATACTTGTTTATTTTCAGTGAAGATGATTTTATGCTGTTCTGTAATAAACCAGTAGGCATTATGAATACCCAAACTATACTTATAAAGAGTATCATTTCTTTCAATAAAAAAAAAGGTTTCGTCCCGGTTGGAGACACGCTGGGTAAATAAGAATGAGATTCCTTTATTATATACTTTTATAGTTGTGGAATATAACGATTGAGGTTGTTTTAGTATGGTCGTATGATATTTATCATTCAGCAAATAACCTATTCCATCTGAAAAGCTACTCAACCATATTCTTCCTTTTAAGTCCTCATCTAACTTCCAAACATCTTCATTAGGAAGTCCGGTTGACAGATCAAATATTTTCATACCATAGCCATTATAGCGCACCACGCCGTGTGGAGTTGCCAACCATAGATAACCATATTCATCTACCAGAGTATTATAAACATGATTTGATGGCAAACCATTGTACATGCTCAAATGGTATGAAATATTAGATTGGCTATAGCAAAGACCTCCCAGGAATACATTAAACGCAACTATTAACCACTTTTTCTTTCTTAAACTATATAGCATATCCAAAGGAATTAGATGAAAACGCTTTTCAATATATAATTATTATAAGTAAAAGCCTGGCATTACTTCTAGGGCTCAATATTTTGTTCCCTGTTAAATCAAAAGACCCTTTTATCATTCGTTTAATCAAATGATACTTTCATTACAATTTTAGGTCAATTGGTATGATCCCATTAAAAAGAATTGTCTTTAAGGCAGAACTTTCCTGAGACGTTCGAAAAAATAATGGCTATTCGTATCGGCATTGTAAAATCGAAGGCTGTTATCAAAACTTTATTCCTCACCTAAAAAAAACAAACAATGAAAAAGATCATTTTTTTAGTAATGGTGGCATTATTCAGCATTTCCATGCAATCAATGGCCGCGACCGCTCCAAGCATAATAAATAAGTCGCTTTGCAGCGTTACCGTCCGATTAGTATGTTATAATCCGACGAGCTGTACTGCCGTAAGCGCTCCATGCGCACCTGTAACGGTCCTGCCCAATGGAACAGCACCTTTGCCCACCTGCTCATGCAGCCCCTATCTTACAGCCTACGAAATATGTTGGGTTCCTTGCCCCGGTATCTGCGTTATCATAGGTAATGTTACTGGTCCATACCCATGTGCTTCTGCTCCACAAGGGCCCGTAGCGCTTGGTACCTGCCTCAAATGTGGTGCGGCCAAGGTATTCTGGGATGCCGGCAATCTCATAATCGAATAAGAGCATCAATTGAATTGCATTTCGAACAATCTTTAACTTAAGTCTTAAAACATGAAAAAACTTATCATCCTGTTGGTGCTTTGCACGGCATTCATTAAAGCTGAGGCTACCCCTACATTAGAAGTCGTTAATTATACGGACTGCCCAGTAACTATAACCCTTTTTTCGTTTAATCCTGCTACCTGTCTTCCTTTATATACAGAAACACCCGTTGTTATAGCGGCGCATTCTCTTTCTAATATACCAATACCCTCAGGGCCAGCATATGCTGCTAATGCCTACTTTACTAATTGTCCTTCAGCAGGCGTTAATACATCTTATAATACTTCATGTTCTCCCGTGACTTCGAGCGCCTATTTACCTAACTGTACAACATGCATTCACCAGGAAATAGTGTGGGCCTCGAATGTCCACATAGAGATCCACCCTTAAAATAATAACTTGGTACCCAAGAAGGGAAAAGAAAAAAGCGAAGGAGTTGCCTTCGCTTTTTTCTTTTGCGCCCAGAACAGACACTAACTATCTATGATCACTTGGTTGTAAAAAAGTCTGGTAAAATCCCGTCAGAAAACAGCATTAATTGCTTGTTTGTTTACTAAATTCCGTTATCTCTTTTATAAATATCCCCACGTTCAAAACGTAGGGATATTTTTTTTGAATAACTATTGCGAATTATCCAATAACAAGATCTGCTCCACCGAGTGGAGGATAAATCCAATGTACTTTTACTCCAACAGTAGAAGAGGAACAACCGCTACAAGCAGGCAGGTATACCGGACCAGCGGGATATTGAGTGCAGGGGTATGGGCCAGCGCTGTTGCCGATAGAGACACATGGCACGACCGCGCAGGCGACATCTGACCAGCAAACTTCATATCCTAATAATTGAGTAGTGCCGGTTGGTATACATTCGGGAAGTGTCGCTGTACTACTAGGAGCTACAGTGACACTCATGCAGGTAACAGAGACAGTGCATGTCGAAGTATTATAAAGGACAGCAGTAACTCTAACAGAGCAACTCGCGTTGTTGATAACATCGCGAGCCATTGCTTGTTGCGCCAAACCTATTAGCGCAACTAATGTTGCGAAAAGAAACTTTTTCATGAGTTTTTGATTTTTAGTGAATGAATAAAATTTATATAAGGCCTTATGGCGCAAACATATGGTAAATAACAATCATGCAGCACCGCTAATAAACGGAATTTTATACCATAATAAACGGTGTACTTTTCCCATAAAAAGCAGGCAAAAAGCGTTTCATTTTATTTTTAAGGACAACTCAACCAATGAAATCCAAGGGGCATATTTCTTTGCAGAGTTTTTGTCTTTTCTATGATGTTTGAAGTTCTATATATTATCAATCTTACAATGTCAGTATTATTGATGGCATATTTTTATTAAACGCTTTTTTAATAAAAGCACATACTATGCACCAACGTTCCCTTTTGACAATTATAATTCTATTGTTATCGTCCTCGTCAGTATTTGCACAAACGGTAGACTCATTGGGAAAAAAACTTGATAGCCTGCACCGAGTGCAGCAAAAGCCGGAAGAAAAACCACAGATAGACGTAAATAAGACCGACTATACCGCGCGTACAAATATTACATTCAAAGGTTACTTCATTCTGCTGGGTACCGACTTGGAGCAGGAAGCTACAGCGCCGCTTCATGCATCTAAAAAAACATGGATACAGGCAGGAGAATGGGCAGCCCTGGAAGGCGGCTTATTCTTTGCAGACAAGGCTATCCAAAAGAATAGCCAGATATTTATGATGCATAATCCTGCTTTCAAAAATACCAGCCAGTATATTACTAATTTCGGAGCTTCTTACGAGGTATATACCCTTGCAGCATTTGGAGCTTATGGTGTAGTGTTCAAAAGTAATAAAGTAAAAACTACTACGCTATTGGCAACGCAATCTTACATAGCAGCAGGAGCCATGTCGTGGGTGGTAAAGTTTGTTGCAGGCAGGCGGCGACCCAACTCATTTACTCCCAACAATGAAAATAATGCTATTTTCCTAGGACCTGGATTATCATCACGCAATAATTCCCTAAATAGCTCATTTCCTTCCGGACATACTACGGCTGCTTTTTCAGCAGCTACCGTTTTTGCTGAAGAATATAAGGACGAGATACTAATACCGGTAATTGCCTACTCAGCCGCAACGCTTGTAGGGCTTAGCCGTATTACACAGAACGCCCATTGGGCAACTGATGTGTTCGCAGGTGCTGCTCTTGGATATGTGACGGGGAGACAGGTAGTATTTAATTATCACCGTTATTCCCGACTGCAAATGCAAGGAGCAAAGAAGAAGAAGGTAACCATGTTCTTTGACCTGCAATATGATAACGGTGTTATTATGCCCAACTTGGTGTGCAAATTCTGATATGTAGTTAAGCAATCAATGGACTGAACTACTATCAGCATACCATAGGCATTAAAGTATCTCTATGAATACCTACAAAATCTAAATAGCAAAACGAATAATATCCTCCTCACGATCAGATATTTTCTTTATTTCTTATTATTTCTCTTTCTTGAATGGTCTTTTAGGAATAGATACCAGTTTTTACAACTTATAGGTAAAGTAAAAACCCATGCCCAATCCGCTTCTCCCGTTAAACAAGTCAGGCGATAAGGACCATTTTTGTTTTTTATAGTCCTTATTTTTATGCACCATGGGCACACCTAGCCCGCAAACTGTGCCTACAGCCATTCCTACCAATATATCGGAAGTGAAATGTTTCCCTGCATAAAGGCGCATATATGCCATACCCAGCGTTAAGGCTGCCGACGAGCCGTATAATACCCACCTGACCTTTGAATGTGGATGATAGTCGTTATACACCTTTGATACAAACAGAGTGGACAGCGCCACAACGGCTACATGACCCGCAAAAAAGGAATTTCTAAAATTGCCATTGGTGCGATAGCTGAGTGGAAGATTGGCATCATAAACATCTGGCCTGAACCTATTGCCAAAGTATACTGCGCTCGTATATAAGATGCCCTCGAAAGAAAACGCTTCCAGGTACATAATCCCTATTCGTCCTTTATCGGGCGCAATCTGCTTATCTGCCAATAAAATAATTGGCAGAGGCATTACAGCATAGAATGGATAATAGCTGGCTTTGTCCAAGTTGGCATCATGCCATCCGGCGGTCCACCTGTCAATTTCAGGTACATCGTTTTTGTTCAAGCTTTCAATGGTGGCGACGGAGGTATTTTTTTTACTATAAATAATTGGAAGCATATATACAGCAGTACCACCAAGAACAGCGGTTATTGGTACATCTATACCGTATTTTATATTGTACACATGCTCTTTGGGCATTTCTTCAGCAACAATCGCATGCTCATTTTCTTCGAATTGGAGTTTTCTGGTAGATGAAAGCTCTCTGGCAGAATCCTCCTGCGCAAAACCGATGTGCGAAAAACAAATGGCTAAAAGTAGAATTTTTATGTGTCTCATAGTAGGCATATTTGTTATATTATATACAACATTATCATGCCTATAAGAAATATGCCCTGCTGCTGTAATGTATCTCGCAATGCAATTATTAACTCACGGCATAAGTTTTATATAATTCAAAAATAAACGTATGAAAGCTACTTATCAGGCCGTGTTGTTATCTGGAATATTTGTTGTTATAACCTTTTGTAGCTATGCACAGGCTGTAGATACCAGCACGTTTTATCCGAAAAATCCCATTGCCACATCGAGTGCTAGTATTATGTTACAGGGGAAAGACTCTATGCACAAACATCTGTACCGGATGAACTATGCAGTAAGTATTCCTTTCTGTATAGTGGCTACGGCAGCAGATATCTATGCTATTCCGTATGTAATAAAAGCCAAGAAAACTATCACTGACCAAGAACTGGCAGGCCTGAATCCAAACATTATGACTGGCTTAGACCATTATGCCTTGACGTTAGACCCATCCCAAAGGCAAACTTTTATGAAGGCATCTGATTATACTTTGCCCTTGTTAATCATTACACCTGGCATCCTTGCCTTCGATAAGCGTATAAACAGAGACTGGTTCAGGCTGCTAATTATGTATTATGAAATGCACTGTTTAACCTTCAGTATTTATAACTATAGCTGGTTTGGACCTGCGTTCCAGAACAAATACAGGCCTGTTACTTATTACACTCAGCTACCTGTTTCTGAGCGCAACCCGGGCAATAATCGTAATTCCATGTACAGTGGCCATGAAGCTACAGCCATAGCCTCCACATTCTTCCTGGTGAAATTATATAGCGATTACCACCCCGAGATTGGCAATAAAAAGTATCTGCTATACGTATTAGCCACCATACCGCCATTGGTAGAAGGCTATATGCGGGTAAGGGCACTGGAACATTTCCCTTCAGATGTGCTTGTTGGCCTTGCTATAGGCGGCGCATGCGGCGTGCTGGTGCCTGAAGTACACCGGTTCAAGAATCACAAGGTCCAGTTTAATATAAGCTCGAATCCATTTAATGGTGGTGGGGCTGGATTAGGAATGACCTGGCATATTGATCAAAAACAGCTTTAGATATTCAGCGCGTACAACTCTATACGCTCACTTTTACCTTTAAGATCAACTGCTCCGATACTCTCATGTACCAGATTGGATTCCATACCATCGATAAAATCTTTTGATGCGAGATAATCATGGTTTAATTCGGTACATGCGGTGCGGATGCGCGCAGCAGTGTTCATGATATCGCCACCCATGGCAACATCTTTTTTAATAATGCCTATTTCTCCCACTGTTATCTCACCGGTATGAATACCTGCTTTAAACGCAGGAACGATACCATATTTTTTAAGAAAATACCGATTGTTCCTTTTTATAAGGTGAGCGGCAAGCATGAGGGCATTAATACAGTTTGTCCGGTTTTCCTGACTATATTTCCATGAAACCACAATTTCATCTCCTACATATTGGTATATACGACCGTGATACTCCAGCAATGATATAGAAACGTAGTATATAAAATCCCGGATAAAACTGAAATATTTCTGACTGTCAAGCTTTTCGGCAATTGGGGTAGAGTCTTTCAGATCCAGAAACATCACAATACGCTTTTGTGACTTTGGGCGAATGTACCTGCCGATCATAATATCCCAGAAAACACCGGGAGAATATTTCTCGTAAAAGTCTATAGCCAACTGTGTAAAAAGAAATAATATAACCCATCCGATACTGTGATGTATGAGCCAGAGAAATGAATTAGCCATGCCGAAAAAATTTTCTATGCTATGTAAAAAAGAATAATGCAGGCTAAATGCCGAGTAAGTGAAATGTAAAAGAAAGTTCAAAAACAGGGATGCCACAAGCAAGATGCATGTTTTCATAAAAATGCTTATCAGCAAAGAATTATCACGAAACACCTGGCGCAATTTAAAGATGAGTACATATCCCATGAGGCTACTCATGACAAATACGATGGAGCTGCGCAACAAAAGAGCGCGGACCGTATGAAAGACCAGTTGCTCATCATTACCACCAAGAGACCGAAAAACGCGAAGCCAGGTATAGTCAATGAGTGTCCAGCTGACAGCTATAAACATAACCCATTGGAATTGGTATCTCCTGAGATAGGAAACCCCGGATTTTATGAAGCCAGAAAACCTCATAGCTTTTCTTTCAGATAAGTATAAATAGATAACTGGGCATTATGCGTTACTTGCGGGGTAACGGATTCTGCCACAGGCTTGTCTTGCCATAAATCCTCGCTTTCAGCCCACTGCAGGTCAAAATATCTCAACAATTCATCCCTGCACCCGGCATCTGTTACCGCAGTGCATACTTCCATGCGATGATACAGATTTCTCGTCATCCAGTCAGAAGAGCCCATTACAATAGTCGCTTCGCTATCTTCTCCAAATATGAACAACCTACTATGTTCCAGGTAACGGCCTACCAACCGCTTCACATGTATATTATCGCTTAGCCCTTTCACCCGGGGTACCAGGCAGCAAATACTGCGTACTATCAAGCGTATTTCAACGCCTTCTTTGTGCGCACTGTACAGTGCATCAATTATACCCGGCTCTTCCAGGCTGTTTACTTTTATGCGTATTAGACCTTTGCCTTTTTCTCTTGCGTTCTTTACTTCATGATCTATCAATTGCGTAAACTTGTCCACCATATTGAACGGCGCTACCCAAAGCTGTTTAAATACAGGTATATTATCATCACCGGGCATCTCTCTCCGTTCAAGAAAATTAAACAACAGCAATAGCTCTGCATTTATTCCTGCATCGATTGTAAGCAATGTATGGTCCGTATAAAAATGAGCTGTCTGCTCGTTAAAATTGCCCGTGCTTATAAGTGCATAAGATTGGGTTGTGTGTTCCCCACCCTTTGTCACCAATGCGATCTTACAATGAACTTTAATACCGGGAATACTGTAGACGATCTTTACGCCGGCACTCTTCATTTTTTTACTCCAGTTGATATTGTTAGCTTCATCGAATCTCGCTTTCAGCTCTACAAAAGCCGTTACCTTCTTCCCATTACGGGCAGCGCTAATGAGGGCATTGGCAATAAGTGAATCTGCTGCTACACGGTACAATGCTATATAGATCTCTTTTACGTCAGGGTCAATAGCTGCTTGATTAAAAAATGACAGAATATAGTTGTATGAATGATATGGGAAATGCAGCAGTATGTCTCTCTTTTCCATGGTTTTAAAAATATCCCCGACGTCTGACAGCAACACGGGTGATAATGGCTTCCATACGTTATAATTCAGCTTTTTGTCGAATTCCGGAAGCTCTGCCAGATCTTTTAGGTTCAGATACCTGCTATCTTCGAAGATACTATCATAGTTTACGTGAAAGACCGAGGCAAGATAAAGCTGCATATTGCGAGGCATGCCTTTTTCATACATAAAACGAGATGGAGTGCCGTGCTTCCGCTTATGAAGCTGCTTTTCAATTTTTTTTAAAATATTGCCCCGATAATCATCCTCAATATCCAATTCGGCATTCCTGTTAAACTTTATCTCATATACTCCTTCTATATCAAAGCCCGGGAAAATATATTGTACATTGTTTCTGATGACATCATCTATGAATATTATATAGTTCTTATTATTCAGGGGAGCCAGAATAAAAAAGCAACCCAGGTTGTCTGATGGCACCCTGATAATGGCATGCTGTATTTCTTCAGCTCCTTTCTTCTGTAGCGAGACGATCATATAAGGCTTGTTGGCTTCCGGCTCAAAGCTATGTGGCATATCTACACTTAAAAATACCGGCTGAACAAAAGATAATACCCTCGACAAGAATAACTCATGTACTTCTGCTATATGTTCCTTTTCCACCGATTGTTTATAATACAGAATAACACCATTCTCGGCAAGAGCAGGAATAACCAAGTGCTCCAATATGTGTTCAAAATCTTTTAGTTGCCGTTCTATCTCCGATTGTATCTTTTCCAAAAGATGTTCCGGCATTTCATTTTCTATTTTTCGCTGCGTTTTCAACTTCAGATTGGATATTGCCATTATCACCGGGTAACGTACACTAAAAAACTCATCCAGATTAGAAGAAAAAATGGACAGAAACTTAATGCGTTCATATAACGGCACATCGTCTTTAGCCGCTTCACAAAGCACACGATAGTTAAAATCAAGCCAGCTAAGATCCCTATTGTAATACATGTTTGTTTTTATAACGGTGAACTGGTAGAATTAGTTATGATCGCCGGATTCTTTCCGGAACTATAAATATTAAAAAGTACAGCAATAAAAAAGGCCAATACTGATACGATAAGGCTTACCATAAATACAGTGTATGCAAGACGTATCAGCTTATATTTTTTCCCTAATACTACGCCTATCTGGTGAATATCTTTGATGAGGGCACTATACATATATTCTGTATCATTCATCATTACAGACATAGCCCATTGATACTCTTCCAGGGTAGATCTATAAAAGTTCCCGAAAAAAAGAAGATTGGTTTTTTTAGCCAATATATCTTCTCGCGAGAATACACCTTCGGTTATTTTAGGACGTGTGGCCATTATTGCAATGATAATTGTGGTCATTGAAGAGCCGATGAAAATAATGGCCGGAACTGTGAGATATGGAAAATCCGGCAGTTTGTCGACAAGAACGGATATCAGAACGCCAATAAGAATATAATTGACAGAAATAAGGATATTGGCCTTCCTGTCTGCCATCTCGCTAAGGTGAAGATGATTAGAAGAGGTGACTCTCATTGCAGTTTGCAGGCCACGTGATAACAGGTTTTTACTTTGTTTTACATTCTGTTGGCTATTCTGTCCGGAAAACATATCGTGATGAACATTATCGGCATTCTTATTATGTATTTTGCGTTCCAGCCATTGTATGTTCTTTTGTTTTTTTTCTTCCAGCAGTATTTTACAATAAGTAGTGAAGTATGTATGTTTTTTCAGAAGTTCTATACTATTGCTGTTCCAGTCTTGTGTGAGTGTATTATATCCTCTTAGCTCAAATTCTTTTTTTACCAGTTTATTAGTGTCTTTAAACTCGTTGGTGCCAAAATGGTATGTGTCAGCATCGCATATAATCTCCTGTAAGAGCCCATGTGGATCTGCTGAAAAGCGTGTAGCCTTGATACAATCGGCTATATTATCTATAACAGCATCGCTTATCCCTTCTTTGTGCATAAACTCTCTCATCATCTCTGCACTTTTTTCCTCATGCTTATCCATCTCTGTAAAGAGATGGCCCACGTCATGAAACCATGCTGCGGTATATAGCGTGAGTGTGTCTTCTTCGCTTAATTTGTAATGTGCTCCTATTTCTTCAGCATGCTGCACTACCTTTTTAGTATGCTCCAGGTTATGATACAACAAGTTGGGATTTGCATGTTGTTCAAACAGGTCGGTAATGTACTTAGCAATTGCCTTATATATATTGTCGCTCATGATTGCCGTTTTAGAACGTTAAATTAACTTTTGAGCCTAGCGTGAAATTGAATAATGCATTTTCACCGGAAAGGGCTGTTGTCACCGAAATAATAACAGTATTAAAAGGAGTATAGTACAATCCGCCACCGTAGGCATCATGCCATATATTGGAGTTTTCGTTTTTCACCCACACACGGCCTACATCGTTAAAACCTATAATGCCAAATGTGCCCGGCATAATATAAGAATGCACATCGCACACTTTTATCCTCAATTCAATATCCGTATATGCCAGTGATGAACCGGAAAACCTGTCTTTCAGGTATCCTCTCAGATAGTTGTTGTCGCCGAGCGTCAACGCCTGAAAATATTCATAATGCTGACTGAATATATGGCCTCCGCCAAGCTTGAGCACAGCTACTATATTCTGCCAGCCCGCTATGCTGGCGTAGACAGCCATATCGGAGGTTAATTTTGTGATAGGGCTACTGTTAGAATTCAATCCCTGCATGGCGGTGAACCTGGTTGTCCAGTCCACTCCCCTTGTCGGCAGCAACTCGGCATTTACATTGTTTACATTGATAACGCCCATCCCACCTGCATAACTCTTCGTATGATATATACTGTTGGCATCAAGCCCCAGATCAGCAGGATTCGCAATAATGCGGTCCGCCCTTGTATTATAATTTTTAGCCCAGTTGTATTCATAGAACGAAGGGCCTATGTCAATACTTAATAGATTATTGAAATAACGTTTCTGGACCAAAATGCTACCATCCAGATCTTCATACCTGATCTCATAGGCATATAATCCCGAGCCATTTCGCTTCACAGTTTCATTTCCAAAGCCGAAAAAGTTACCAAGTGTGGGTTTTATGTATTCTCCTGCTACAACCAGGTCTGTTTTGTGGAAGAGATCCATAAACGCACCTGAATACCTCAACTGGTATGCATTGTTTGAAGGAGAAAATAGAGCAGTAAGTTTCTGGTCTGTGGAGTAGGGAGTTTTTCTGAAATTGTAAGTACGCTGCAGAATGCCAAAGCCAATCAAAAACTGATCTTCTACATTATAACCTAATTCAATGTGTGGGAAACGCCACGATGTATAGTTATCTTCTTTGTCGTTGTAGTTATTCACTGTTGGGTCGTCAGACATACGGTTACGGCTTTTATTATCTGCCAATACAACGTTGTTCTCTTTTTTAAAGTCATAAATGAAGTTTTGAACATGACCATTGATATTAAACGTATCATTACCCTGGCCACCTATCATCCGTACCTTGATCTTTGAACGAACATCATTATCCACACTGAAAACATCATCCCCGCCAAAGCCATACAGGCGCAACTCCTTGGTGACATGAGAATCAAAACTGCGTGAGTAGATACGCTTTGCCGTATCTCCATTCTTATTTCTGCTGTATACGTTTACAGTAAGGCCATCACCGTATTTACTTAAATGGAAATATTCTTCTTCATTGCTTCCCAATATATTCACACGTTTCGAAATGAATTTGTAGTATATCATTGCTTTTTCCGGCATCAGGTCGCGCCTGCTTTTCATTTTTCCTACAAATACGCTGCTATCCATGCTTAATATTTCAGGCGGGAACGTTTTTACGGAAGCAATTATCACAGAATCCGGCAGATCGTTTTTAAATTCTGTAATAGTTTGCTTCCAGTCGTCCGCGTTCAGTTCATTCAGGTAATCTCTGTCAAAATACCGGGCTACATACCCCTGCCACCTCATACGTGGCATATCATACCGGAACCCCTTTAGAAAAGGCAGGCGTTGCCAGGTGGCGTATTTCAAAACCAACCCGTCTGAATAAAAGTAAGCTTCGTCGCGATCGTGCGGTATAGGGTAAAACGTTTTTACTTTTTCGCTATCTTTTGTTCCCCATTTCCACTGATCATAATGACGATCATAGTCTGCAATCAGAAAATCCAGCAGACGAGCTTTTAGCAGTGTCTTCTGGTCTATGGTATGCTTATCATTTTCTCTCATTTTGTTAAACATTTTTGAAGTGCTTTTCCCACCGCCGCTATCCTGCGCGGGGTCCTGCTCTTCAAGCATGCAAACGGTGTTGGCAAAGACCGGCCTGTAATATCCCAATGCATAATCGTCGGGCACTACCATATATTGGGGACTTGCGTGCACAACCCCCAGGGCACTGGCGAGTACCGGCACCGGTAAAGCACCGTAGGGATAGTTAGCAGATATCATGTCTTGTACTATATCAGCTGCAAAGGTGTTTCTGATATTTGCCGGAATAGCTTTTTGCGGGTCTTTATTCAATGTGCGCAAAACCCATTTTTTCCCGGATGAATCCTTCATGTGCAATGACTTTGTCTGCTTGCCGCCGCCCATTCCTACTATGGTAAGTCCACCTTTTTCCTTGTTTATGTTGAATACCTTAAGCTTTACATCGGTAGCCCATTCCTTCCTGTAATTGTTTCCGAGCATCAACCTTTTAAAACCCGATACTCGTGCATAATTCTTATTAGCTGCTACCACTGCACTATCCTTATATACCAGTTCATGAACGGTTACTGTATCTTTTGCCAATTCGGGTAGTTTGGAAAAATTCAGGATATTATCTGAATATGCCTGTTTAATAGTTCCTGTTTTAGGCTGCACCTCATAAAAAGTAACTTGCACATTTTTATTCTTAGATATATCCATTACTGCAAAACCCATAGACTGTGCGGCAAATTTGGTTTTCCTGTTATGCCCGACACGCTGTGCTTTGCAGCCGCCACCACTTACTATATAGTGATAATCGCTATCATTGATGAGTTGCAGGTTATGGTCGTGACCAGATACATGTATCACATACGGGTGAGTTTTCAGCACATCTTCTACTACGCTTATCATATGGGCATATAACGGGAACTTCATATCCTGCGGGCTGCCAAATACGCCACGACTTATAGGATATATTGAGCCTATGATCGGCAATGGTATATATAGATTCTTATTCAGGTCGGTAAATGGAAAAATATGTTGCTTGATGCCATAGTAACCGCTATGAATACCCGTGCTTTTGAAGGGATGGTGACAGGCAAATATCACCAGCTTGTTTGCATTGTGTGTAACAATATCTTTCAGCGCATCCAAAATCTCTTCCTCTGATTTACAACTGCAATCCGATTCATAGCCAGGTTTATCGCCACGTAACAGCCACCATTGGCTATCCATTATCACTAGCACGGCATCTTTTCCTAAAGGCACTTCTACCGGGCCGGGGCAGCCATCTTCAGGATAAAATTTTACATTATCTGCAAGATGATTCAGATACTCTCCCTGCCTTACCACATTGTCATAGCCTTGAGGCTTACCATTTGCCCAGTCATGGTTGCCGGGAATAAAGATGGCATTGGCAGGTGTATTAAGTACCACCGATGCCTGTGTATCTAATGCATTAACTCCTGGTTTGTAGCAAACATCTCCCATACACGGCAAGCCATTCTCGTAAAGGTTGTCTCCCATAAAAAGAACAAGCGTATTTTTCGTCATTGGAATGGTCTTCTTGATGGCATCAATTACTACCGCCTGGCCTTTTGCAACAGAGCCAGGATCTCCGGCGTCGCCTACCAGTATGATGCGCTGATCTATACTGTCAGCCAGGGCAAACTGAGTTTGTCCAAAAACGGGTTGCAGCGAGATGAGTAGAACCATTGTAGTTAGTAGTCTCATTGGTTGTCTGCTTTTTTAAATTTGTAATACAAAATATCTGGCGGCTGCAATTCGGTCGCTTCATTGGAAATGAACATGTTGCCTGAAGATGTGAAGGTGATACCTTCCGGATGATGGAATATTTGGGGATTCAGATTATATAGCTTTTTTACGGCACCATTCCTGTCTGCTACTACTAGTAGCTTGTTTATAGAAGAGAGGATATAGAGTTCATTGGTTACCGGATTAATTGCTGCACCGGAAGGTTTGAAACGCGTATTTTTCGGCCCTCCCATTTCAGGCACTTTATGTGTATCCATAGTAAAGGCGCTGCTATAAGTTGATTGACGGGGATCAAATGTGTACGCGCTGGTTTCACCTGGTTTATCTATATCACAATCTTTGCAGATCAGCACCAGCTTCTGCAGCTTGTCGTCGTAGTATAAAGATTCAAATTCATACTTGCCGTTTTCAGGAAAGTTGAACTTATTGGTAGCCATGGAGTCATTAACAAACTTCACAGACATAATACTACCATCGTTGTTCAGGACATAAAATGTACTGTCGAACAATACAATATCTTCAAAGTCCTTTTTATGGCTGAATTTCCATTTCTTTATGTCAGTAGGTTTATTCATGGATATTTTATACAATCCACCCTTTTCGTCACTTTCGGCAAAAATGCTGTTGTCTTTGGCGTAATAGGTAATACCTGAAATGTCGGCCAGCTCACTGGGAAGCTTAATAACATACGGACTATTCAAGTTATAATTAGGCGGGCCCTGATATCGCCGTCTGTTACATGACAACGCCATAATAAGCAACACAAATAGAAGATAATGAGCCGGTATTATAGCACCTTTTGTATGCTTTATAACCATAATTAATCTCACCCATACAATTTTGTGCCGCGAAAAAGTACCTGTATAGTTGGTTATTCACTAGAATAACGCATAAGACCATCGACATCAAGTAGCTAATTGAGAAAAAACATCCACATAAAACACCTGAATCTCTCCATAAAAGATCATTTTCCCGGACTAATACCTAATTCTATTGTTACCGGATATTTATTAGACATCTGATAAAGAGCTTCTATCACGGCAGGCGGGGCTGCATTATTGGGCATATCGTTTACCGAAGCGCCGATACGCTTACCATCGTTACCTACGGTATGGTACGAACCCGGCCTGTAATGAAAAAAGTTTGACTGGTTTGCCAATTGCGGACTCAAAAAAATATGGTCATACCAATCTTTGGCGCCACCGCCTGTACCGC
>Ga0134128_10000765_pt1 | contig 43557 bp, 63 predicted proteins | sample KB31754_FD_96462 | JGI IMG/M metagenome (GOLD analysis project Ga0134128, IMG submission 96462) | Terrestrial soil microbial communities with excess Nitrogen fertilizer from Kellogg Biological Station, Michigan, USA - KB3-175-4 | ecosystem: Environmental > Terrestrial > Soil > Unclassified ...
AAACGAACAGCCACAAAAACAACCCAATGCAGCAGCATAGTATAGATACAAGAAAAGAAAGGCCATATGTCATAAAGTCTATGGATGCTAATATTCAGGATGTGGATATGACTAAGCGCATTGTAACCGGTTTTTTCAACAGCTACAATTATCTAGATAGCGACGCTGATGTAATACTAATGGGCGCAAATGCTAAGTCTATAGCAGAACGTGGCCCCGACAGTTCAGCAGTGCAAAAGATAAAACATCTTGTAGATCACGATTGGTCTAAGTTACCTGGTAAACTACAAGTATTAGAAGAAAAAAGTGTAGGCGGTATTACTGGGATCTACTTTGAAACAAAGATGTCCAATACCACTTTGGGAAATGACACTCTGATAAACTACCATGAAAAAGTTTACGACAACCATAGTTATGGTTTTAAATATGTAGATGGAAAGTTTGTAGAGAATGGCACGCAGGATTTTGACAAGATGCTAAATACAATAGTAAATCCTAAAGATGCAAGCCAGTTAGATGGGATATTTGTATGGAAGGAAACAAAGATGTATGAGGGCTCAACAGTTGCATTCGGTGCAAATGCCCTTACTCCATACTTGGGAGTTAAATCTAACAATAAAGAATCACTGGTACTTAAAGTAAGTGAAAAGATATCATTGCTTGAAAAGCAGATAAAAAGCGGCACTCAATCAGATGAAATGTTGCAATCTTTTGAGATGCAATTAAAGCAATTGAATCAAATTATAACAGAACTATTTTCATTAGAGCCATCAGCTAAAGACACCTTGCTACAAGGCCGTGCGCAGACTGATACTTTAGATTTCAAACAACTAACAAAATTAATTAAACCAAAATGACATGGCAGAAGTAAAAGAAAAATCAAGCCTTGTAGCATCCATTGAAAAGAAAGGGACGAAACTTGACGAAGGTCAGAAAGCGTTTTTATCAGCGTTGGATGAAGTTATAGAAAAGGCTATTGGTGATAATGTATCAGGCGTTATCACTGAAGAAGATTTTACCAAAAAGTTCAATGAAGAACTTGCTAAGGTAAAAGGGGATTTGCACGCAGAAACAAAAATTACTGTTCTGGAAGAAGCATTGCGTAAACAAGGTATCGCGATAACAGGACTAAAGGAAATGGCTCGCACTAAGGGTTCAGAAGTTAGGAATCTATCTATAAAAGAACAGATGGCCGAACAAATGAAAGACCCAAAAGTCAAAGCGTCATTTGATAACTGGCGAGAAAAAGGCGAAGGCTGGTTTAAGCTTGAATTGAAGGCTGCTACTACTATGACAATAGCGCAGACCAATACTGACTATTCAGTAAATACAACTTACGTTCCAAATCCGCAGTTTGTTCCTGGATTAGTAAACCTTGTCCGTAATAGGCCGTTCATTAAGCAATTCGCTAACTACGGAGCAACCAGTTCACCTGTTATTGTATGGGTTGAAAAGATAAACCCGCAGGGTACAGCGCAGTTTATAGGTGAAGGTGCAGCTAAGCCATTAGGCTCTTTTGAATATCAGGCACATCGTTCAGATGCTAAGAAAGTAGCTGAAAAAATGAAGGTTTCTACTGAAATGATAACAGATGTTGATTTTATGTCTGCGGAAATTCAGAATGAACTTTTATATCAGGTTGCTATCGCAACTGATAATGCCCTGTTATCAGGAAATGGTACAGGAACCAACCTCGCAGGTATCACATCTTTCGTAGGTGGTTATACTAATACGTCAATAAAGACAACTGCGCCAAATGACATGGATGCTATTCGTGCAGCCATTGGGCAGATTGCAAGTTTTAACTTTTATCCAAACTACGCATTCATCAATCCTATAGATGCTGCAAATATGGACTTGGTTAAGACAACGCAGAATGCTTATGTCATACCGCCATTTATGAGTTCTACTGGTATGATGATAAAAGGCGTGCAGGTTATTGAATCAAACCAGATACCGCAGGGATCTTTTCTGTGTGGTGATATGACAAGGTTTATTATAAGAGACTACATAGCCTTCTTTGTTCAATATGGTTGGGAAAACGATGATTTCACAAAGAACCTTGTTACGGTAATCGGTGAAGAAAGGTTGCATAGCTATTTAGCTACAAACCATATCCACGCATTCGTTTATGACACATTTGCTAACGTAATAGCTGCAATCACAACACCATAAAATATAGATAATATGCCAGCATTAACAGCATCAAAATCGACACTAACAAATGCAGATACAGCCACATTAAGTACAGGTAATATTGGTGGCCTGTCATTTTGCAAAGCGTTCCAGGTAAACTATACACTGAATTCAGGTACAGGAGCAGGTACATCGCAACTGCAACAGTCATTAGACGGAGTGAACTTTATAAATGTAGGTAGTGCTTACACTATCACAAATACAGCTTCTCAGTCCAATATATTCACTGTAGCGGTGGATAACGTAGCGGCTTACTACCAGGTATTAGTTACAACCACTGGTACGCAATCCTTATCGGTAGCGGGATTTTATGAAATAGGAAGAAAAAATTAGTAAATAATTATAAATACATCAAAAATGGCAGAAAAAGATACGGGAAAGCCTTACGATGGTAGAGCTAAAATGAAAATGATAGCAACATCAAAGTTTCCTAAAAATATGAATGAGCATCATTTTGAAGAAGGAGAAGAATTCGAAACACATCCAAATCTTGCTCATAATGTGTACAAGAAAAATGGATGGGCAACATTCGCCAACCCAGAAGATGAGCAAGACCTTTCTAATGTGGATACTTCCATATTGCCAAAGGGCAAAGCAGGAACAATGACAAAAGAAGGTGTTAAATAGATCAAATGGCACTAATAGACCAGACCTATTTTAAGGACGAGATATTTATTCCAAATACTGTTAGGGACAACAGTCAGGAAGATGAGGATATTCGTTTTATTAATAATTACGAAAACATCTTCCTACAAAAATGTTTGGGATATACATTCTATACTCTTTTCAGGGATGGTCTATTAGCTACGCCTGTTGCTCAACGATGGATAGACTTACGAGATGGTGTTGAATGGGTAGACAAGTGGGGTAAACTTCATGGCTGGCAGACAATAAGAAATGCTGATGCGAACTATGTGTATTACTATATCATGCGTAATAAGATAACAAATACTGCAATGATAGGTGAGACATCAGTAAATACTGAAAATAGCGCAAGGACTTCGCCTGGCAGTAAAATGTCTAAAGCGTGGTCTGCTATGCAACAGCAGCTTAAACAAATGTGGAATATGCTGAAATATCGTGTTACAAGTTCGTCTGACGATACGCTGGTATATCCTGAATTTTTGATAGAAGATGTTTGCTGGTCGGAGTTTAAAGGTGTAAACATATTTGGTATATGATAAGCATACAACAACAGTTTAAGTACTTAGTAAGCAATGTAGAAACAAAACTACTTGACAAGCTACAGTTATTTAATCCTAAGATATGCAGAATCAATTACCAGTATGGACGGCTTATAGAGATAATACAGACATTGCAGACGTGGTCACAGAATCCATCTAAGCAATTTCATACGTTCCCTCTTATAGCGTTAGGTGAGGACTTCCTTGTAAGAAACAACAACAACCCATATGCGTCATGTACGCTCAACATATTTATCATGTACCCCACTGACAGGAATTATAAAAGTGAGGATAGGCAAACAAATACTTTTTTACCAATTCTTGATCCATTGTACGATGAGTTAATAGATCAGATTTATAAGTGTGGCTACTTCGCTATATATAATCCTTTAAAGGAAATGTTACATGATAAGATAGAACATGGTAATTGGGCACCGCAAGGTCTCTACAGCTCAACAGGAGGCAAAACAACCAACACAATTGACGAATGGGTGGACTGTATAGAGATTAAAAATTTAACGTTAAAAATTGAAAATGTTTATTGTAAACCAAATTAATAATTAAAAAATGTCAGTATTTGCAGCAGGTTTAAATTTCCTGTCATGTCTCACTAATGCCAAAAACGTAGGTCTCGGGTCTTGCCCGATAGACATGAAACGTATGATAGGCGTTATCGGAATACCGAAGGGCAAAACCTTTGGCTTATCTGATATAGGTGTAAACGGTACGACATGGCAGACAACAATAACTGGTCTTACTTCATCTGATAGTCCTGTAACAAGATGTTACTCATTAGGGCGCTTCGTTGGAGTAAAGAAAAACAGCCAGTCAGCACAGGAATATACAATACCATATATCGGCAAGGTAACATTGCAGCCAGCAGTACCTATTATAGGTTTCCAATGGCTCAACGGCGGGATATGCGATTATTACAACTTCTTACAGTTTCACGGGACGCAAGGTCAGTATGACTGGATTTTTGTGGATGCCAATCAGGTATGTTGGGGGCGCAGGCTATATGCAAGCGATGGGGTAACTCAATTATTCGGTGGCTTTACCATGTCAGATGTCGCTGTCGATACAGTGGATATACCAGACCAGTCTAACCCAGCATTGATGTATATCAACTTCGCCATGGATAACGCAGATCAGTTCAGACAATATCTGTCTTTTATTCCTTGCAATTTTGATGTATTAGCGCAAACGCCAGGTTTCCAGACCGCAACATTAACTGGAGCATCGCAAGGTGGCGGCACGCACGGTGTTTACAACATGGCAGCAACATTCGGTTGTACCAAGCAGGACTTGTATTCATACTATGCCACAGCATTAGCAGCCACCTCAGCATGGGTTGTTTTGAATGCAACTACTGGTCTTGCAATACCCGTAACAGGTGTTACACAAAATCCGGATGGATGGCAATTAACACTAAATACAGGATCTGCCAACTATCCTACAGTAGGACAGGGATTAACTACAAATCTTGCAGCACCGTCAGTACTTACAGGGCTTGGCGTTACAGGTATTGAATCAGCAGGTACAGTAACATTATTAGCAACATAGTTTTTTAATCACAGGGGCACATTATGCAGGTGGTGTGTCCCTTTTTAATATTTTTTATGATAATAAAAATGAATGTTGAAAGCAGGGTTGCAGCGTTCGATAGCGAACAGGTTGCTGCCTATGGCAGTAAGGAAAAGTTTGTTTCTGCTATGAGCCATATGTTTTCTCACATATCAGACAACGACAGGAATGAGGCGTTAGGAAGTGTATATGACAAAGCGGTGTCTGAGGAATACAAAGACCATGAAGCAGAAGAAACTGCGCTTGAAGAATTAGACGGAGAATAGATGTGTACGGCGGCTGAAATGTTGAGACGTGCCAATACTATAGATATTGAGCAGCAGGCTGGTGAAGTAGTTGACGAGCATCAGCAGGAGTATTTACAGCTAATAAAAGAGCAACTGCATGAAGGTAAAAGCAAGGAAGGAACGACAATTAATCCGGCTTACAAAGCTGACAACTACTCCAATAGAAGATATGCTATTAAAAAGTATGTTGAAAACAGCACTCCTGGTTACGGTAATCCAGATTTGTATTTGTCTGGCAACTTATATAACGCTTTGAAGATGGCACGCAGTAAAAATGAATTGGTAATAACATCTGGTGTGGATTACTTCCAGTTTATTGATAAAAGGTACGGAGATACGCCATTTGGGCTTGATAATGATAGCAAAGAAATATACAGAGATACCGTGCTATATCCGGCATTACAGCGTAGGGTGAATTTGATACTAACAGGTTTTTAATATGGTAGGATGTGCGCCTTGTGAGGCTCAGAAAAATAAAGAGAAAGAATTAAAAAAACAAGATGTCATTAACGAAGCAGTCAAAAGAGCAAAAACTACAGGGCAAAAAGAAGTGGCCATCGTTAAGAATGCCAACGGGTCTTTTTGGTTTGAAGTTGCCATTACGGACGCAAGATGTAAACGCCTCGAATGCGAATACATACGAGTGTTGTGATACGCTTCCTTTGACAATATTCATAGAATGCTTATTGCATCAGAGGTATCATTTATTAGGTTCAGCTAATAATGATGAACTGTGGTTACGCATATATTCAGAATATCTGGAACTTCTTAACGATGCCACAAGTATAAACTCACTCTACCAGATAGTACAATATACATTACTTGACGTCAAGATATATAAGGTGAGGCTATTGGTGAAAATGCTTCATATCTATTATGATGAAAGGTTGTCTCTATTGTTAAAGAACGAAGGTTACAACTTTGATTTCACTAAGTCAGATATGCTCGAGCGTGTACTTAACCTATTAAAACAGGATGAGATAAAACGGGATGGCCTAAAGATAGCTATAGAAGCATCACAGGGGGAATCAGAAGAAAAGCAACCACTAACATCCAAATACTTCGACGAGATGCTTATCTCTTATGAACAGGCTTTTAAGGTGCCTTGCAATAAGAGCGATATGACAGTGCAGGAATATTGCATAAGAGTGAACAGATTGAAAGATTTTATTGCAAATAATCAACCTAAAAATGATTATTAATGGCAGATAATATTAATGATATAGTCGGTAAACAGGCGTTTGAGCAGGTGGCCACACTAAAGGCCGAACTGACAGATGTTGTTGAGACTATTGAAACTATTAATGCCACTCAAATAAATCTTACAAAGGGATTATCAAGTCAATCTGGAACAGCAAATTTACAGGCTGTAAATAATCTTCTAAAAGATTTACAGACAAATGTTACTTCCTTATCGGGTGCTTATGAAAAATATAATATAGTAGCCCAGCAGGTAATAACTAAGAATGCGGATATAGCAGCGTCATTTAATTTAATGCGGTCGGCGTTGTCAGGTAATACAACTGCATTCAATCAATTGACAGCTGCACAGAACGCATATGCAGAAAGTTCAGTTAAGGCAAATATAGCTACTAAGTCAACCACAGAAACTACAGGTTTACTTGAAAGGATAGTGGGCCGTATGATAGTTCGTATCGCTGCTATGGCTGCTATATTCGGAACTACCAAACTTGCTATAGAAGAAGTAGGAAAGGAAGTTGATAAGATCAATTACAAACAAAAAGCTGCTTTAGATATAGCGCAGGCATCAACTAATAAATATTCCCAGGAAGCAGCAGCATTAGTTGAATTAAAGGCCCGTTTCAATGATGCCGGTACTACTATGGCTGATAAGCAGGAAATAATAAAACAGCTAAATACACTTTTGGACGGACAATATAAATCAATAAACAATGTGTCAGATGCTGAAAAACTATTTGTCGAGGCCACACCTAAAATTATTGAGGCGCTTGAATTAAGGGCTAAAGCAGAAGCGGCATTAAATGCAATAACAAAAGAACAGCAGGAATTATTAGAAAAACAGGCTGACCCATCGCAAGTTATTGGTACGTGGCAAAAGATACTTATCGGGCTTGGTTCAGTAGGTCAAACATTAAATAGTGGAAACCATCCGGGCGGCATATCTATACCAGGATTTTTTAAAGAAATAGCTCAAAACTATTCAGCTGCTGCCAATGCAGCTGGGAAACATGAGCTACCAGACGAAATAGAAAATACAAAAAAGAAGGTAGATTTTTTATCGCAATCTTTTATAGATGCTGCTAATGCAAGTAAAAAACTTGCTGATTCAGTAGGTTTTACTGTTGATCCTGACAAAAAAGGAAAAGCACCGCATGAATTTACTGAATCACAGCTTAAAGACGAGCAAAAATACACACTCGAACTCGCTCAGGAACAATCTAAACGCCTTCAGACAGAAGCTGATTATCTAAAACTTGCTTCAGAAGATGAAACACAATCTTTAGGAGATAGGATATTAGCATATAGAAACTATGTAAATGTAGAGAAAGATGCGCAAAAAGTGCTTATAGACGCGCAAATAGAGGAACAAAAAGAAGCACTCGCAACTATAGAAAAATTACAAGGTGGTAAAGGCAAACTTTCAGTTGCAGACCAAAATCTCATCAACAGCAAACAAGTTGTGCTTGAAAAGATACAGGTTCTTACAGCTCAATATGGTCTTATAGAAGCTAATGAAACTAAAAAAAGTCAGGATGGCATAAAGAAAATTTATAATCAGGATATACAGGTCAGGCTAAAAAACCTGTCTGACATAACAGATAATGTTCGTATCCAGGCAGATCAACAGAAAGAAATAGAAGAAAAAAAGTATCAGGATGGATTAATAACATACAAACAGTTTAAGGATAAAGAAAAGCAGATAGACGACCAATCTAAGATAACTGGACTTGACTTATCAAAACAATACCTAAAGCAGCAAATAGATGATAGCAGTCTATCCGATGCTGACAAAAGCAACTTACAGGCTAAGCTGAATGATGTAATGAAGGCTTTATATGATGCAGATGTGAAAAACTTTGATGATGCAGCCAAGAAAAAAGAAGAACGAGCTCAATTATTACAAGATAAAATATTTGAACTATTAAATGAAGGGTTAAATGCAATATCAACTATAAATGATAACAATTTTGCACATTGGGATGAATTAAATCAATTAAAGCTACAATCTACAGAGTTAACCTCACAGCAGGAGGTATTGGCAGTAAATGCTTCTATTGGAAGCCAAATACAGAAACAGCAACAACTAAACCAAATAAATGCTCAATCTGCTGCACAGGAAAACCAAATAGCACAGGAAAAGAAATTACAGGATATAGCGGAGGCTAAATTTAAGCGAGAAGCTGGCATAGCTGCCGTCATCCTGCATACGGCAGAGGCTATCGCCAAGGATACAACAAAAGGTTGGCCGGAAGATTTGATACCTATAGCTTTTGATTCTGCTATAGGCATAGCGCAACTTGCGGCAGCTTCATCGGCTCCTATACCCCAATATTTTGTCGGGAAGAAAAAGGGAGAAGGCGGTGGCGTATCACTTGTTGGCGAAAAGGGTGCTGAGTTGATAGTGCATGATGGTAAAATGTGGATTACTCCCCCTACACCAACTTTAATGAATGTGCCTAAAGACGCAGAAATATTTACAGCAGAAAAGACCATGCAGATAATGAAGAACACTACATCAAATAGCGCTTCATTCAACGCTTACGCAAACAGTCATATAGACAAATATTTAGATAAGCAAACAAGCGAATTAGGTAAAAAAATAGAACAATTAACAATGGTTACTGCCTCAAAAAAGGCAGTTATAATAAAAGGTTTTTCAAAAGAACAGGCAGAATACGAACGAATATCATTAGGTAGATAATGTCGGCTGGTAAAAAAATACGGTTTTTCCTCATGCAGGACTTTGACAATAGCATTTATTACTATTGGGATGGCACGGCTGTTGCAACGTTAACAGATACAACTATTGCCACAAATCCTGCGCCGTCTCAATGTGAAGTTGCCACCCCTATAAACTGGACGGACACAGAAATAAAATGGGCGAGAAATGCTACCTATTATGGTGTATTCAGATCGTTATCTACTCAGTTTAAGTTTGTAAAAGATGCTGCAGCAATTCTGAGTGATATCTACATAACACAGGGTATTCAGGGAGTTTGCATATTGCGCATACAGATAAGGGACGACATAAACGATTGGTCATATTCCGATTTGTATGTTTCTAATATAGACTTCTCAAAATATAGCTCAGGATGGTATAATGATAACAGCCCTGATAAATCATCTCCAACAGGATATATATCTTTAAACACTTTGGATAGTCAACTATCAGAATTACTGAATGCTTATGCCAATACAACATATAATGTTGGAATGACAATAAATAATGTAGATGATGCTGATACTGAATACATATATACGGATGGTACATTTTTAACTTCTCAATATAATTTCACCTCTGCACAGGGTGGTGATACTGCGGGAGGAAATACATCAAATTCCATTGGAACGCCACCTTCTGTTACTTTGTCATGGCAAGTGCCTGTAATGTCAAATGTTGCGCCACAGTCGCCATATTTTGGCAATGAGGTAATGCAGAATAATATAGTTATCGGAGAACAGATAGGAGATGGCGGAACAGGTACATCTCAGATATTCACAAAGAAGAACTATTTAATTGAATGTCTTGACATATCACCTACAAACTTAAAAGCATGGTTATCTGGTAATGTGATAATAGATGTGTTTACCTCGGTAAGCTCAAGCGCCATCTTTAGCGCTGCGATCCTTGGGGTATCAAACGATAATATAGTACGCTCTGTACAGATAATATATCAAAAAACATTGGCAACAACATCTGATTTGAGTTTTGCATTTGATGATCCAACTGCTGGCGGTGGTACAACTGCGCCAAACATATTCCATAATGCAGCAAATCCGGCATCAATAAGCGTCACAAGTCAGCATGGGATATCTGGTGTGCCTGATGGGTTAGTTTATGCATTGGCTTTTAATATATCATGCCCCGGAATAGCTCAGCCTTATTCAGTTGCATGCTATACATCTACATCTCCTTATCCATTTACAGGTTCTACCCCCTCGTTTGTTACCTTAAATATGGGTGGTGGTGTATTGTATCAGCCATCAGCTACTCCTGCATTCAGATATCATAAAGTATGGGAAAAACTTGTACCCTTAATGGCAAGTACGCAAGGGAACTTTGGTTTTCCAGTCCCACCAATAATCACCTCGTTCACAGGTAGAAGCGATTACCTTTCCAATAGCGCTATAACAAGATCAGCAACATACGATAACATACCGTACCAGACATTTATCACTTCCGGAAATGCATTAAGAAATTTCCCCAACTACAGGTATATATCTACTTCCATATCAGATTATTTTAATGATGCTTCTCGCAGATGGGCTATGGGTATGGGTATAGAAGGAAATGTTTTAAGACTGGAACCACTCTCCTATTTCTTTGATACAACAACTGAAATAATTGACCTTTCAGATGTTGAAATAACTAATTTAACTATAGAGCCATTTACTCAATTTGCTGGAAATAATATAAACGTTGGATATACAGGTCAGGCATTTAATGAGTATGGCACTTTAGATGATTATAACCTTACATTGCTATTTCGCACTCCTATTACAAGGATTTTAAAGCAAATTGACTGGACCTGTCCTTATAACGCCTCTATTTATGAGATAGAAAAAGCTCGTGCAGATCAGCAGGCAAATAATATTGAGGTTGACCCAACTGATACTGTAATAACAGACAGCCAACAGGACAATGCAGTGTACTTACTAGAGGGCTCATCAGGTATTATATCTTTCGATGGGAAAGCTTGCTGGGAACTTAATAGATACGCATGGGTTACCACAAATACAAAGCCTCCTGTTACAAACCCAAGCGTTTATGGACTACAGTATCCATCTACGGCTTTTAACTTAGGTCTTACGCCTAAACGTAATCTACTTCGCAATGGCGCTCTATTGCATACAATATGCCATAATCTTGACAGCAGCAGTATATTATTTCAATCTGCATCACCTACAGGAAGGCTGTTAACAGATACCCTACAGTCAAAAATGGATGCAGGATTGGTAGATGAATATGCAGATATACTTATAAGTTCACTGCCTACACCTTTATTCATCCCTATACTTGTAAAATTTGATAGCCCACAACCTACAAACCTATGGAGTTTACTAAATACCAATCCACGCGGATATATAAAATTTGTGTGGCAGGGAATTACATATAAAGGCTTCGTTTGGGAGGCGGGCATACATCCAGGTAATGATTCATTATTCTCTTTCCAACTCCTTCTTACTCCTGATACTGATCTGTCAACTCTTAAATTCTTAGCTGCCGCATGAGTGCTACATTAAACTATATCGGTATTCCTAAAGCATTACCTATAAGGTTTGTGCAATTAGGTGGAATTTACGCACCGCAATACCATTTCCCTCAATTTGATGCTACGTGGTTTCAAAATACGATACAGTCATGGCAGAATAAGGTGACATACAATCAGAAGATACAATTTAATGACCAGCAGCAATTGCAGTTTCACGCTACAAATGCAAGCAATGGGGCAACAATACAGCTTATAGACTGTTCAGGTAAAACGCTATTTACATGGAACCCTGTTTATACACACGCTTTTGCCGGTAATTTAGCTACCATTACTTTTCCTGCCGCTTCTGGTTCATCGACATATACCATACCATTAACTACCTATCATTTTAAATTCTCGCTATTAGATGTTCCTATGTTGAACCCTGGTAATTACCTGTTTTTATTTACTGCTCCTTATGTTGACGGGTCACAGGCCCAGGCTGTTAGTGAACCGCTAACAATAGCTGCAGATTTTCCAGGCACAATAAAGTTTGAGTATTTTAATAGCACTAATGACCGTGATCTTTTTTTTATTCAGACTAATGCATTATTTGGTTTCCGGACTGAAGGATGGATGGACAGTTTTGTCCCGATGACATACGACACGCAATATAATGATTTAGGTTATGATACAAGATTGATAAATGCAGTTCCATACAGGAAACTAAAATTGAATATTGCAGGCACTCGTGGCGCTCCGGATTGGATATTTGATAAGGTAAATAGAGCTTTTGCCTGTGATAATTGTTTTTTAGATCAATTCCAATATAGTTTGGATGATAGTGGTCAATGGTCAATGAATCCTTTTCCGCTATATCCTATGCAGGCAGGAAGTATTATTATACGTGAAAGTAATAATAGCGAATCGTCAGTATCAGCAAATATCAACCCCATTGCAATATTTACTTATACATCGTTCCCGTATCTTATTATAAGCTTTTCACTGAAAGATATATTTGGGAATATAGTTCCAATAATATCTACACTTACAACCATAAAAAACAGCACAGACCAGCTAAATAATCTTAATCAGCTTAATGGCAGTATATCGGTATTAAACAATCTTAAAGGTATTTTTTACTATTCAGGTAATACTTTATACTATCAAAATGGTGTTGGTGAGTATTATACTGATATAAATAATGTGCAGGTTTATTCAGGTATGACAATGCAGTTTGCCAATACAGGAACGACACTCACATTTACTGCAACATCTGCGTTTTTTAGCAGCTACGTAGATTGGGGGGACGGCACTATAAACACATACGCTACAGGTTCGCATGTGAGAACTCATACGTATGCTGGATTACCGGTTGGATCCCCATTCACAATATATGTTTATTATAAAGACATTACATCTATAAGCGTATCGGATGGAAAATTCAATGGCATTGGTGGACTTACGCCAAACTCTATGACCTCTTTCGTTGCCGCCGGTTCAGCATTTACAACACTAGACGCTTCTCTATTTGTTGGCAGTCTGGGACTACATACACTTGAATTTAGTGCAGGAGTATTAGCATCTGTTGTAAATCTCAATCAAGCGTGGACACAACTAAGCAGCATTAATTTCTTTAATAACAAAATAAATGTTTTAGGTGTAGATAAAGTATTTAATGATTATGTAACAGGAGCGGCTACCATACCATCTAGTGGTACATTTCATACAGATGGACAGTCTCCGGCGGCACCGCCTTCATCGGTAAGTTTAACAGCTAGAAATACATTAATAGCGGATTCATGGACACTAATAACAGATTAAAATGGGAAATGATTTAAATCCGGGAGCTTTATCAATATCTACTTGCGGACAGGTAACGCCTCCTGTGAATTGGCAACCTGAGAGTATAGCTATATTCAGTGCGTTTTTTAATGCTGGATGCCCATTAACTTATGCAGAAAAGAGCGCAATAGATGCCGTTGTTATTATTGCAAAATCTTATCATACTGTTCAGATTTACGCATTGCCAATACTTACTCTTGATAGCACAGGCACAGTAAGCAGGAGTGAATTGCAGGGAGCGATAAGCATTACGCTTGCACTGTTGGAAGGAGAGCCGCTTAATGTAATTGTAGACAGTGGAACGCCTGATATTACCCTTAATGCAACTGCGGGAACGGCAACAATCAATATAGGATCACATGATTATTCGGGTCAGCGGTTATTCATGCAATATAAAAAAGGGCAAGTACCAACCCCATCAGGGCAAATAACCACTACAGAGCCAATAACATTCACTTCAACACAAGGCCAAACATCATTTACGAATGATGCCTTGGTAAGTGCTATTAGTGTGATGTTTTTTGTAGAGGGCTCTTTATATCCAGCAACATTAACGCCAACAAACGGGACTATAATATTCAATTCACTTGATGCAGGGCAACTATGCGTCTTACAAATATTCAAATAATGAAAAGGTTAATTTTTATATCAGTATTATTTCTTGTTGCATCACAGGCGGTTGCGCAATCACAGAATGGGCAGCAATGGGATCAGTATTACTTCACTGGCTCTATGGCTATTGGCAAAGGCACCCGTACTTATGCCAATGGTGCTGCTGTCATGGAATTGGGCAACGACAACGCAAAATTGGGGCTATTGGGTGCAAGAGGTTATAAAGATAGCATACAGAACCCTGTTAGAGGGCTACAGATATATGATATACCTACACTGCATGAGTATGTATATAATGGCACAAAATGGGTTATCCAGCTTGACAGCACTAATAATACTGGAGATACCACAAACACAATAGCAACAAAATACTATGTTGATAGTGTGGCAAACTCTATCGCTTTTCCTTCATTGGTTCCGACAAGCGGCTTAACAATAACATATAATAGCACAACATCAAACGCTATACAACTGGAAAAAGGCTCAGCCGGAACCATAAGCCTAACTTTTAATTGGTCAGGTGGTAGGCAAAAAACAAGTTCTCAGGCAACAAATACACTTTCAACAATAAATGTTAATAGTGTAAATCAGTCATTTAGCCAACCTGGTTCACCTGGCACAGCTTCTGGTACGTCAGGTACAACGCTTGCAATAAATACAAATGGTTCGTATCAGAATATTGTTACAACTACTGATAATAAAACAGCTACCTCAACTGCTACTGTAACATGGTATAATAAATGGTATTATGGGTTTGTAACAGCTGGAGACAATAGCCCATCAGATGCAGATATCAAAGGCTTGGCAGGGCAAGCGTTCAACACGTCAAGAACACAGCCAAATACTATTGTTTCAAATAGTACTCCTTCTTTATTGGTGATAGCATTTTTAGCGTCTTTAGATCCTGGTAATATTTCACAGATATATATAAATGGGTTTAATAGTACAGGGGCATTTACAAGGACTGTAAGAAATTTTACTAATGCATCGGGAGACATTGAAAGTTATATCATATACGTACAAAATACACCAACATCAGCAGGACTAACATTTAATATTCAATAAGAAATGAGAAAGATATTTTTACTCTTAGCTATAGTTTCGGCATCTGTTTACTCTTATGCTCAATCAGGCATAAAGATTATCGCGCCTATTATTCCAAACTCTACAACAGATACTGGATATGGAACTCATGATGATACTTTGGGCGTGGGCGGATATATGTGCGTAACAAGCATAGCCTCGCGTAATGCTATACCAATGGCACGTAGAAAGCAGGATATGTTGGTTGCTGTAGGTACCCCTATAACAGACACTGTTTATCAGCTCAAAGGTGGATTAACTAATGCAAATTGGACAGTTTTCGCAAGTGGGGGTGTTCAAACCGTAAACGGGCAATCTCCTGTCGGAGGGGCTATAACCCTAACTACAACTAATGTAGCTGAAGGTTCAAATCAATATTACACAAACACAAGGGTACAGGGGGTGATTGGAGGCGATACAGCATCTAACGCTTTGCTTACTCCGTATGTTGCTGGCAATACGTATACCAACCAGTCAATTTATTACGCATCTATACAAAAAAGCGGCACAGATAACACCAACTTTTATAATATAAATACACAAAAGGCAGTTGTTACGGATACTAATAATATAAGCGAGGGCTTGCTTGTATGGTGGAGCAATGATACAGGAGAATATATTGTAAGATTCGATAGTACAAAATGGGAAATAACGCCATATGGGCAAGCTGTAGCTTACTGGACTTATGACGGTGGTGTAACATGGCAACCCAGGGTTTATCTATATAGCAGTTCAACGACAGACGTACGCAATTATGGTGGTGGTATATGGCATGGCAACCTATATTGGTTCTTCCGTACTTATGATCCAGTAGGATTGGTTACAAAGAGATTTGTAGGCGTGTCAACAGATAGGGGGCACACTTTCACATATACGGAAATAACAGGACTTTCAGGGTGGGATAATGCCAGCATGACACCATTCAGCCATATGGTAATAGGTCGTGGTGACACGGCATTGCAGGGGTTTTATACAACAGGAAGGCTTAACGTGCTGCAAATAATTAATCCTACTACGTTCCAGGTATTAACATCGGATAGAATAGCGACGGGAGTAGCCCTTACTGAACCTTCATGGGACTATATGCCATCTACGCAAACCTATTTACTATTAGGACGTAATGATGGGGGTCAATTGCCCGTAGAACAGTTTCAGGGTGTTTATAGCGGCTCTAATATTACATGGACTGACGCGGGGGCTACTAATACGAGTATTACAGGAGTAAAGGGTGTTTCACCATGGGTTTATGCAGATTCCACAAGAAGTAATTGGATAGGTGTTATACCACAGCGTAATGTAGTTAATACTTCAGGCTCTGCTGGTGCAGAAAAGGATAGTTTACTTGTATTTGTCAATAGTGCCGCATCTGTAAATGGAACACCCACTGGATGGGTTGAGAAAGCCTCCATACAGAGACCTCTTCCGAATAATATAAATGCATTAAACGGTTACCCTACGGGTGGTAAATGTAATGATAGCACTATAAAACTCATATTCAGTGATCGCACTCAACCACTACAGAGTGTAACCATAACAGGACAGCAAAATAGTAGCTGGAATACGCCGTATGAGTTTTCTATAAATTACAGAACAAGTAAGATAGCGAACAATAGTAAAACTGCGCAGGGCTCGCAATTCCTTAATCCTTTTACCCAAAACTATGACGTACGAAGCTCTGTTGTATCTGGAACAAGTTATGACCCAATCCGTAAAGAAACCCATAGTGCTGGCAGATCCAAACAGTATATAAACTATACTACTGATTATTCAGATAATCCCGGTGACACTTATTGCAAGGATAGTGATCAGTCAATAAGACGAATACCACATGGTGCGATTGGGCAATTCTGGAAGGAAGTAGCTTATGGAAGTGTCTATACGACACCTGCATGGTCTAATATCGATCAATTGCAGGGAAGGGCCATTGATATAACTACACCGAATACATTCAGTGTCTATATGTGGAACTTTGGGAGTTCTGGCGATTGGTATCCAGTAACATTGACACAGTGGGCGTATAGCCATACGGAGCAAAACACCGTAGATACAAACACCGTTGGTATAAGCACCCCCAACCTTTACACTACCGGGGCGGCTGGTGTATTAAAGATACAAGCGCAGATATCGGCAAATACATCAACGACAGTGGATGTTATCCCTAACGGGGCAGGAACGCAGGCACAGGTAACGGTTGGCAACTCAAGCGACATTAATAACATGGGAGAGGATAAGCTTAATGTGAATGGAGCGACAGTAACAGAAACAATGGATGCTACAGGTGCAGGTACTGCACCTACTGCCAAATTAATTAAAATAGGTGCTACGCAGGTTGCGAAAATTGCCACTGCAAACTTTACGATAAATGAACCTATAATAAGCAGTCCCGCCGCCTACCCAGGTTCAGGAGGATTTTTAATTTTAGGACATAATACTTCGAATTCTAATGACCAGACGCTTACCACGGCACAGGCGCTTGCCCTTACCAATGTTACCAATACCGATGCCACTACCATTATTGCCGCAGGCAATACTATAGAGACACTCGTAACCATTACAGCCAATAGGGCGATCAATTTACCTACACCGTCAACAAATACTGGTGATGAACTTGTTCTGATCGATCAAAATACTGGGTCATTTGTATACAATTTCAACACAAATAAACCTATAGACGAAAATGGGGCAACCATAAACAATATCCCAAATAATAGTGTCGAAGTATTTAAAGACAATGGCACTGCATGGGTATTAAGCAATACTCCTTTACAATCAGGTACATCGACACAATCCGGTACCGGATCAGCAACCACTTTTACAATTGCTCACAATCTCGGGCTGATACCAACCTATTTTAATGTGATAGCAGGAAATTCGGCAACAACAGGCATAAGTTACATAACTGCAGATGCTACAAACATAACAGTACACTATACATCAGCACCAGCAAGCGGTACAAATAATCTGACATTTTATTGGGAGGCAAAATATTAAACTATGGCACAACTTACAGATCAACAACAGGCAGATGCGGGGAAGGTTATAAAGGTAGGATTGGGACAGCTTAACCACCCTACCCCAAACTGGATAAACTGGATATTCAGAGGCATACTGTATGCTTCAGGGTTATTTGCATTGATAAGCACACAATTGCCGTTGTCGCAAATACAGGTTGGCGAAATAGACAAATGGCTGCTTATCGGCAATACTCTTGTACACTTCAGTACAAAGTTTTTCGGATGGGATTTTAAAGATAACTAATGAGCGACAAAGGGACATTGCTATCACAGATCGCGAAGGCAGCTATAGTTATACTGTTCGGCAGTACAACGACAGCATTGCTCAATAATGAGGATATAAAGTTTTGGAAGCTACTGCGTAATTGGATGGCTGGCATAACTGGCGGCTGTGTGGTGCTTATCATTGTTTCGTTTTCGTCTTTAGATGCATTTTGGCAACTTCTTATAGTCGGTGTGTTCTCATCGTTTATAAGTACTGTGTGGCCTCTGATAAAGAAGAAAGCAATAAAAAGGATAGACAGTGATTTATAGTACTATAGTTATATCGACAATGGTTGCAAGCCTGATTATCGGGCTCATGCTACTGCATCAGATGCTTGTACGGATCATCCCTGACAGACAGTTTAAGCGGTATATATCTCTATTGTGTTGTGTGAGCATCACGTTTTGGAGTTGTGTAATAAGGATAGTAAGACCTACAGACCATACGGCATTTTTATTACTGGCAAGCATCATGGTCTGTATTCATTGTTATGTAGTGATATTTAATATAAAGCGGGATCATCCAAAGAAAAACTAAAATGATAAGAGGTGGCTATATGGGACAAAGAAACTTTAGAGGCGTTACAGAAGTACACGAAAGAGATAATTATTGTTGGCTTGGCGTGGGCTGTATTTGAACTATACCAGGATAATGTAAAACTACGTGATGAACGGTATGAGACTACTAAACAAGACAGGGATTATTGGCGGGAATCGGATGCGCGTACTGAAAGGGATGCCATTATTATCAGCCAAAGGTTACCTACTATTATTCACGACACTTTGTATCTCCCCGACACAAACAAGAAGCGGAAGTAAGGAAGTGTACAAAGACCTTAACTATTATAAGGAACAAACGAGAATAGCTAAGGATTTATTTCACTATAGGGTAATAAAGTTAGTTACCTATATAGACAAAAATAACCGTTAATATGTATTTCAAGGTGTCTTTACACCACTGTATAATAGCTGTGAGTAGTTTATATCCGCTTGGTGTGGTGGTTGAAGATGCTGCAGAACATGCAGAACTATAATCAGAATAATCTGTAGTTGTGCAAATTTCGGGGGCAGGAGTTGACATACATTAAATTTTTATAAAAGTATAATTTTTTAACCAATAAAAACAAAAAACAATGAGTGCAACAACTTTTTTTCATGAGATTGGCGACGAGATCGCTTTGGCTTTTGGACACATGCCAAAAGATTTTGACAATGCTACTGATACAACAAATGCATTGGTCAAAGATTTGAATAATGCAAAGGCTTTTCTAAGCAATCCAACTACAGCTACAATAGCTGCAATGTTCCCTAAAGGAATTGGTACAGCAGTAGACAGTGAATTGGATAAACTTGTTACAGAAGGTCTTGCTACTATCGAAATAGCGCAAGGTGCTGAACAGGCAACATCTACCATCACTGACCCAACTGCTAAGGCTGATGCTATTATCCAGTACATCCTTGCAAACATTGCTAAGTTACCGGCTGAATGGCAGGGAAAACATTGGCTGAATATTGCTGAGAAGATATTGGAAAGTGTATTGAATATTACTACCACAGAAGCAAACGCCCTTGTCAATACTCAATTGGGATTAATAAAGGCAGGAAAGGCATAATGGTATAAAATAAAAAGGGCACTTGCGATGCCCCGGAGGAATCCTACTTACTTATTGGCTATAGACCAGCGGCATTGCGCGTTTCAGATTCATTTCAAATTTACAAAAATGGATTTAATTACCAAAATGGAAACAAATATTATTTATAATGAAGATTGCCTGATAGGCATGTCAAAGATTGATAATAAATCAATAGACATGGTATTATGTGATTTGCCCTATGGAACCACAAATTGTGAGTGGGATAAAGTAATTCCATTAGAAAAACTATGGGCTGAATATCGGAGAGTAATAAAAGATAACGGGGCTATTGTGCTCACTTCACAACAGCCATTTACTACTGACTTAATAAATAGCGCAAGAGATATTTTCCGATATGAAATAATATGGGATAAAATATCAAAAATGGGCTTTTTAAGCGCTAATAAACGTCCATTACGCAGACATGAAAATATTATTATCTTCTATAAAAAACTTCCCGTTTATAATGTCCAAAAAGAGAAGATAGACGTAAAAGATATGGGTAGGGCGAGAAAAACAAGAAGCGGCTTATATGAAGGTTATTCAACCGCTCGTAGCAACAGTTGGGTAGAAACTGGATATAGATTTCCATCCTCCATACTTAAAATAACAAACTGGAATGGTGCAATATTTGGCAAAACAGAAAACGCAGTAAAGCACCCCACACAAAAACCTGTACCATTGTTTTCGTGGCTCATTCGCACATATACAAATGAAGATGATGTTATTTTAGACAACTGCATGGGAAGCGGCACTACTGCAATTTCTTGTTTGCAAGAGAACAGAAAATATATAGGATTTGAAACAAATGAGAAGTATTACAATGATTCAATAAATAGAATAGAGAAGTGTAAACTCGAGCTTACAAAGTAACTTAAATTTCATTAATTGGACTCAATTACCCAAAAAAGAATTGCGCTCACCCATCCGAAGCTGAGAGATACTTTTACTGCATTCGTTAGCGAGTGTAATAATGCTTTTGGTATCAACCTAAGAGTAACGCAGGGGCTCAGGACTTTCGGGGAACAGGATGCTTTATATGCACAGGGAAGGACAACGCCGGAGAAGATAGTAACAAACGCCAAAGGTGGGCAATCTTATCATAATTACGGCCTTGCAATCGACTTGGCGGTACTTACTGATAGCGGCATTGACTGGAGCTTTGATATGAGTAGACTTGTACCTATTGCCACTAAATACAATCTTGAATGGGGCGGTACATTTCCTGTGCCCGATCATCCGCATTTTGAGAACAGGTTTGGCTACACATGGGAACAGTTATTGACAATGGAGAAAGATAGCGAGGGGTATGTGGTATTGTAGATAGTTTTAAAACAACTGCAAACTAACCTGTGCTTTATTTGCACATGTTGACTTTCCTGCACATAAAAGTAAATTTCGAAGTTTAGTTTCAGAAGGTAAAACCCACCCTATCCGTCACAGGTGTAGTGCATTGTGCACTACAAACAAGGTTTATTTTGTTATTGCAATGTAAATTGCACTACATTTTGGTAGTGTATCCGTTTGTGCCTTCGCCATTTCCTCGGCTCTCTTTTGTAAGCTTTCTGAGTATGTCATCGTTTACGTTTTTGCAGTCTAATAATCATGTTATTATAGTCTACCCACACATGCGTATTGTAGATTAACATCCCATCCTTCCATATCTCGTATATGACAACTCCGTTTATCCTTTTCTCTTTCAGGTCGTAGCCCTTTAGGTTGTACTCCATACGCGAAAGTAAGGACGCGTAATGTTACAGGGTTATGGTGTGGATATGTTAATCCGGGCTATACCTTAATCGTTCTTCTTCGTCTGCAATAGCCTGTTCATCTATTTGCAGTTGCAATGCATCTATTTTATCTTTCATTATTTTGTACATAAATAAAGCACCTTTTCTAAAAGCTTTGTGCTTAAGTAAATCCATTTCATGTGAATAGACGCTATTGGCTTCTTGTTCAATTTTAATTTCTATGTCTTTGGGTATTTTATTATTTTTCATAAATAATAAGTTGAATAATCATATTATGGTGTGGATATGTTAGGTTTTGGAGGTATTGTCATCCAATGGGTGATGTACTTAGTAAAATCCGATAATTCTCCATTATAACAATAAATAAATTTACTGTTCGCAAAAGTTGCTAAATACGGCAGATTCATTTCATTATCGCAACATAAATAGACCCCATCATTATTCGGCAATCTATCCTTAACGCTAATCCACATTGTAGGTTGGTTTTAAAGTTTTATTTATTAGTAACATCCTATTTGATAAAATATGCCCTTTTCAAAACCTGAAATAATATCCATATTTTTCATAGTGGTTTGGAAAGAATATGGAATATTTTTAGAATGATAACTAATTATTGAGGCTATTTCTCCAATTTCTAATAATGTATAAAACATTCCAGCACTTGATTTCCACATTAAACCTTCTTTTAGTTCATTTATTGTCATGTACTTTCCTATTTTACGATGTAATATTTAATTATTTTATTGCTGTCAACTTCATAGACTGTACCCCTTGCGATAGTGTCCCAAACAGGAACTGAAACAGGCGGAGGCGGTATAGTAAGACATATACTCCTATAAGTAAACGGTACATTGTTTTGGTTGTAAGTAATATTTGGAGGGTCAACTTTTGGCGTATTACCACATATGACATTTCCCTTTCCATAACAACAGTAGTCATTCATAATATGTATAGGCACATCTGTATTAGCCCCAATGCTATTCCCTATAATAGAAACAAAAGCGCTATCTACTGGATTTGTCGTTGGTCGGGTATCAACCATTATCCCAGCCATACCATTTGCCTTAACGGTTCCTAATATGCCACTACTGTCTATAGTGTTGCTATCTATGTACTGCCAACCTGCACCAAGACAGAAGATGCCGCCTAAATACGTAGATGAAACAGTATTGTGATCTACTCTTGCCGTTGTAAACCCTCCCAGCCATATACCGGGTCCTTGTTGTGTATTCAGTTCTAACCCCACGTGAGTAATATGATTATTATTAAGCCTGTTATTACCTGCATTAGCACCTGATAATTGCATCCCAGAACGGTTACAACTATCTATTATCATGTTGTACACATGTATATTGGACAAGCGCATTGCAGTTGGATATATAGTTTTGCCGTTGCAGGATACACCTCTTATGCCATTAGGGTCGGTAGAGCCCATATACATTCCCTCCTGGTTCATTTTTACAATCCGGCAATCATGGACGCTAATATTATCTATAGTCCAGCCTAATGGGTTTGCAGGGGTTAAAGCGTTCAGGCTATCAGTACATTGCTGTTCCTCCTTTATCCAAAAGCCATACAGGTTTTTGTAAATATCAATATTGCTTACTTCAACATTTGAGGAGCGACCGAATATATCTACGCTTACGCCGTTAAATAGTGGGTTTGACACGTAGAATCCATATTTATCAGTACTGCCTATGCCCAATACCTTTATGTAGGTGCAATTCTGTATGGCAAACCCGTTTGATAGTTGCACCTGTCCCCCATAGTTCATAAACACTATAGGTTGTAATGCTGTGCCATGTATATTTGTTAGCGAGAAGTAAGTCCATTTTACAGATGAAGATATTAGAACTGTGTCCCCTGGTAAGAATGGTGATGGATGTGTAGCGTCAACACTCACAGCATAGCCATTACCTGAGATAAGCGTTATTTTCCGTGCATCGGCCGTAAATGATGCGATAATAAGTAATAGTAAAAGCGTGTGTTTCATTTTATTGTTTTTTATTTTTTATTTTTTTTAATTCGAAAAACTCATAAGTTATTGTTACCACCATAAAGACAATAGACAAGGCAGGTAAAAATAAAATTGCTATCATGTTTTTTATTATTTTTTTATTTGGTTAATGATTTCCTGTGAGCGGGCTTCAATGGCGTGGAGAGTAGAGATGGCGGATTGTCTACAATATTCAAATTGTTCTTCACTATCTTCAAAAGGATAGCACATTGCATTTATACACACAAAGAGTTCACGTCCTAATTTTTTTAGGCGACGATCTAACGGTTTTCCGTCATAACCTCTTGGAATTACATCACACTGATTACCGCAAGCGCAGGTAACCCAATTTTTTGCCAATTCTTTAGCGTAAAATAATTCATCCTTTGTATAGCTCTCCTTCTCCAAAAACGCTTTCCAGTCGAATGGTGCCTTACCTTTTGTTTCTGCGTATGTTTTCATTTTCTTGTGATTGTGAAGTGTTTTTTGAGATAGCTTTTGAATCCTATTACGTTGTTAGCTTCTAATGCGGCTTCTGCAAATGCATTCTCCCACAAATCCTCTTGACTTTCCTGTTTGGGAATGACGTAAGCAGAGTGGTTTTGACACAAGAACCAAAATTTATCTGTACCTGAAAATTCTTTTTTACATATACTACATGTATTATGATAACTGCCTTTCACAAAGAAATCTTTCTTCTCAAACTCTTTTTCCTCAATAACTTTCCCTTCCAGTTTAGCCCAATAATCTGAGTGCTCAGGGAGTGTTGGCAGTCGGCTTGTGACTGCATCTTTATAATTACTTATATAACGAAACCATTTATTTTCATCTGTAATTTTTTCCTCTATTGGTGGTTTTCCGAGATACTCCATGACCCACCATTTACCTTCTGATTTTATAACTCCGTATTGCATAGGTTAACTTTTAAAACTCATTTCAATAACTTGTTTTGCTTCATCAAATCCCCTGCATATAAAGGCTGCATGACCACTTTCTTTGAACCTTGTCTGCCATACGATCTGCTCAGGCTTCACTTTTCCTTTATCGCTTTTCAGTTCGATAGCAATAGACTTGCCGTTAAAGAATATCAGTAAGTCGCTTGCCCCTTTCTGCATACCCATTTTTTTAGCCTTCCATACTTCGAACCTGCTGCGTTTGCCTTCATTGTGTATGTGCAGTACAACTGCTTTGGGATACTGGTAGGTTATCCATCTTATCAATGCTATCTGGATGTTATCTTCCTGCGTAAGGTATTTGTCAAAGCCTTTATTTTGTAGGTAGGGCATAATTAGATGTTGAAATTATTTTACCAAGTTTTATTATAATGTGATTGCCTTTTGCATTATCAGACCACTCAGGGCGTGGCAACCCTGTTATTATACCTAAACATTCTACATCAATAATTGGCGCTTCGTTTGAGTATCCATTTCTAAACCTTATTACATCATATTCATGAAACGAGAAGCTAAAAGGTGAAGACGTAAAGAAATCGCTAAGTCTTTTTAACCAATAATCTTTAAACTCCCTATATTCTTCCTTCTTTTCACCAGAAGCAATCATATCAAACCATTTCCGCCTTAGTGTTAGATGCAATATTTTCATAACTTTTCTTCTTTTGGTAAAAATTGTTGCAGCTGATGCGGTTGTTCTTTTTGTCATGATTAATATATTTAATTTTTGTTTTTAATGTATTTGTAAATAATGTGGTCGGCTGGTAAATAGTTTGTGTCCAGCATTTTTTGAACGGCTTGCAAACTGTGTATAACTGTAGTATGATCTTTGTTGAAAAGCTTACCTATATCCGTTAATACAAATTTCAATCTCAACCTTATAATGAACATGATAACCTGCCTTGCCTCGCATACTACTTTTTTCCGTGAAACCTCCATGACCTTTTCAACTGTTATTTTATACCACAAGCAAACACTTTCTATAATATCATTTGCTGTTATGTAGTTTGCAATCATACCAGGGTAGATGTATGGACTTATAAAATATCTATTTTCAATCATCTTTTCAGTTTTTAAAATGGGTTATTGTTAAAATGGCAAGTCTTTTTCACCTATTATCCTATTAGTTATTTTTTGCTGTGTTTCTGTAGGCATTTTTGTTGGCAGCCTTAAAGAATTATCAAATTCATCTTTCTCATAGAACTTCATTTTATCAGGGTCAAAACACAAGTCAACTTCTCTGCATTCACCATTTCTATTTTTCTCGATAATGCATGTAGCTTTAAATTCTGTGCTTTCCCCATTTTCATCAGTTAAAATCCCGCTTTTCCAGTCCCTGTGAAGTATCATTACCAAATCAGCATCCTGCTCTAACGCGCCACTTTCCCTCAAATCGCTCATTCGTGGTTTTTTATTAGTGCGCTCATCTGATTTTCTGTTTAACTGGCAAAGGACTATAACGGGTATTTTAAGGCTCATGCCGAGCAATTTAAGCGCCCGTGATAGTTTGGCTACCTCACGCTCTCTTGTGTCATTCTTGCCACTCTCTGTTTCCACTAATTGCAGGTAATCTATCATTAGCATATCGAGCTTACCGCGTTTATTCAGATTATATGCTTTACCTCGTATATCAGATGCGCCAACATTGGTGGTATCTGATATACTTATCGGCAAAAGCGCCATTTCTGATAAAGCTTTTGCCACATACATTTCCTGTTCATCACTTTCAAACTTATTTCTGTATATCCTCCAAAACTCCACATCACTGTAAAACGAGGCCATACGTGATCCTATTTGCTTTTCAGGCATTTCAAGCGATATAATACCTACCTTATGTCCTTTCTTTGCTACATTGACAGCCATAGAGCCGACAAATGCGCTTTTACCTACAGATGGCCTCGCGCCAATTATTATTAAATCCCCTGGTTGAAATCCGTAAGTAAGTTTATCCAAAGTCGGGTAGCCAGACGGCAAGCCCAATAAATCTTTACCCTTAACGTTTTCCATGTGTTTTGAAACTTCATACATCACCTGGCTCATGTCTTTCCAGTCGTCCGTTGTCTGTAGTGTTAATGCTTGCTGTATCTGCTCCTGCATATCCTGCATTTTAGCAATAGCATCCCCGCCTGTGTTATCAGCATCCGCCTGAATTCTGACGCATTCCCTTTCGGCAAATAATTCGCGAAGTATAACAGCGTGAGATTCCAGATGCCCTGTACTTACCACATTTGCCATTACACCCGACATGTATGAAGCAGCATTGCCATACTCGTTAAATTCTTTATCCAGTTTTTCTTTGTAAAGGGAATGCGTCACAGTTATCAGGTCTATTTGCTCACCGTTATTCCACATTTCGCAAAGCGTTTTGTATATAACCTGGTTGATCTTAAAGAAAAAATGAATAGGTTCTAAAAAGTTTCTAACCCTGAACAATGCGTCATTTTCCAAAAGGCAAGCGCCGAGTATAGCATCTTCCAGATCGCCATTGTAATGCTTGTAAGCCTGATAGTTTATATTTTTATCCATACTTTTTTAAACTTTCCTTTGTTGCCTTTGGGATGTGTGATACCGGTTGAGCAGGTGTTTTTGGAGGTCTTTTTTTTATCCAGTTCTGGAAGTGCGTTCTGAAATCCGAAACTGATTTTTGTAAAATGCTAACGGATTTTAGGTGACTGACGAAATCTGCCATGTGCTTAGCAACTTCGGGTGGCGATAGATTGTTATTTCGGCAGACGTGTTGTAAAAAATAAATTTCGTCTTCAAGGGCATCAGAGGCTAAAGTTTCTATCGGTTTAAAAACCATGTCTCCAAAAACAGTTTTCGGTGATGGCGATTTTTCTTCTTTATTTTCTTCTTTACTATCTTGTATTGTATTGTATTGTATTATGCTACGTTTTTGCTTAGCACAAGCACCGTTTTTGTCTACTTGTGCTAAGGTATTTTCTACTTGTGCTACAATTTTTGCCTGTTTTGCCTGTCCACCCCTCCTTCCGCGCTCTCTTAATTCTTCCCTTTTTTTATCAAAACCTTGCATCCTGTCTACCAAACTTTCACTCCACAAAAAGCTGCCATCTGTCTTAATAAGCTCGAAATCTTCTATAAGGGATGTGATAAATTTTTTACATTCATCAAGCGATATTTTCAATGTGTCTGCCAAAGAGGCATAAGCATATTTTGACTTTATAGAATATTTATATGAATTTTCAGACCGTAGCAATTCACAAAACCTCCAGAACATCCCATATCCGGCCCAACCATAAACTGATATAAGCGCTACCATCTTAGGGTCATTGGCAGCATCGCTATCGTGTGTGAACCAGAAACTATCTTTTTTCCCCATTACTTCTATTTTCTCGTGTGTTGTAAAAATTGTTATCTCAGATATAAAGTACTGCTATGATGTGTCGGTGTGCATGGTTGATTCAATTGCTTTAAAAATGTTATATGCTATTTGGGGTACTATTGCGTTTCCATATCCTTTGATGCTTTCTGTTCTTCCATCATTTTTACGCTACACTATGCAGTAGCCGCTTTAAAATCGTGAGTATAAACCAAGTCTTTAAAATCAATAAGCTGTTCGGATGCTAACTGCACCTTACTTGTAAGCAAGTCTTTATCTGCCTGTGGAACCTGGAACCTTATAATATTGATGTTCTTTAGAAATCCCCCGTCTTGAATCGAGGGCAATTCGTTATCTTCCGCAGACCAAATGAAGTATGCGTTTCTGTCACCTTCTGCCATACTTTTAATGTCCTTAATCTGCGATAGATAAGGCATAAAAACAATCAGTTCAGCCCAATCGGTATTATTTATACAGGCGTTAGAAACAAGCTGCCAGTAATATTGTTCTGCTGATTTATGAGCTGGATATTCTTTTCCATCCAAAACGAAACCATGACGCAAGGCATCCATTATTAAACTTTCTTCTAAACCCAAATAAAGTGGAAGAACCAATTGAATAAAGGACTTTAGTGTATATGGGCATTTAATATCAATTACTGCCCTATCCTTGTCTTCTCTGGTGCCATCTGCCGAGCCATACCAATTAGCTATAGTCGGATGCTTAAGCGTCTCCTTTGACGTGAGAGTATATTCTATACCCAGCATGTCGAACAATATCCCTTCAAGCGTATTGCCCCAAACCAATGGCCTTGCATTGCTTTCCTCTGAGATATGTTTTCCAGCAATTCTTTCAAAGTTCTTTTCAAGAATATAGTTTTTTGCAGGAGCGCCAAACCCTTTACCTGACCTATCTGTGGTCATTAGGTTATATATTTCAGACGACGTGAAGTTGCCGATGCGCTCAATGTTGTTTATCATATCGGTTTATTTAGAGAGTAAAAGTTTGTGTAGTTTGTTATAGCTTTTTTCTTCTTTGTTTTCTAAAATCCTGTCTGCATTCTTTTTTTCATCTTCTGATAATGTGTCCTTTTTGAAGTCGTACAACATTTGCAGGTCTTCAAGTGATATGATTTGATTATCCTTTTCAAAAACATCTTTTACAGTTGTTTCCCCGTTCTTAATGGCCGATTTTATACCTGTAAGCGTTTCCAGCTTGTCGAGGTCAATATCACCCATCTTCTGTATTTCCAATACGTCGCAAATCTGCTTTTCGGTAACACTCAATGATTTGAAATAGGATATAGCCTTATCCCTACGTGTTACTATTGTTTCTGCTGTTCCCCTTGCCACTTCCTTGGCCTTATCGTGTATGGGCTGGATTAGCGCTGCTGGAATAACTTTGAATATCGCATTGCGGACGGCAATAGCTATAGCTGCGTTTCCTGTCATTACCTGCATATCCTGATTGTATATCTTGCCGTTCTTATCGGTAATCTTGCGGCTAACTTCAACAGTTCCCTTTACGTTGTTTTCAAGATCTATACATACCCCCTGCGCTGTTATCATTTTGCCGTCATTGGCTATAACCCTGCCGCCATATTGGATATTAGTATAAGATGCGGCTACTATTTCAGCAAGGCGGATACTTGGCCCTTCTAGCTTCCCGCCGGCACGAGGTAAAGCGTATGTGCATGCTGCGGCTATATCTTCGCTAAGCGTTGCCATGCTTAATGCTTTGTCCCTGAACTTTTGTAATGAACGAGGGAATGCCTTTGCGGTTGCGATCTGCGTATCAATTTCGGCCTTAGTAAGCAGGTACAATGCTGTGTCTTTGCTTTCAGTTGATATTAATTCGACTTGCTGGGATTGTGTTTCCATTTATAAAGTTTTAATCTTATTAAGAATGTGAGCTTGCATTTTGCTTATCATGGTGCCAATATCATTGAGTATCAATTGTGCCTTTTCATCGTTAACATGGAAATCAATAAGGCTACCCAATTTGTGAGAAAATGATATAAGCTTTTCTTGCTTCATCTACTTCGTTGTAGCCCTTTCTATCAGCAATGCCGTTTATTGTTAAAGGCAAATACTTATTGGCTAATTCATTTATAGCAGCATCTGTAACATTGAACTTTTTTAGTTCTTGTTCAATGAATGTTGGCTCCTTTGTTAGTGTTAAACTTTCCATTTTATTTAAAGTTTTTAAGAGTGTTTTTAAAAAGTCCCCGTCTTTCCGAGGTGTCATAATTGCTTTTGAAGGGTTGCATTTGCCATGTTTCTTTTTACCTGGTTATAAGCCCAGCCCCTTCGAGAACACCTACCTTGCATTAATATCGGTGCAAACCTGTTTGTAGTGCAATCATTACTCCATGTATATCTTTTTATTCAGGTTCTGTTATTGCTAAGCCGATGTAGTCGATAAATATGTCTTCCATTATCTTTTATTATTTTTTACTATCAATAGAACGGTTAGGAAAAAGTCGTGTATCTTCTGTTTGCGTGTCATATATTTTACGTTGATTTTTCTTTGTATGCCTCAAATCATCTGTTTTGGCTTTAATCTGCTTCTTTGTTGAAGGTGTTTCTAATACACAATTTCCGTCTTCTGATAATTGTTTTAATATCCACCAGCAACCAGTATTTGCCCACGCCAAATGATATGCACACCCTATCCTGGGATTATTAACTTTTATTCTTCCAGCCTGTTCAGACGTAGTCATAATATTTAATTAAAGCACATTTTTAAGCTGTTACAGTTTCGGTGAATAATTCTGATAAGTCCATAGGAGATTGCAGTTCACGGAAGCATTCAATAAGAAAAATACATTCAGTGAATCCTTGTATATATAATTGATTAGGGTTTATTATTTCTTCTAAGTAAATCCCAGTGTCGCCATCACTTTTATCAAACCCTCTGATTGTATATATCTCCCCGACTTAGGGTATTATATTTCCATATTCTTTCAAAGAATCAAATTCAGCGCAATGTTTTATACATTCAACCAATGATCCTACCTTCATATCAGTTCATTTGAAATGAGTAATCAATAATAAGTTGCCATTCACGGCGTTTAACCCTGCTCCTAAGACCTGTAGCTATTGTGTCAGTCGCAAATTGTATATCCTTATGCTTATCCTCAAGCGTTGTTATCATTCGCTCACAGTTCATTAGGTCTGCATATGTAGTGCTTGCTGCTATATTGCGCTTTATAAGCCTGTCCTCAGCGAGTAAGGACATATAGCTTACTTGTGGTTCCGGCTCAAGGAACATGCGATGGATGGATTGAATAATGCGTTTCATAAGTTCTTATTGATGTGATGAATGAGATAGTTACAGATTGGCCTGCTTATCAGCATGACAAAGCCAAAGAATAGCATAGCGTAAATGAGTGCAGCAAAAGGTATCTTTTCCATTATGTGGTTTGTTTTAAATGGTGAGGATGCTCATAAACATTCCCAACTACTTCTAATATTGAACCCCAACCTTCATCTAACAGAAATGAATTAGATATTCCATCCAGGCAAATAGTAAAGCCCGATTTATTCCATGCAATCAAATAAAATTTTTCTGGAGATATAAAAGTTCCATCTGGACATGTTGAATGCTTCACAATATCTCCTTCGTAAATGTCTATGCCGTTCTTATCTTGTAGGCCAGTGAATTGCTGAAGTATATACGATTCATCGAGCGGACACGATCTGTCATTGTCATCATACCAAGCTGTTCCGTCCATTGCAATGCTAAAGCCATCATTATAAAAGTGCTTATCAATAACATCCCACATTCTGAATTTTATCTGTCTCATTATGCCCTGTTTAAAAGTGATATTGAATTAGGATTGAATAATTCTTTCAATTTTCCCATCTGAATAAACAATCTCATAAAACATCCTGTCAGATTGGTGGCAGAAAGTATCTTAATGACATTGTTTAATCCCACTTTTCTATTGTCAAATTCTTCGCCATTCTCATTTGAAAACCGCCAATTAAAATTTATTTCAATGCACTCAGTTATCATATTTATGCTGTTTTTGTAATAGGTGGGAAAAATGAGTTGCAAATGTTTTGAAAAACTGGATGCAGGTGTTGTGTTTGTGGTTCATCATACTCTGGCTCAAATCCCGCAAACTGCCATTCTACATTAGACTTAATTGCATCCTGTATAAAGTCAATATCGAGATCATCATAATTGCACATTGAGATAAGGTGCAGGACGCTTTGCTTAACCTGCTTGCCTGTGCTATCCTCTGTGATATAAAGCAAATCGGTTATGCAGGTTTCTATTTCGTCTTTGCTGAACCATACAGCTTCATAATGCACTTCCAGGTCTCCATGATGAAATAGCTTGGTTTTGTCAACCGTACTCTTTTCAGAGATTGGTATTTGGAATTCGAAATATTTCTTTACTTTTGTGTTCATACTTTTATATTTTATTTGTTAAGAGATAGCCTCGTGATCGCGGGGCTGTTTTATTTTAATGGGGAGCAAATTTTTTTTATTTTATGGTATATTAAAGTGGCCTTGTGATCTATATGTTCGTCAGTGATATAGCAACCCCAACCATTAATTGAATAGGCTATATAATTTTCATTGATAATTTCATGTATTTTAACTTTTTCATCTCCATCTGAACAGGAAGTCTTAATTATCACTTCTTCACCTATTTGGTATTTCATAAAGCTGTTTTTATTGGCTGAGGTAAATAATGTTTCCTGTTGTTACGGATAGTGTAAAGGCCATGTGTGTCGTGATGTATAGCTACAAGCCCCCTGTAGTATAGGCTGTCGATAGCTCGCAAGCCTTTTACTGTATCATTCAGGTATCTTGCCTTAGCGTCTCTTATTTCAGCTTTACTTTGCCCGCTACATTTAACTGCTGCTATTGTTGTGCAGAATGCGAATGCTAAGAGTATTTTTGAGACATGCATTTCCATGATTAGATATTTTCATGTATTTTATCCCAAGTAGCATCTCTAACAAAATCATTGTCATTAAATTCATGAACTGATATTACCGTGTGGGGATCATCTGGGTAGTTACCTTCAGATAGAAATTGTTCTTTATCTGTATTAGCCCATTCAAGTGTGTTGTAATTAACACTATTCAAATAGTTCTTTTCTTTGTTATCGTATAATCTGAAATTTTTCATTTGTATATTTTTGATTGCAGCAGTGTCATGATGCTGTTTTTAGTAGTTCTATCAATTTTTCTCGCATAGATTCATACTTAAGATGCTTGGCATCAGCAGCATAAGCAGCAGCAGCATCAGCAGCAACATAAGCAGCAGCATAAGCAGCAGCATCAGCAGCAACAGCATCAGCAGCAGCAACAGCAGCAGCATATATTTTTCTCAGCTCTGCCAATTCTTGGTAATACTATCAGCTACTTTTTTGATAACATCCTTTGTCTCCTGATTTTTAGCATACAGGATCACCCCTTCTTTTGCATCCACCAATAGCCAAACAAGAAAATTTCTCCAAACAGGTTCTAAATCCACACCAACCGGAATAGCCTCCAAAAATTCAAGCGGAAAAGTTTTTGCTCCTTCATTGGTAAGCCCTTCAAATATTCTATCTTCAAGCCTCGCTATAATTCTTGGGATGCCTAATTCATCCACGTAGGCACTATGATTATCTGAATGAACAGTGCATCCAACGGCACATCCTTTTCCGTTTTCCCAATATTTACCTTGAACAATCTCGTCGGCCATTGAGTGTGCCTTTACACGGGCGACATACTTGTCTTTGATTTCCTGCTTCCCGTGGAAGCTGATTAGTTTATTCATTTTATTAAGTCGGTTTTCTTATACATGTTTCCCTTGCCGGTGCGCATAGATTTTATCTTATGCTGTTTACGGTAAGAGATAAAACGTTTAGCTGTTTTAATACCCAATAATGCCATTGCTTCTTTTGCTGATAATAGTTCTTCCTCAACCACATTATTATTAATAGGAACAGGTAGTTTGCTCATTGCATGTTCAACGGCGGCAAAAACCAGCTTGTTTATTTGTTCCTCTGTGAATATTGCTACTGCTTCCATTTTGTTATTCGTTTCTTAATTAGCTGTTAACAATGCAAGTCCATAACCTGTGATTATCAAAGCCAGTAATATCATTTCCATTACGTAGTCAAATGATATTTTGTTAATGAACTTGCGCATTGGAATGTCGTTTGATGGTTAAGCAGCGTGAGTTTGTTTCTTTTTTAAAATTTCACGACCACGGTCTAAAATGGCTTTACCAATAGGAAGTGTTTTAACGTTTCCATTTAAGTATTTGCCAACCGTGTTATAGTGTAATTTTTCAAGTGCGCAGATCTCTATTATATCTGATGGTTCGAGCTGATGCTTTAACTCCTGTAACCCAGCTATTAAATTTTTGATATTGTACTCTGATGTGTACATTTGATACTAACTTTTAATGTTGATACAAAGATAGCGACAATTGTAGGAATTATGCAACAATTTGTCGAAATATTTTTAAATATTTTTATTTATAATGGCTAAAGCAAACATTTTAAAGCCTTTATTGGAAAAAATGCGCTACTCAATTCATGAGTTTGAAAAGGAAATTGGTGTAAAAAGATCGAGATTAGATAATGCAATTCGTAGAAATAGCGACTTGAATTCAGAGATAATCAATCTGATTGTAGCAAAATTTCCTACAATTAGTAGGAATTATCTTCTCACAGAAGAAGGTGAAATGTTTATTACTAATACAAATAAAATTCCACAAAGTCAAGTACAAAAAGATAAAAATCAATCATTAGATTTACATGTTGACGATTATCGAAATGCATTTAGAACACTTCTCCCGACACCTGACCACAGAAATAGCTGGATACCGTCCTACCCAAGCGTATCTTTTATAAAGGATAATTATCCCGCGATTGTTAATGACCTTCAAGAGGGAGGTGAAAATATATTAATAATGACAGAGGATAAACCGGGCCAACTATACCGCATTCCAGACACAGTAGTTAATAACCAAACGATAATGGTAACTGTAAGAGAGGAAAATTGCAGTCCAGAATATAAGCCTGGAGAAAACATTTTAATCACCAAGATAGATATTGAAGATATTGATTTTGGTCGCTCTTATTATGTAGTTTTTAAAAGCAAATCAGAGCGTATATATGTAGTAGAAAAGATCGAGGGTGATTTGATTACTCTTTCAAATAGCAACCCAGACGAACGGTATATGGGGAAAAAGACAATAAAAATTGATAAGATAGATATGATCTTTGTAATAACTTATGGACTAAGAAAAAAAATTCAATAAAATATGCGAAATCTATTATTTACATTATTATTACTTCCAGCAATTTGTCATGCCCAAATAGAGATAGGTGTAGGAGGTGGGATTTGTAAGACGAATATAAAACCAGTACTTGGAATGTCTGCACTAACATATTCTTTAGTATATGGGAACCCTACGCAACCTACAAACATCAATTTGGATATTAGGTTATCCTACATACTAAAGAAACATTACCAATTTGGCGTCGATGTAAATGCTTATGAAGTATCTGTAAACTACCACAATCCATATAATTACGAGCCCCACACCGTTATTTACAGTACCCTGTATACTCCAAAAGTTTTTGCTAACTATATTGTAAAAATTAAAAGGTTTGACATTTATGGCGGATTTGATGGTGGTTTTGCATTCGCTACTGAAAAACAACGAGGCTATTGCATAGGTGGTAATATTGGCAGTAATTTCAAATTAAGCAAGCATTTATTGATTTATATCAATGGAGAATATGATTATCTTTCAGTGAAAAATAAAAACTCCGATTATTATGTGAGCTCTTCTTACCTAAATCACACCTTCAATGCTATGCAGTTAATAATAGGGATAAAATATAGGATATAGGGACTACTAATTATAAATACTTTTCAATAACTCATCCATTCCGCGCTTATCTTTTCCGAGGTATATTTCAGTAGTTGCTACTTTATCATGTCCCATTAAATGGCTGGTCATATAGATATTCTTACCTATTTCCTGTGCGTGGTTGGAAAATGCCCTGCGCATGTCGTGAAACGACAGGTTTTTAGAAATATGGCATTCTAACAGGACCGTTTTAAACGTTTTGTTTATTTGTGCTTGCACCTTTGACAACTCCCTGTGCAGCATTTCAGGGTTAAGAGAAGGATTAATCAGACCGCTTATCGTTTGCGTGTCGTTTTTTAGTTCTGTTATTATAGTCTGCAGTCTGTGAGAAATGGGGATATCCATTATTTCACTTGTTGTATGCAATGTTTTAAATGGGTGCCATCGCAAACGCTTTATCTTATCTTCGGTATATATCGCTGATTTCTTTATTAGCAATACATCTTTAAACCTCGCACCAACCGCATAATAACTAAATAATGCTGTGAGTTTTGCAATACGTTTCCAATAACTGTCTGGCTGATAGTAAAATAAAGCGTCGATCTCCTTAAATGTCATTAATTGCTTTTGCGGCGGCTTAAATGAGCCTTTTTTTGCAGTAGCCATAGGATTGTAAGGGTAAAGGTTATCGGCAACTGCCTTGTTTATTATAGCATTCACAAAGCGCAGTTTTGACACAATAGTATTTGCAGCGTACTTCTTTTCTAATCGTTTTCTAAAAGTGGCAACCCATTGGTTATTTAGAGAACCAATTTTTATACCCGGGTACATCTGCTCTATCATGGCAATATTGGACTTATATCTATTTGCTGTACCTATTTGCCCATTATCGCGAAATGCACTCTCATAATGCTCTGCTATGCCTTTAAATGTATCGCCAAGCATAATAGCATTGGAAACAGCCTTAACGGTCGGTTTCGATGTTTTATCAAGACTGCTGTAAAATGCTCGCGCTTCATTTAGTTTCTGCTCAATGACCTCATTCCATTCAACGCTATTGGGATGGGAGGGTTTTATACGCTTTTTTATATTGTCCCATTGGGTAGCCTTTACGCTATATCCGGTAGATTTATAGCTCACCCTGCGATCAATGATAATAACAAGACAAACAGGTTGCTCACCACGTTTGTTTACATACTTTCGGAGATCGAAGTAGAAGGATGCCATAGTTATAAACTATCAATTGCTTTTTGAATAGATCCGAATGTTTTTACAAGTCGTCCGGCTTGGGTAGCATATAAGCGAATAGTGAAGCGTTTTTTCACTTCACCCTCTATCTTGTTTTCTGATTTACGCCCAGCGCCTTTGCGAGCGCCCCCGTGCGTTGATTTTGGTTTAGGCTTCATAAGACTGCACCTCCTGAACCGGGCTTGCGTTGTTTGCTCATTTACCCTTATTTTTGTTAGTAGTACTGTTTATTAATATATTGCCTTTTGCCTCAACGATAGTAAAAGCAGGAGAAACAATAATGTTTCTATTATCAACCTGGACATTTGCCCAACCAAAACATGTTTCTTTATCTCCAAACGTCTTTTCCCAACGAGGAATATTTTTTGCAGATCCCTTGTATGACACCTTTAAGATCCATGTATTAGCGTCTTTCAACACTAGAACTCGCCGATATTTAGAAGTATATTCAAAATATATTGGTAAACCATTAATTGGAAATTTAAGTGCTGTTAACTCATTCCATGTCTGCATTATTGATTGGCGCATATTTTATTAATCTATTTTACTTGGTTAATACGGCTTTCGCCGTTTCGGCTATTAAAGCCTCGTCAGTTAACCTTCTCAGGAAGCTCTTTTACGACTCACATAGGTGTTATATCTCGTTTCAAATACTGTCAATATTTCATCGTGTTTTTGCTTAGCCCATATTTCATTGCAGTTATCATTCACAATACCAGCCTCACGGCATGCGTTGTTAAATTCACTTAATATCTCTAATCTTTTTTGTAATACTAGCGCCTTTTCGGCACGTTGTTTATCGGCTTCAATTCTTTTTTTAATTGCAATCTGGCTTTTTATGTCTCTATCAATCTCATTATTAATCTCAGAACTAAATAATGTCTTTGCGCAATCTTGTCCAATCATATATTGGGTATTAGTATCCTCGTTTTTTACGGTAACTATATTAGCAATTAAGCGCCCGCAATTTTCGCAGCATGTTCCGTAGCTCTCAATCAATGGTACATAAACTGCACTGATTTTAGTATAATTGCCAGATGGTATGTTTTTCAGTTTCATAACGTTTGTTTTTAATTATGATATAAAGATACAACTTATTTTGATTTGTCAATACCTTTCATGTTAATGATATGTTATTGTATTGTTAATGGAATTTGTTTAACAATTTTACACAAGATAAACAATGTTGAGCATTTGTTAAACAATATGGGAATATCAAAGGCTATTCAACTACCATTGAAGTACTATAGCTGTTATTGCAAAACCTACTGCATAGTGCTTTGATACGGCTTTTGACAGTAAAAAAGGGGCAATTAAGCCCCTAAATCAGTGATCCCGTTGGGATTACTGACACTATACTAAAATGCTCTATTACCAATAGTTTCACGTGGAACAAAAAATAAATGTTGAGCTATTGATAAACAGTACGTAACTTTATAAGAAGTTATAGAAACTTATAGATAGAATGCCAGCACCAAAAGGAAATAAGTTCGGATATAATGGAGGTAGGCCAAATGCATTCACATCCCCCAAAGATTTAACCAAAGAAATAGAAGAGTATTTTAATTGGTGTGATACCAATCCCTTACAAATATGGCATACCCAGTTAGATAAGAGTAGCGGTCAACCGGTACAAATAACACAGCAACGCCCATACACAATTGAGGGCTTATCGCTTTGGTTAAATGTGGATTCAAGAACATTACTGAACTACCAACGGGCTGAGGGGTACGAAGATTTTTTTCCAATAATTATACATGCGAAACAGCGAATTGCTAACCAGAGGATTGAATTAGCTACTGCTGGCGTATTTAAAGAAGGTTTTACAAAGTTTTTATTAATTAATAACAGTGCATTGGATTATCAGGATAAGATTGTTCAACAAACTACTATAGATATTAATTCTACTCCCGACTGGCTAACCAAACCAATAGAAGATACTGAATAGATGCACGATCTTACTACAAAATATGTAGGCAAATCAACAAAATATAATCCTAACCTTGTCTTTTTAGAGAGCGAGTTTAAAAATTATCGAATATTTGCAATGCCAGGAGGAACACGCTCTGGCAAAACATACTCAGTTATTCAGTTCCTTTGGCGCAACCTCTATAAATATCATGGGATACAATACAGTATAGTCAGGCAGACATTGCCAGCGCTAAAGGCTACAGTCATGCGCGATTTTGAGGAAATAGGAAGAGAAGCTAAATTATATAATGGCAATCTACACAATCTTACCGATAAAGAATACAGATACAACAATAATCTTGTTGATTATTTTAGCGGCGACGATAATGAGAAGATAAGAGGCCGCAAACGGCACGTCTTGTACATGAACGAAGGGCCGGAATTACCATGGGATGTTGTACAGCAGCTATTATTTAGGACCTCTGACAAGGTAATACTCGATTATAATCCGTCTTATCCTGAATCATGGGTATATGACAAAATACTTACCAGAAGTGATTGCGCTTACATTACTACTACATATAGAGATAATCCGTTTCTTACTGCCGGGCAACTCTCTGAAATTGAATGGCTACAACTCAATGATCCGGAAGGGTATAAAGTATATGGCTTAGGCCAACGTGGTGAACTGCGTGGGCAAATCTATACAAACTGGAAACCTATAAAATCAATGCCTGTTGATTACCCGATCATTACCGTAATTGATTTTGGGTTTAGTAATGATCCTACAGCTATTAGTCAATTCAGCACTCATAATAGAGCTATTTATGGGTGTGAAAAACTATATAAGAAGGAACAAAACAATCTACAGATTGCCTGTCATTTATTCTTTATTGGTTGTGATAGTAGTAGTATGATAATTGCAGATAGTGCAGAGCCCAAAAGTATTGTTGAATTGCGTATCGGTTGGGATTTGACATCGGAAGCCGTTAAACTACTTGCTTTCCAATGTGGTTATGAATGTAGCGAAGAAACTATAGTTAAGTTGCAAAAGCAATTAAAAAAAGGATTTACAGTCTTGGCAGCAAGCAAAGGACAAGACAGTATAGACGCTGGCATACAGAAGCTAAAACAATATGAAGTATTTATCACAGAAGATAGTCATAATGCATGGATGGAATACCGTAAATATCGTTGGGCAGAAGATAAAAAGACTGGTAAACTATTAAACGTTCCGGTTGATGAGAGTAATCACTTTATGGACACATTACGTTATTTCTGTTTATGCGCCGGTAGATTATTTTAAATTATTTATATGGTATTCAATATAAAAAAACAGTATGAATTAGATGTAAAGTATAGGCGATGTTTTGCTTTTATACCAATTAGAATAGAGGGAAACAGAAAAATATGGCTTCGTCGGTATGAGAGAAAATATCGTTTTGAATCAGATAAGTATAATGAAAACTATTTTAAAGATATAAACTATCCAAAATATAACTTCATATCATTTGGCAGTGATTTAATGCGTTCTGATTGGCATTTGAAAGAAAAATATCTATCTAATGAACGAGATAATTATAAATCTGATTGGGATAATTATATAAAAATAAATGGTCATTTACCTAAATAAGCAATCATGTTACATACACAACTACAAAACAAGGAACTGAAAAAGGCAATTATTAAGCAAAAAGTAGGCGCTATAAACGAGGGCAACAGCGCAAGGTGTGGTGGTACAAGAAATGGAAAGGCTTGTAATCATAAGTTGGGAGAATTTGAAATGGCATCAGGGACTATTAAGTGCATTAGATGTGGTGCGATAAACGTTGTTAAGAGGTAGTTATTACTACTTTATTACTTGATTTTGGTATATCATTTGTTGAAGATTATGTATGAATTACCATCTCTGGGACAGAGGGAAAAAGAAGTTAGATAAAGACGGTTTTTGGTTCAGACAGGACAGGTGTGTACGTTGTGGCTGTGTGCGTGAAATGATGCATAAGATGTATAATGGCTCATTAACAGAAATGGTCTATGTTTATAAATATTTTGGATTTACCTTTATCAGCGAAAACCGACCTAACTGCAAAAGGATATGAAAAAACTACTACCACTACTTATCTTATTCACCGCATGCCATAAGACAGACATACCAACTCCAACCGGTACAACAAAAGTTGACACTATTCACCATTTCATACGTAATTGGGATAATATATCTATTTGGAATGAGTTCGATAAAGGAGACACAATACATTGCTTTACCTCACATGATACGAGCTTTGTTGTTTACAAAGGCCAAAAGTTATTTGTATGGACGTTTCAGAAAAACGATAGCGCAGAGGTTATCTATAACTGTTTTATCACGCCACAATGTTTTGATACCACAATGATTTACTCCAGGTGCCAGGTAAGCGGGTCGAGATACTATGATACTTCAGCAGGATGGCTAAATGAATATCAAACTATATGGCTTGCTGATAAATCGCATTTCGACACAACCGGAGAAGGCATTTACTCAAATTTTTAAATATTTTTTTGTTTATTAAATAAATTATATAATTTTACTTAGTAGTAAGTAGAATTTACCAATTAGTAAGTAAATAATTAAGTTTTAGTAACATTTAAGTTTTAGTTAGAGCGACTTCGATCGCCAATTGTCTTAGGATAGTTGGCGGTTTTTTATAACGTGGGGTTAATAGAGTGTTTTCAAAGCACCATATGCGGTAACGCGTGTGGTGCTTTTTCTTTTTAAATATGATCTGGAAAGCTAAAGAAGTACACAACCTGAAGAATGGCGATACAAAAACAGTATCACATTTTGCTTGGCTTCCGAAACGTGTGGGAAATAATATTGTATGGCTTGGTGAATATGAGTATTTGTACGCATGGATTATAACAACAAGGCTTATACTTATTGACGATAAAACTGTTGAGTTCAAATATGGTGATTGGGAAAAAATATCAGAACGGGTTATAAATGAATCTGACTGATTGGGGTAACGCGCAGCAGCTTGATGTAAGCTCTATGGTCCCACAAGGGATTTCGTTCTTCAGCTACAACAATGAAGTGCAGTGGGAACGTGTCGCAACAGCAATGGACTATAAGCGCATATTTGAACTATGTTCTCCGTTAGCTGCGATAGTTTCTAAAAAAGCTGCTGCATTCGCGAATGGTGAGCTGCAATTTATAAAATCAACAACAGGCGGTGAGATTCGTGGTTTGGATAAACAATGGAAAAAGCTCTTTGACAGGCCAAATTTAATGCAGACAGGTACAGAGTTTTTAACACAGTTGTACATATTTATGGCGATGAGGGGGTATTGTTATGGATACCCTATTTATGCAGAAGGATTTGCAGATATACCATCATCTATATGGTTATTGCCTCCATGGTATGTATCTGTGTCACCTATAAATAATCCATTTTTTCAGTTTACAAACGGTTTGGTTGAAAGGAAAGTAATATTCAATTGGAATGGAGAAGCAACTGAGATACCAGAAAATGAATTAATATTGTTCAAAGACCCTGGATCTACGCTCATTAATCAATATACATGGCTTCCTGAAAGCAGGATAATGTCTTTACAGCGTCCAATCTCAACATTGATAGCAGCAATAGAAAGCAGGAATGTACTCGTAACAAGACGTGGTGCTTTAGGTTTATTATCAAACGATACAGGAAAGGGAGATGTCAACTATGTGCCACTAAAGCCAGATGAGAAAGAAGAACTGCAACGTGATTATAGACAATACGGACTTACCAATAACCAATGGCAGTTGCTTATAACAAATGCAAATCTGAAGTATCAGCAAATGGCTATGAACGTAAAAGAATTAGGTCTGTTTGAAGAACATGAGCGCGATATAATGGATATATGTGATGTGTTTGGTTATCCTTACGAATTACTTTCCAATACAAAGGGACAGACTTACGCAAATAAAAATGAGGCAGGTAAAAAATTATATCAGGACACTATAATACCTGAATCAAAGGTAATAACAGAACAATTTGAAATTGGTTTAAATCTATCTGATGTGAATATAGAATTAGAATTAGTATATGATGATGTTGAATCACTACAGGAATCTATGAGAGATACTGGACAGGGAAGGCTTGCTATGAATAATGCTCTTGCTGTGCAATGGGAGAATAATCTTATAACACTTGATGATTGGCGTGAACAGATAGGTGATGAAAGATTAGGGACAGACCCTAATATGTTTTATAAGTATGAGTTTGATCAATGGATGCAGACAAATGGTTATGCACCACAAATAGAATTGCAGATACCGGGAAACGAACAGCCACAAAAACAACCCAATGCAGCAGCATAGTATAGATACAAGAAAAGAAAGGCCATATGTCATAAAGTCTATGGATGCTAATATTCAGGATGTGGATATGACTAAGCGCATTG
>Ga0134128_10000766_pt1 | contig 43525 bp, 40 predicted proteins | sample KB31754_FD_96462 | JGI IMG/M metagenome (GOLD analysis project Ga0134128, IMG submission 96462) | Terrestrial soil microbial communities with excess Nitrogen fertilizer from Kellogg Biological Station, Michigan, USA - KB3-175-4 | ecosystem: Environmental > Terrestrial > Soil > Unclassified ...
CCGTGGCTCCGAACGCCGTCAGGACCCCTGGTCCGCCTTCACCATGCTGTCCGAGCCGCCGAGCACGGTCTCGAGTTGCTGCGGGTCGATCGGCTTCACGAGGTGGCGATCGAAGCCGGCATCGCGGGCGCGGCGCCGATCGTCCTCCTGGCCCCATCCCGTCACGGCGACGAGGACGCAATCGGACGTCGTCGGTGTGGCTTTCAACCGGCGCGCGACCTCGTAGCCGTGAACCTTGGGCATGCCGATGTCGAGGAACGCGAACTGCGGCGAGAAATCCGCGGCGATCCGCAACGCCTCGGCGCCATCGTGCGCGATGCGCACCTCGTGGCCGTTGCGCTCGAGCACCGCCGCGAGGCTTCGCGCGAAGTCGACGTTGTCGTCGGCGAGCAGGATGCGTTTGGGCCGATCCTCATGCGCCGCGCGGGTCGACGCGGGCGCACGCGGCTCCTGCGGCGGCCGATCGGCGCGCGGCAGCCGCACGATGAACTCGCTGCCGTGCCCGAGCCCTTCGCTGTAGGCGGTGATCGTGCCGTCGTGCAGGCCGACCAGGCGGCGCGCGAGCGTGAGCCCCACGCCGAGCCCGGCCTGCGCCCGCGTGAGCGAGCGGTCCACCTGCACGAACATCTCGAAGATGTTGGCGATCGAGCGCTCGTCCAGGCCGATGCCGCTATCCTGCACGCGCACGACCGCATCGGTTCCTTGGGCCGCGGCCGCGACCGCGATGCGCCCGCCCGGCTCGGTGTACTTCGCGGCGTTGTGCAGCAGGTTCCCGATCACCTGGGCGAGGCGCGCGCGATCGCCGTCGATCGGCAAGGCCTCCTCGGCGAGCCGCACGTCCAGCTCGTGCTTGCGCGAGTCGATGAACGGGCGCACCGTCTCGATCGCGTCGCGCACCGCCTCGCGCAGGTCGAACACGGACTTGCGCACCGTGAGCTTGCCGGTCGTGATGCGCGAGACGTCCAGCAGGTCGTCGACCAGGCGCACCATCTGGCGCAGCTGCCGCTCCATCATGCCGAGCGCGCGCTCCTGCATTTCGGGCGTCGATTGCGGGGTGCGCAGGATCTCGACCGCGTTGCGCAGCGGCGCGAGCGGATTGCGCAGCTCGTGGGCGAGCGTCGCGAGGAACTCGTCCTTGCGCCGGTCGGCCTCGCGCAGCGCCTCGGCGCGCCGTCCGGACTCGGCGAGCATGCCGTTGAAGGCGTCCACCAGCTCCCCGATCTCATCCTCGCTCGTCTTGCGTGCGCGCAGCGCGTAGTCGCGGTGGTGCATCACCTCGCGCGCGACGCGCGCCACCTCGAGGATCGGCGCGGTCACGCCGCGCTGCAGCCAGCCGAACACGAGGCTCGAAAGCGCGAGGCTCGCCACCATCACCACGCCGAGGATCGCGAGATAGTCGAGCACGCGGTCCCACGGCAGGTAGCGCGCGCGGATGTAGACGGTTCCGAGCGGCTCGCCGCGCTCGACCACGCGCCGGAAGACCACGATCTCGTCTCCGCTGATGTGGTAGCCGTTCACCTCGGGGCGCATCGGAAACGACTCCGGCGGCTCGCCCTTCTTGAGATAGGTCGCGAAGAGCCGTCCCGCGTCGGTGTAGATCGCCGCCGCGAGCACCTCTTCGCGCGCACGGATGATGCTCAGGTCCTTCTCCGCCGTCTGGTGGTCGTCGAACGCGAGGGCCGGCGCGCTCGCGCGCGCGAGGATCTCCGCCTGGAGGTCGAGATCGTCGGTCCACTGGCGCTCGTATCCGCGCAGGTCGTAGGCGACGAGCCCGGCGGCGCTCAGCAGCAGCGCCGAGGCCGTCGTGACGAGCACGAGCAGCATGATCTTGCGGCTGATCGAGGTGCGCACGCGCCGCAGCATCACGCCCCCTTCTGCAGCACGCGCCGCGCGACCGAGAGCATGCGCGAGCTGATGCGGTGCCCGCTTCGCTGGGCCGCGTCGAGCGAGACCTCGAAGCCGACGTGGTCGTTCGCCACCACGAAGTTGATCGTGCTTCCCGCCGACAAGCCCTGCGGGCTCTCGGTGACCACCAGCACGCCCGCTTGCTGCGCATTGCGGATGATGGTGCGGTCCGGCTCCTCGCCGCCCACGAAGAGCAGCTGCACGTCGGAGAGGGGCTCGCCCGGCCGGATGCGGCGCACGACGACCGGGTGGGTTCCCACCATGCGGCCGGGGACCAGCCGTTCGAGCTCTGCGGCCACGTCGTCATCGTGCAGGACGCCGATCACGAACGCGGAACCGGGCTGGGCGAAGCGTGCCGGCGGCCAGTCGATGTAGCCCGAGAACTTGTAGAGGAAGGCCGCCTTGACGCTCGACTCGGCCACCGGCTCCGCGGCCTGCACGAACGCCGGTGCCGCGAGGAGCACCAGCGCCGCAAGCAGGCTTGCCGGCCGGATCCTCATGCGGTGTACGGAAGCGGACAGGGTCGGATCGGGTTCATGCCTTCGGGCGGCGACGCGTCCCGCAGATGATACCGCGAGCCCCGCGGAGTTCCGCGGGCGGCGGCATTGCGCCTCAGTGGAAATCGTGGCTGGTGGTGGCGAGGCGCCCGAGGAGCGGCGTGAGGTCGACGAGGCGGCGCGCGAGGACGTGCACCACGAGCCCCTGCTTCTGCACCTCGCCCGAGACCTCGAGGAGCCGCGCGCCGAGCAGCTCCCTCCTCTGCCGCTCCGCGAGGTCGTTCCACACCACCAGGTTCACGTAGCCGGTCTCGTCCTCGAGCGTGACGAAGATCACGCCGCTCGCGGTCGCCGGGCGCTGGCGGCAGGTGACGATGCCGGCGACGCGGATGCGCTCGCCGTCGCGCGCCGCGGCGACCTGCGAGGCGTCGCGGATGCCGCGCTTGCTCAACCTCTCGCGCAGCAGGGCGAGCGGATGGCGGCGCAGCGTGAGGCCGAGCGAAGCGTAGTCGCCCACGATGTCCTCGCCCTCGGTGGGACTCGCGAGCGCCGGGTGGGCGCCTTCCCGCGCGGGAAGCGCGAGTCGAGTCGCCTCGTCCACGCCGAGCGTTTGCCACAGCGCCGCGCGGCGATGGCCGGCGAGCGAGGCGAGCGCGTCGGCCGCGGCGAGCGCGGAAAGATCGGAGCGGTCGAGCCGTGCGCGGCGCGCGAGATCCTCGATCGAGGCGAACGGCCCCTCGCGCCGCGCTTCCACCAGCCGCTCGGCCGCCTGCCGCTTCAAGCCCTTCACCAGCCCGAGTCCCAGGCGCAAGGCGGGTTGCGGATTTTCTTCGCGGTCCGACGAGGGCCTCGGCTCCAGCCTGCTGTCCACCTCGCTCGCCATCACGTCCGCGGGGCGCAGCTCCACGCCATGGCGGCGCGCATCCTGCACGATCGCCGAGGTGGAGTAGAAGCCGAGCGGCTGGCTGTTGAGGAGCGCGGCGGCGAAGGCGGCCGGCTCGTGGCACTTGAGCCAGCTCGAGACGTACACGAGCAACGCGAAGCTCGCCGCGTGCGATTCGGGGAAGCCGTACTCGCCGAAGCCCTCGATCTGCTGGTAGATCTGCGCGGCGAACTCGCGCGAGTAGCCGCGCTCGAGCATGCCGTTCACGAGCTTTTCGCGGAACGACTCGATGCCGCCGCGCCGGCGCCACGAGGCCATCGCGCGGCGCAGCCGATCGGCCTCGCCCGGCGTGAAGCCGGCCGCGACCACCGCGAGCTGCATCACCTGCTCCTGGAAGATCGAGACGCCGAGCGTGCGCTCGAGGACCTTCCTCACTTCCTCGCTCGCATAGGTCACGGGTTCCGTTCCCTCGCGCCGGCGCAGGTACGGGTGCACCATGCGGCCGGTGATGGGCCCGGGGCGCACGATCGCCACCTCGATCACGAGGTCGTAGAAGCAGGCGGGCTTGAGCCGGGGCAGCATCGCCATCTGCGCGCGCGACTCGACCTGGAAGACGCCGATGGTGTCGGCGCGCTGGATCATCGCGTAGACCTCGGGATCCTCCGGAGGGATGTTCGACATCGAAAGCGGCCGGAATGGGGACGGATATCCGGGGACAGATCCGGATTCATGCGCGAGGCGTTCGCATCGGCCATGGTGCTCCACGGCATCGGGGTCAGTCCCCGATTTACCTCGATATCCATTGACCAGGTCGATCGCCCTGCGGATGCACGAGAGCATTCCGAGCCCGAGCACGTCGACCTTGAGCAGGCCGAGCGCATCGAGGTCGTCCTTGTCCCACTGGATCACGGTGCGCTCGGGCATCGAGGCGTTCTCGACCGGCACGAGGCGCGAGAGGCGGCGGTTGTCGATCACGAAGCCGCCGGGATGCTGCGAGAGGTGGCGCGGGAATCCGACGAGCTCCTGCGTGAGCGCGATCACCTGGCGTACGACGCCGCTCGCGACGTCGAAGCCGCCTTCGGCGAGGCGCTTCTCGAGGACCGCGCGGTTGTCCCACCAGGAGAGCGATTTCGCGAGCAGGTCCACCTGGTCGAGCGAGAGCCCGAGCGCCTTGCCCACGTCGCGCAATGCGCTCCTCGGCTGGTAGGTGATGACGACCGCCGCGATCGCCGCGCGCTCGCGCCCGTACTTGCGGTAGAGGTACTGGATCACCTCCTCGCGCCTCTGGTGCTCGAAGTCGACGTCGATGTCGGGCGGCTCGTTCCTCTCCCTGGAGATGAAGCGCTCGAAGAGCACCGACATGCGGCCCGGATCGACCTCCGTGATTCCCAGGCAATAGCACACGGCGGAGTTCGCCGCCGAGCCGCGCCCCTGGCAGAGGATCTTCTCGCGCCGCGCGAAGGCGACCACGTCGTGCACGGTGAGGAAGAACGGCTCGTAGGCGAGCTCGGCGATGAGCGCGAGCTCGTGCTCCACGGTCTGCACCACGCTCGCCGGCGCGCCTTGCGGATAGCGCCTTGCCAATCCTTCGTAGGTGAGGCGGCGCAGGTGGCTCGTGGGCGTCTCGCCCGCGGGCACCAGCTCCCGCGGATACTCATAGCGGATCTCGTCGAGCGAGAACGCGCAGCGGCTCGCCACGTCGAGCGTCGCGGCGAGGAGCCGCGCCGGATGGAGGCGCGCGAGGCGCCCGATCGAGCGCAGGTGGCGTTCGCCGTTGGCATGCAGCGTGCGGCCAGCCTCGGCGAGCGGGCGCTGCAGGCGGATCGCGGTCATCGCGTCCTGCAGCCGCTGCCGGCGCCGCTCGTGCATGTGCACGCCGCCCGCGGCCACGCATGCGAGCCCCAGGCGCGCGCCGAGCGACTCGAGCCCGGCGAGGCGAGCCTCGTCGTCGCCCGCACGGTGCAACTCCACCGCGATCCATGCACGCTCGCGAAAGCGTGCTCGAATCCATCTTCCCTCCTCCTCGGCCGTGCCTTCGCCTGCGCGGGGAGGAAGCCAGAGCGCGAGCAGGCCTTCGGTATCGGCCGGGAAATCGTCGCGCGTCGCGCGATACTCGCCTTTCGCCGCCGCGCGGCGCGCGCGCGTGACGAGCTCGCACAGCTTCTCGTATCCGGCGATCGAAGCGGCGAGGAGCACGACGCGAAGCCCGTCGGCGAGCGCGAATTCGGAGCCGACCAGGAGCTTCAACCCGCTCTCCTTCGCGGCGACGTGCGCGCGCACGATGCCCGCCACGGAGCATTCGTCGGTGATCGCGAGCGCGTGGTAGCCCAGCTCCGCGGCGCGCTGCACCAGCTCCTCGGGATGCGAGGCGCCGCGCAGGAACGTGTAGTTGGTGATGCAATGGAGCTCGGCGTAGCCGGGAATCACGCGAACACCCCGTGCACGTACCAGGCCGAGGGATCGCGGTGCTCGCGGAAGATCCAGAACGCCTCGCCGCGCGCGTTCGACGCGACGTAATAGTCGCGTCGCACCTCGTCGCCATCCCACCATCCGGACTCGATACGCTCGGGACCCGCGGCGATGGCGAGCGGGCCCTGCAGGGTCGGCATGCCTTGCTGCACGATCAGCCGCTGCGGCCGCTTGAGGAGCCACACCGGACGCGTCGAAACCGCGGACAGGCCCCATTTTTGATGGAGCGATTTTTCTGCGACCTGCGGATTCCGCGCTTTGAATGGGGCGTGTCCCCGGCTTTCCGATTTCTTCCAATCGCGTTCCGGACGATGGTCGTCGGCGAGCGCGATGCCGTAGACGCGCTCGCGGCCGAGGCGGGCGGCGAGCCGCTCGAGGAGCCGTTCGCGATCGATCGCCTGCTCGCGCTCCGCGGGAAGCCAGGAAGCGGCGCGCGAGGGACGCTCGAGCAGCGCGTCGGCCGCGAGCTCGAGCGCCAGCGTGGGGCCGGGCAACGCGGTGCGCGAGAGCTTCTCGCGCGCGATCGCGAGGATGAAATCCGCCTCGCGCTCCGGAGATGCGAATTCCAGGACGACCGGCGTGCGCGCATCGCGGCCATGCTCGAGCGTGAGCACGATCCGCTGGGCGCCGGCTCCGCGGCCGCGCAACGCACCCTCGAGCTCGACCAGCATGCGCTTGAGCGCGAAGGCGAGCGCCTCGACGCCTTCGGCCTCGCAGGCGAGCTCGACGCGCGAGCGGAAGCGCGGCGGCGCGACGTAAGGCAGGCGCGGATCGGCGACGCGCCCGACGAGACGCGCGAGCGAATCGGCGATCCGCGGCCCGAAGCGGCGCGCGAGGCCCTCGGCAGGCAGGGCCAGCGCATCGCGCACGCGCAGGATGCCGAGGTCGGCGAGGCGCTCGAGCGTTTTCTGCGGCCAGTCGAGCAGAAAGAGCGGCAGGTCCGCGAGCCTCGCCTCGAGGTCCTTCGCGGCGAGGCAGCCACGCGCGCGCAGGCCCTGCGTTGCCGCGCGCGCGAAGAGCCGCGCGGCGAGCGGCGTGGGCGCGACGCCGAGCGAGGCGCGAAAGCCCAGCTCGCGCACGCCTTGCCGTACCGCCGCGGCGAGCCGCGCGTGGCCGCCGAAAAGCCGCACGCTCGAAGCGACTTCCAGAACGATGCCCTGCGATTCGACCGCGGCCATCGGCGTGAACTGGCCGGCCCACGCGGCGAGCCGTTCGAGCGTTTCCGTTTCCGCACGGCCATCGCGCGGCACGACGCGCAGGCTTCCCGCGAGCGCCTTCGCCGCGGCGACCGGCTGCCCTTCGCGCACGCCCGCCGCCTGTGCCGCCGCGTTCGCGCACGCGACCAGCGGGCGCTGCCCCGGCCCCTCGGCGATCACCAGCGCTTCGCGCGCGACGCCGGCGCGTTCCACGATCTGCAGCGGCAACGAGGGCAGCTCGAGCGCGAGCCAGAGCATGGCGCGGCTTCCTTCAGGCGGCGAGGCGCGGGAGCGGCCGGGGAAGTGCCACGGGAACGAGGGACGGTTGCGGCGCGGTTTCTTGCGCTTCGATCGCGGCGATGCGCGGGCGCGCCGCGAGCTCGATGCGCAGCGGCGCGCAGAGCGGCGGCCCGCGCCGCTTCGGGATGCGCAGCGCGAGCGCGCCTGCGGATGCCTCGGCGATGAGGCGAAGATGCGCGGGGGTGGAAAGCGCTTGCGCCGCGCTCGAGCGGTACAGAACTGCCATGGCGCCGCCGGCCTGCGCCGCCAGCTGCAGGCGGCGCAGCCATGCGTAATCATCGGAGCGCGCGCGCGAGCCTTGCGGCAGCGCGCTCGCGAGCCAGAGGAGCATCGCGCCGCACGCGCCGGAACGCAGCGCCTGCTCCGCCGCCCACAACGCATCCTCGCGATGCGCGGGCTCGACGATGAGGCAGCGCTCGAGCGCGATGCCCGCCGAGGCGAGCGCCGGCGCATACGGCAGGTACGGCGAGCCGATCCACGCGAGGAGCCGGCCGCCTTCGCAAGCGCGCGCGAGCGCGCCGCAAAGGAACGTCACCTCGCCGATGCCGACAGCGTCATGCAGCACCTCGGTGAGCGTACCGACCGGCCATCCGCCGCCCGGCAACTCGCGGTCGAGCCCCGGGTCGCCGGTGGCCGCCACCGCATGCGGCGCACGATCGAGCTCGCCGCCGCGCCATACGCCGGGAAGCCGCGCGAGATCTTCGACGCCGAGCTTCACGCCGCGCCTCGCGCCGAAAGATTGCGGATCACGCCGACCGCGACGCCCTCGATCTCCAGCGGCTGGCGCTCGAGATCCAGGTGCAAGGTCTGGAAATCCGGATTCGCGGGAATGAGCTCCGCCTTGCGGCCGCGCAGCTTGAGGCGCTTGACCGTGACATCGTCGCCTACGCGCGCGACGACGATCTGTCCGCTCTTCGCTTCGCGCGTGCGATGCACGACCAGCCAGTCGCCGTCGAGGATGCCCTCGTCGCGCATCGACAGGCCCTTCACCTGCAGCAGGTAATCGGCGCGTGGGCGGAAGAGGTCCGGATCGACGGGATAGCGCCCCAGCAGGTTCTCGATGGCGAGGATCGGGCTTCCCGCGGCGACGCGTCCCACCAGCGCAAGCCCGCCCTCCTCCTTCAGCCGGATGCCGCGTGCGAAGCCCGGATCGAGCTCGAGCGCGCCCTTGCGCTCCAGCGCGGCGAGATGCTTGAAGACCGCGTTGGTGGAGGCGAGCCCCAGCGTGCGCGCGAGCTCGGGACGCGAGGGCGGCCTGCCGTGCTCGGCGATATGGCTGCGGATGGCGTCGAGGATCTCGGCCTGGCGCGGAGTAAGAGGCGTTTGCATGGCGGCGCACCGGGGAAAAACCCGGTGGGTGACAATATTATCACCCACGCTTTTTCGACCGCAACCTGCTCCGTTCAGCGCATCCCTTCGAATCGGGCCATGAGCGGCTGGGCCTGCATCGCCGCCTCGTCGAGCAGCCGCGCCTCGCCGGCGCTCAACGCATGAGCGTAGGGATATTGGGTGGAAAGCACCCCGGCGATCTTCGCCTGCGCGGCGAAGAGCGGCGTGGACTGGACCGATCGGAATCCCGCCCGGCGCGCCACTTCGAGATAAGGACGGTACTGCACGTCCGCCTCCACGTCCTCGATCACCACGCGCTGGCGGAAGCGAAAGGCGCGTGCGCACGCCGCCTCCTCGGTCCTTCGCACGGTCGCGACGCACTCGACCAGCGGCTTCTCGAGCCCGCGATGCACGATGATCCGCAGCGATTCCGATTCCGCGTCCAGCAGCCGGATGTTTCCCATCCTCGTACCCGAGGAACGCAGCACGGTCTCCAGCAGCTCGCCCAGGCGGAACTGCAGCTCGGCGCATTCGAGGATGCCGCAGGGCGTGAACCAGGCGCGCAGCGCTTCGGCCACCTCCTCGGCGTCGAGCACGCGATCGACCGCCCCCGCACGGATGATGGGCTCCGCCATTCCCCAGTGCAGCGCCGTCTGCCGGTCGAGCACCAGTACGGTGCCGCCGCGCTCCTTCACCGCCTGCGCCCCGCGCACGCCGTCGCCATCGAAATTTCCCAGCACGATGCACAGCGCACGCGAGCCGTACTGCGCGGCGATCGAGCACAGGAAATGGTCCTGCGGCTGGAGCGCCACGCTCTCGGGACCGTAGGGCGCGAGCGAGATGGTGTGGTCGTCGACGAGGAGCGGCGTGCGTCCGGGCGGCGAGAGATACACGCGTCCCGGCTCGACGCGCTCCCCCGATTTGGCCGTGCGCACCTCGAGCCCCGTCTCCGCGGCGAGCTCCGAGGCGAGCGTCTCGCGGCAGTCCGCGAGGCACAGAACGGCCGCGGGGAGCTTTACCGGAAGGCGCTTCAGCAAGCGCCGCATCGGACTCACGCCCCGGGCCGAGGCGACGATCGCGATCACGTCGTAGCGCATCGCCAGATCTTAGCAGAGGTGCGCAACGCCGCTACGGTCCGAAATGGCCACGGGAAAAGCGGCGAAGCGGCGCTGCGAGGGCGCCTGGGCTACAATCCTTTCGCGCATGCCTCGCCAACTTTTTCGACAAGAGGCGATCGACGCCCAGCGCGAGAAGTTTCTCGGCGAGGCCATCATCGCCCGTCCCGTGCCCGCCTGGGTCTTCACCCTGCTCGCAGCAGGCACGGCCGCGCTCCTCATCGCCGTGGCGGTCTGGGGCCACTACACGCGCCGCGAGCGCGTCGAGGGCTATCTCGCCCTCGATGCCGGGGCTGCCCGGGTCCTGATCCCCGATGCTGGCCGCGTCACCGAGCTCCTCATCAAGGAGGGCGACGAGGTGAAATCGGGCGACCCGATGGCCCGCATCTCGCTCGACCGGTCCATGATCTCCGGCGGCTCGACCAATGCCGCCGTCGCCGCGGAGATGGAGACGCGGCGCGGCATCCTCGAGCGCGAACAGGCGCAGCTGCGCGACCTCGGCGCGCAGCAGCTCGAGCAGTTGAAGCGCCACGAGAAGGACCTTTCGAACGAGCTCGCGCAGATCGACGCGGAGATGAAGCTGCAGCGGGTGCGGATCGGCAGCGCCAAGGACCAGCTCACGCGCTACCGCGGCCTCGCCGGCGAGAAGCAGTTCGTCTCCGAGGCGCTGGTGAAGCAGAAGGCCGACGAGGTGACCGACCAGGAAATCAAGCTGCAGTCGCTCGTGCGCCAGCGCTCGCAGGTGGAGCAGGACCTGGAATCGGCCAAGCTCGAGGAGCCGAGCGTCGCGCTGCGCTCGCGCACCCAGGTGGAGCAGGTGGAGCGCCAGATCAGCGAGCTGCAGGAAAGCCTCACGCAGGTGCAGGCGCGAACGGAGACGGTGATCCGCGCGCCGGTCTCGGGAGTCGTCACCAACATCGCGGTGAACCGGGGACAATCGATCGCCGCCGATGCGCCGCTCGCCACCGTGCTGCCGAAAGGAAGCGGCCTGCACGTCGAGCTCCTCGTCCCCACGCGCGCGATCGGATTCGTGAAGGCCGGCCAGGAAGTGATCCTGCGCTACGACGCGTTCCCCTACGAGAGGTTCGGCCAATACCACGGCCGCATCACCGACATCGGCCGCAACGTGTGGTCCGCCGGCGACCGCGTGGGGCCGCTCTCGGTGCGCGAGCCGGTCTACCGCGTCGACGTGGCGCTCGACAAGCAGAGGGTCTCCGCGCTCGGGCAGCAGTTCTCGCTGCGCCCCGGCATGCTGGTGAACGCGGACCTCCTGCTCGAGAAGCGCACCATCTTCGAATGGGTGTTCGAGCCGGTGCTGAAGCTCAAGGAGCGCATCTGATGGCGTTCTTCTCGGAGCTGCTGTCGCGGCGCGTGCCCGTCATCCTGCAGAGCGAGGCGCCGGAGTGCGGCATCGCGTGCCTCGCGATGGTGGCCTCGTACCACGGGCACCGCACTGACCTCTCCGCGATGCGCCTGCGGCTTTCGCCCTCGCTCAAGGGGATCACCCTCAAGCACGTCGCGCAGATCGCCGAGACGATGGGCATGAGCGCGCGCGGCGTGCAGGTGCCGCTGGAATCGCTCGGCAAGCTGCGGCTCCCGGCGGTGCTGCACTGGGACATGAACCACTTCGTCGTGCTCACGCGCGTGAAGGGACGGCGCATCACGGTGCACGACCCGGCGCGCGGCAAGCGCGTCCTCACGCTCGACGAGGCGTCGCGCCACTTCACCGGCGTCGCGATGGAGTTCACGCCGACCGGGGCGTTCGAGAAGAAGGACGAGCGCGAGAAGATCCACTCCTGGCAGCTGCTCGGCGTGGCATCCGGCATGAAGGGAACGATCGCGCAGATCCTGCTGCTCTCGCTCGCGCTGGAGGTATTCGCGATCGCGATGCCGTTCTTCCTGCAGCTCACCGTGGACCGCGTCCTCGTGGGCCGCGACGTGGACCTCCTCACCGTGCTCGGCATCGCGTTCGGGACGCTGGTGGTGATCCAGGCGGTGGTCTTCGCGGTGCGCGCGTGGGTGGGCGTCTATCTCAGCACGCACATCAACCTGAAGCTCCTCACCACCCTCTTCAACCACATGCTGCGATTGCCGCTCGCGTGGTTCGAGAAGAGGAACATCGGCGACATCGTCTCCAAGTTCCGCAGCGTGGACGCGATCCAGCGCACGCTCTCCACGACCTTCCTGGAGTCGGTGGTGGACGGCGTGATGGTCGTGCTCACGCTCCTCGTGATGACGTACTACAGCGCGACATTGACGATCGTCGTGGTCGCGGCCGCCCTTACCTACGCGCTGCTGCGCTGGATGTTCTACTACCCGCAGCGCTATGCGACCGACGAGCAGCTCGCGCACGAGGCGCGCAGCGGCACGCACTTCATCGAGACGCTGCGCGGCATGATGGCGATCAAGCTGAATCTGCGCGAGTCGGAGCGCCGCTCGGCCTACCAGAACCTGGTGGTGGACCAGACGAACGCGGGCGTGCGCGTCCAGAACGTCGGCATCCTGCAGCGCGCGGCCAATTCCCTCATCTTCGGGCTCGAGAACGTGGTCGTGATCTGGCTCGGTGCGCTCGCCGTGATGGACGGACGGTTCACGGTGGGAATGCTCTACGCGTTCATCGGCTTCCAGACCGTGTTTCTCACGCGGGTGATCGCGCTCATCGAGAAGTGGAACGACTTCCGCATGCTGGACCTCCATGCCGAGCGCATCGCCGACATCGCGCTCTCGGGGATGGAGACGAGCAAGCCGTCGCTGCCGGTGGAAGCCTCGGGAACGCTCACGATCGAGGCGCGCGACCTCGGCTTCGCCTACGGCCCGGAAGGATTCGTCTTCCGCGGCGTGAACCTCACGGTGGCGCCGGGCGAGACGATCGCGATCGTCGGTCCCTCGGGGTGCGGCAAGACGACGCTCGTGAAGGTGCTGCTGGGGCTACTGCCCGCGAGCGAGGGCGAAGTGCGCGCGAACGGCCGCAGCCTCGTGGACTGGGACCCCGCGCAGTACCGGTCGCGCATCGGTGCGGTGATGCAGGACGACCAGCTCTTCGTCGGCACGATCGAGGACAACATCAGCTTCTTCGACACCGAGCACGACCCCCAGCGGGTGCGCGAGTGCGCCCGCTCGGCCATGATCGACGAGGAGATCATGGCGATGCCGATGCAGTACAACACCATCGTCGGCAGCCTCGGAATGGCGCTCTCCGGCGGCCAGAAGCAACGCGTGCTCCTCGCCCGCGCGCTTTACCGCCGCCCGCAGGTGCTCTTCCTGGACGAGGCGTTCGATCAGCTGGATGTGGCGCTGGAGCGGCGGATCAGCTCGTCTCTACACAGTGCAACCCTCTCACTTGTCGTCGTCAGCCATCGACCTGAAACGATTGAAGCGACCGTTAAACGCTTCGAGATCACGCCGACTCGAAGCATCTTGTCCATTGCTCCTCGCATCAACGCAGGAACGGCTAATATTTCTGAGTAATGTTTTGAGGCTCGCAGATGTCCCGTGTCAAATCGCAGCGTGGCGTTGAACCTCTGCTATTGCCAAACATTCCCGATTCCTGGCGACCAGGCATAACTCAAAATCGGCGAGTTAGAAGTCTGGTGCTGAGATAGACGTTCCATCGTCGGCGCCGCACAACGACGACAGGTTGCAAGGACTATTGCTGTACGTCTCCCATTCCGCCCCCGATAAGGGACAGATCCAAGTCGGAGAGTTGGGCAACGGTCGCCTCCGCAATTTCGCGATCACTCAATTGCTCGGCCGGCGTGATTTCGGTTTTCTCGAGATACATGTGTGCGCTCCTTGTTGGCGGTCTCTTGATTGAGAGATGTGCTTAACGTGTCACTGCTGGACGTCTCCCATTCCTCCACCGACAAGGCACAGATCAAGCTCCTGTAATTGCTGAATCTGCAGTTCCGCGAACTCCAAGTCGGATTCGTTGATCACTTCGCTTGCCATGTTCGTCAGGTCCATTTTCACTTCCTCCTCAAATAAAAAGATACTTTCGAGTTCTTGCTAGGCTCTCAAGTGAACTTACTGCTGTACGTCCCCCATCCCGCCGCCTACCATGCATAGCTCCAGGCCGCGGAGCTGCTCAACCGACAATTGAACGGGCTCAATTTCGATGTTTTCCGTGCTCACGTCATTCTTCAGGGTCATCACATCCATGAGATATGGCTCCTTTGCATTTGAAAGTGCTGCTATGTCTCGGTTTGGTGCGGCGCTATTGCTGCACATCTCCCATTCCGCCACCGATCAGCGCTAACTCAAGCTCTCGAAGCTGGGTGATCGGCGCTGCTGCACGGTGCGAGTCTTCGGCGGAGAGCGTTTCTTGTTTCTTTTGGGCGAGGTCCATTTGCGTTTTCTCCTGACAAAAGTGGATTGAGTAATGTGATCTACACGGATGAGCTTGATGCGTACTGCAGTTTTCGGCCTCCCCCATGCAGGTGGGGCCGGCTCGCGTTACATCATGTTTGCGTTGCCGTAAAAAGCGATTACTATCAAGGACAAGCACCAAGGCCTTGCCATAGTCCTTCAATAGCAGCGGGCAAGTTGGTGGCCAAGAATGTGAACTAGTTCACATTTTGCGTCCAGTACAGAAAAAAACAGGCGCAAAATCAAAAGCTTGGGAGGTGAACCATTTCCGCGCCACATGACATTGAAAAGCTGACCAGCCTTAGCCGGGAACCCGAAAGCCCTGACTTTAAGCTCGCCCTTTCCCGCATCGCGCTAGAGGTAAATACGCGTTTCCAGAGTGGAGCGAGCTCGGCTATGGACTTTATGGCCGAAGTAGTTGAGAGCCTCAAGAAATTGCCCGGCACATCTCAGGCTGAGCTTCGTCTCAACTGCTTGATTGATATCGCGCACTACTTCTACGTCCTCGGCCAGACGTTCAAAGGAATCGAACCGTCGTTAACCGCCGTCGAGTTGGCAAGGCGCGTACCTCATAAACCTTTATTGCGTAAGGCGCTCGTCGAAGTAGCAATCCTTTACGCGGACTCGGGCAACATCGCGAGAGCGATCGAGTGCTATGCGGAAGCGTTGGACATCGCACATGAGATGCGCGATAACGAGGCCGAATGTCCGGTTTGGTTGAACTTGGGCGTCGCGCTGCTGTACGCCGCTCAATACCATGACGCCATTGCGTGCTTCGAGCATACGATTCATCTGGCAGGTAGTGCGCCCGCTTTGCACAAATATCGGGCCTCTGCCTTCTCGAACATCTCGTTGTGTTGCCTTCATCTTGAGGACTTTGCTCGAGGCCTAAAAGCTGCAGAGATCTGCGTTAGTGAAAGTCCGGAACCCCATTCCGCAGCCGAACTTGTGTCGCGGGTGATTAAAGAAACGAACTACACCCGGCTGTTGCTCGAAATAAACAACATTGAGAAGGCTGGAGAGAGGTCCGCCCTAGCACGCAAGTATGCAAATGACTCAAAGTCGGCCCGCGCCGACATAGCCGCATCGATCGCAGAAGGGCTTTACGAAGTCCACGCCGGCAAGCCGGACATCGGCGTGTCTAGACTTACTAGCACATTAGAGCGGGCGCGGCTTCTTCGATCTATGCTTCGCGACTCACTGGTTGCACTCGTAAAGGCCTATGAGATTGTCGGCCAGCCAGAGCGCGCCTTGGTTTACTTGCGCGAAATGATGGAAACGCTTCGACAAACGCAGCAGGAAAACGCACTCAAACACGTGAAGCTTCATTTGGAGCAATTGGGGCAAGACCTAGGAACCGAAGCGCCTCTTACTACCAGACTGCAACGCCAAGAAGCAGCTCTTAAAGGAAAGATTGCGCAGCAGGAGTTGTTTCGATCGCGGATCGAAATGCTCGAGCGACTCGCGGTGACCGCTGAACTTCGCGATGATTCGACAGGTGAGCATTCTTATCGGGTGGGCAAGATGGCATCACTTATCGCGCAGGAATTTGGCTGCGACGATGAGACGTGCTACATGATCGAACTCGCTGCGCGGCTGCATGATATTGGAAAGATCGGTGTACCTGACGCCATATTGCTAAAGCCGGACAAGTTAAACGCGCCCGAGCAACAGATCATGCGGACGCATACCACCGTGGGTGCCGAGCTGCTTTCGAAGAGCAACATCCCGCACATGCAAATGGCGGAGGAAATTGCCAGGTATCACCATGAATGGTGGAACGGTGCTGGTTATCCCAGCAATCTTTCGGGAACGGCAATACCACTTTCGGCGCGAATCACCGCGTTGGCCGACGTCTTTGATGCGTTGACGCACAAACGCCCGTATAAGGTAGCCTGGCCGGTAGATGCGGCCCTCGATGAAATAATGCAGCTAAAGGGATCGCAGTTTGATCCTCAGTTAACTGACCTCTTTATCGTCTTGGTCGCAAGACTGCGGCGCGACCACATTGATATCGATTCTTACCTTGGACAAGCAGCCCATGAGTCGCCATTTCTTCAAGCGAGATCGCGGATTTGGAATGCGTTACACAGAAGTCATGACGGCCCTGGCATGAGCAACGGCAGTCGCCTTGATCTGCAGCGATAAGGGTTTTCTAGCTTCGTCCGGCGAATCTCGAAGTTAAGCAAAGGAAGCCAGCAAGCAGTGCTTGGCACAGTTGCCGGTTAGATTGGCACACCTACCCAGTTGGGTGGGGAAAAAGTTTGGCTGCAAGCAAATACTGCTTGCTATCTGCTGCGCCCGTTTCACTCATCGGTCGACTTACCGCTCGCTACAGTACGATGCATGCGGAGGTATGCCGTGGCTTCCTTTCACATCGAACAACTCGAAGCCCTCTTACGAACAAGCAGGGGCGGAAGTACTCCCGAATTTAAGGCGGCACTCGGTCGCCTCCACTCAGAGCTAACGATTCGCGAGCCGCGCTCGCTTCCTGAGTCGCGAGACTTCTTCGTGGCTGCGTCTAATGCTCTGAAAAGACCTAGGGGGACAGCAAGCTCAGATGTTCGCCTCCAATGCCTCTATCTGTGCTGGCGATATTTCTTTTTCCATGGAGATCCCACTTCTGCACTGCGAATGGCAGATGAATATTGCCTCCTCGCCCGCAAGATCGAATCACCGAGCGCGACTAGGCTTGGATACAATCTTCTCGGGATGGTACACGCCGATACGGGCAATATTGGCGAAGCCCTACAGTGCTATCTCGAATCAATGGAGCTCGCCAAGAAAATTGGCGATGCAAAAGCGCAATGTTGTGTGCTGAACAACATAGGGACGGCCTTGAATTACGCTGGTCTGTATCCTGAGGCCGGCTCTTGCTTCCGGGCGGTGATTGCATTTTCGCAACCACATTGGTCAAATCGCCCAGATGAATATGCGCTATCTAACCTCGCCCAGACATACTATTACCTCGAAGATCTGCCGGCTGCCCTGGATGCTATTCAGCGCAGTGTAAACAACAGCGAACAACCCGTATCTGCAGAGGCCTATTGCCAACGAACGATACGTGAGTTTATGTATGTGCAAATCGCGCTTGAACTCGATCAGTTAGATGTTGCCCTCCGCCACTTGGATTCTTGTCGGCGCTATGCATATGTGGCTGGAAGCAACAGATGCAAAACAATGGCCGCAATCGCTTCAGCTCGATGCGACATCGTTCTTGGAAGGATCGAAAATGGGTTTGGTACTTTGGAAGAGGTGCTTATAGATAGTCGGACACTGGACTCCGGCTATCGAGATGCTCTAATCGCAATAGTCAAGGCATACGACAACGCTGAACGCCCTGAATTGGCATTGGAGCATATGGAGTCGCTCGTCAAGTATGAACGAGAACGCAGAACAGCAGGCGCACGAGTATTCCTGTCCAGCGCAGCCAGCGGCACCGTTCATGTATCCGCGTTGCATCTATCTGGGCGATCGCAGACTTTGGAGCAGAAGTACGCCATTCTCCGCGCCAGGGTAGCAGAGCGTCAGGCAGCTATTCTTAGATCGGAGATGCTCGAGCGCCTTGCAGGCACAGCAGATCTGAGGGACGACGCTTCCGGTCAGCATGGCTTTAGGGTGGGAAGGTTAGCCGCGCTTCTAGCCTCTCGAATTGGATGGTCGGAGCAAAGGTCTCAGTGTTTGGAGATTGAATCACGGCTCCATGACATAGGAAAGATCGGTATCCCAGACCGCATTCTTGGCAGCTCTCAATCACTTAGGGACATCGAGCGTCATTTCATGATGATGCATACAACCATTGGTGCTGACCTACTTGCAAAGAGCGCGGTGCCACAACTTCGAATAGCGGAGGAAATAGCCAGATATCATCACGAGCGCTGGGACGGATCCGGCTATCCACGCAAGTTATCTGGGGCAAACATTCCGATTCACGCGCGGATCGTCGCACTTGCCGATGTATTCGATGCACTGACTCACGGGCGCCCATTTTCGCCGCCGTGGGATACGAAGCGCGCAATTGAGGAAATTAGTCGGCAGCGAGGTAGGCAGTTCGACCCAGGGCTCACCGACGCATTTATCGCGCTTATCCAAGAGCTAAATGGTCGTCATCCCGATCTAAACGAATTCCTTTCTCCGGAGAAAGCAGCCTCGCCAATTGTGCAGATTCGCAAGGCGATTAAAGAGCTTGTGGAGGAGGATCAGAATGGGCTGCGAGCGGCGCTGCACTAGAAGAGTATCGATGCCTCGATATGAACACCGCTTCTCGACCCTTTGCTCCAGCTGACAAAAACCGCTAAAATAATTGGCTTCAATTCCCCGATAGCTCAGTCGGTAGAGCGACGGACTGTTAATCCGCAGGTCCCTGGTTCGAGCCCAGGTCGGGGAGCCAGAATTTCAAGCACTTAGCGCAATTCCCCCTCCCCGCGCTGAGTCTGCCCCAGGTCCCGTTGCAGTAGCGTTGCAGTATCCCGGCCGCTGCACGTCAGGAGCGGCGCATGAGGACGGCGCCGCGGCCGGTACGTCAAGCGATCGGACTCCTCGTGAAGGAGGGTCGAATGTCCTCGATCAAGTCGATTTGCGACGCTGGCCAGTGGTTAGACAAACCGCTCTCCTCGGTTCCCGCGGCAAGAGTGAAGTGGCTCCGAAAGAAACTGCTCCTCCGTGGCTCTCGATTGAAGGGTGAGGACGTTCACGACGGACCGCCCGTTCGCTGGCTAGGCCAGTATTGCGAGACGCTGATGGGCAGCGTTCAAGGGGTCATCTTCAAGGCCGCAGTCACGGCCGACTACGCCCTCTCCAATTCGATGAGCCTTGCTGCCGAAGCTGCCGATGAGATCAGCGAGAAGCTCGGCGCCTCGTTCACCTCTACGCCTCAAGGGCTGATGCTATGGGAGGCTGACGACGGCAACGCCGTCCTGCAGGCAATTGACATTCCTGGCGCCCGAAAGCTTTCTTTGTTTCTCACGTCGAAGATCCTGCTCGGCCTGCAAGGTAGCCGCCGATGACATCGTCTGCGAGAACAGTGGCCGACATGGACCGCGCGCGCCGGCTCCGTTTCCTCAAGCGCCTTCTTGCCCTATCACCGGAGGAGCGCGAAGGTGCTGGCGGTCGTGAAGCGCCTGCACCAGATCAAGGTGGCGCGCGCCGCCAAGCCACCCCGCGCTCCTCTTCGCCTCATTAGAGGCGGCCGCACAGACTTGTGACCATGCGGCCTTGACTATGAATGGCCATGGCGTTTCGATTTAAGACGCTACTCGCTGTCGGCCTCTTCGAAGGTCTCTGCGCCTGTGCAACGCCGGCCAAGCGACCGCCGCCCCCGCAGACTCTCACGGTCGCCGATTTCAACGCGAGACTCGATTGCATTACGAAAAAGCTCGGCCGTGGAGTACGTGCGACTGATTCCGAAACGGAGCTTGTCTCACAGGCGCAAGCTGCGGTGGAGATTTGCAGCGGATCCATTTGGGACATCATGCGGGCCCGCGAGCCGCGCATGTCGCCCTATCGAGAGATCGTCGTGGATCGTGATCGAAACGACGTAATGCCTTGGGCCATCGCTCAGGCGCACGACATCCGTGAGACGCTGCGTCAATTCCAGCCGCTCCGAACCCAACTCACTAGCCATGTCAATTACTCAAGACTTCGGCGTTGCGATGATCATTATTTGGGCCGTGGCGCTCTATTGGTCGCCGAAACGCCTGATCTTCATACTGCCCTCGCTCGCCGGAATTGCGATGTTCACCTTCGCTCTGGTTTTCAACACTTGGCTTCCGACCGTATTGGTTTTCGTGGTGTGCGGCATGTCAGGGCCTTATCTAGCAAGACGTATCCGGGATGAGGAAGACGGAGACTGAGTTCTAGGCGACGCAGAGGGACAAATGCAATCGAGGATGTGCCGAAAGATTGGAATTGCACTGGGCATGGCGCTTGCGACAATCGGTCTCCGCGTCCAAGCCTCAGGCTTCGAGATCAAGGGCCTGGCCCCAGCCATGACGATTGAGCAACTCCACGTGAAATATCCACGGCTGGGGTGCGCGCCGCCCGACAGGGGCTGGTTCGAGACCTGCGGCTATGCGCCCACGCCGGGTATCGACACGAAGGATCTTCCGCATATCGAGGCCCTTGATACCGTCGCGGGCGCGCAGCTGTCGTCACTCGATGTGAATTTCGGTCCCGGCTCGCGGGCAGCGGAGATCCATGTCTGGCTTCACCCAGTCGCCTACGACAGCGTCTTCGCAGGTCTCGTGGGAAAGTTCGGCAAGCCGCGGGCCACCAGGCGCGTTACGTACCGCAACGGATTCGGCGCGACCTTCGTCGGGCGTGAGGCTCTCTGGATGAGAGGGAGCCAACTGATGCAGCTAACCGAATACGCCGGTTCGACCGACACGATGCTACTCGCAGCCTGGGACGACAAACTGTCCGCCGCCCTCGAGGCGAGCAAAGCCGCGTTCGAGAAGAAGAAGGCCAAGGGCGACCTGTGACTTGGGTGATTGGCGCGGCGCCTCTGTTGGGGGTTTATGCAGCCACCGTCTCGGATACTCAGGTGACCTTCTCGAATGGACGCCTTAATTCGGCGACCGTGGCGCCGCCGTACTTCGACTTCCAGCCGTAATAGGTCGCGCGACTGATCCCGTGCTTGCGCAAGATCTGCTCGACCGTAACGCCGGCCTCACCCTCCTTTTCTTCATTGAACCTCCCTGGATGCAAAATCCTGCCAGAAAAGTCCAACTTAGAAATGTCTACGCCGAGGGGAAGCTTACGGCGGCCCCATCGGCGGAACGCAACACCAATCAGCGTCGACGCCCCTCGCTTGATCGCGGTCAAGCCGCCGATGACTGCAAGCCCGATATTGCGGGAACACCGCCGATACGGAGCTTGCCTTGCAGACCGAGCCGGTCCCCGCTTATCTCAACGACACCTATTGGTGGGCGTACGTGCATCCGGCGGCGGTCCGGATCTTCGAGCGCCAGTGGCTCGTGAACCTCATCCTGTGGGGCAACTTCTCGCGGCTGCGCGACGCGGCGCTCGCTGTGCTGGAAGATCGGGCCGGCGGGCGCACGCTGCAGGTGGCCTGCGTCTATGGGGATTTCACGCCGCGCCTCGCAAGGCGCATCGCCGAGCGCAAGGGCGAGCTCGACGTGGTGGATGTGCTGCCGGTGCAGCTCGCCAACCTTCGTCGAAAGCTCGATGGGTACGCGCCCGTCCGGCTCCTTCAACGCGATGCGTCCCGTCTTCGCCTGCCGGATGCGTGCTACGACCAGGTCGTTCTCTTCTTCCTGCTCCACGAGATGCCGGCGGAGGTCCGCGCGCGCACGCTCGCCGAGGCGATGCGCGTCACCAGGCCCGGTGGACAGGTGGTGGTCGTCGACTATCATCGTCCCGCGCGCTGGCACCCCCTGCGCGGCGCGATGCGATGGATCCTTCGCAGCCTCGAGCCCTTCGCCATGGACCTCTGGCGCCACGAGCTCGAGCACTGGCTGCCGCCCGGCGTGCGGCCCGTGCGCAAGGACACGTGCTTCGGCGGCCTCTACCAGCGCGTCGTGATCCGCCGCTAGCGCCGCAGGCGCGCCCGCTACCGGAAGCGGTACCGGTACAGCACGCTCACGAACGTCACGTTCTGCTCGGGCTTGAGGTTCACGGTCGTGTTGTCCGAGTAGAGGAATGGGACGCCGTTGTAGCCCCACTGCCACTCGTCGAGCCGCGTGCGGTCGTGCACGATCTCGAGCTTCACGTCCGACTCCTTCCCGAGCAGGTAGGTCCCGAAGAGCTTGAGCCGCAGGTCGCGGAACGTCGCATCGGGAATGAACGGCAGGCCGGAGGCGAAATACGCGGCATTCTGCGCGCTCGCTTGCGCATCCAGTCCGGTCCCGTAGCGGTTGCGGTCGTGGATGAACAGCACGTCGGCGCCCCAACGGATGCGCGGATTGAGCACGCTCGCGAGCCCTGCTCCCATCGTGTTGTTCTGGTCCCTGAGGTCGGCGATGTAGCCGGTCGAATGCGACACCTTGAGCGTCTGCTCGCTGTACGTGTAGTACGCAGTGAGCGTGCTGTTGTCGTTGATCCGGTAGCTCACGTCCGCCCCGTAGAGCTGCAGGCGCGTGTGGTCCAGGCCCTTCTCGGTGGGCGCGGTGTAGCGGTCCATGCCGTAGTCGCCGGAAAGCTGGATCGACAGCTTCTCGATGGGCGACCAGTCGACCAGCGCGCGCAGCTTGTCGCGCCTCCGGTCCTCGAGGATGTAGGGAAAGATCGCGGTGCGGCTGAAGATGCACGCGTTCGACCCGTTGGACGCGCAATCGGGGTCGGCCGGGAAGACGCCGGTGGCGCTTCCCGACGCGGGCTTGAGCCAGCTCGAGCCGTCGCGCTCGCTGTGCACCCAGCTCAACATGCCGTTTACGTCGCCGGCCATCGACTTGCGCAGGTCGAGGTGATAGCCGCGGTCGTACGTCTTCTGCCGCAAACCCGAGAGGCCGGCCACCTGGTCGGTCGGCACGAAGGTGCCGCGGTCTATCGACTCGTAATCGAGGCCCGCCGTGGCGCGGATGGCGAATGGAAATCCGTACGCGGCCTCGAGTTTCCCCGTGACCTTGTCATAGTCGACGTGGCCATTGGTGAACGTGGTCGCGCCCTCGAGGTTGTAGAGGTCGATCGGCGTCTTGTCCTTGCGGTCCTCCCAGCGCACGTTGGCCGCGAGCGAGAGCTTCGACCAGGGGTTCGACGTGATCGCCGCCTGCAGCAGGCTCGTATCGAGCCGGCCGCCGAGGTCGTTGCGGCCGGCCGGCGGCGCATCGAACCCACCCTGCGAGAAGCTCTGCGTCTGCGAAGCGTGCGTATAGGCGTAGCGGAAATTCGCGCGCGTCGTGCTCGTGACGATGTAGTTCGCGTCGACCGAGAGCTGGTGTGCCTGGTTATCCGGCGGGAGGGCCATGGGAAGCTGCAGGATGCCGCGCAGCCCCGCCGTCAACGGCACGCCGCCGCCCTGCCCCATCGGCACGCCGAGCCCGTTGTTCAGGTTCCCGGTCACCGTCGGCACGAGGCTCGAGAAATCGTTGTTGTAGAAGCTGCCGTAGTAGCCGCCGATCACGGTAAAGCGCTCGCCGACCCAGCTCGCCTTCACTTCCGCCTGGCGCGTAGTCGAGTTCACCGGCTCCGGCAGCATCAGCAGTGCCCACTGGTTCGCGCCGCTCGCGAGCGCGCTGCAGGTCGGGGACGGCGCCGCACCCGAGGGGCAGGTGAAGCCGCGGCCCCACAGCCGTGCTCCGTCCTTTTCCTCGTTGGTGAATGTCGCCTCGATCACGAGGTGCGGCAGCACCCAGCGCTCGGCGCCCACGTTCACGCGCTTGCGCTCGAGCTTGAGGTCGATGTCGTGCCCGGTGCCGGGCGCCGGCAGGAGGGTCACGACCGGCGCCGTGGTGCCCGCGCCCTGCAAGCCGGTGTTCACGGTGCGCGGGTTGTAATGCGCGATCTGCCAGTACTCGCCGAAGACCTTCCAGCGTCCCTGCGGGCCGTAGAGGAAGCGCACCTCGCGCGAATCGAGGCCGAGATTGCGGCCCTGGACAATGGTCCACGTCCCGGTCAACTCGTCCCTGCGGACGTAGTCGAAGTCCAGCGCGAGGTACGCGTCGTCCTTGTACAGGCCGTTGTATTGCGTGAAGAGAGAGCGGTCCTTCCTGTCGCCGCTGATCGCGGTGCCGCCGATGCCCACGGCCCCGACGTCGGGCGTGGCGAGCTGCGCCACCGCGTCGTCTTCGGCCCTCGCCGGCACGAGCAGCGCCGGCAGGACCGTCGTGAGAAGCATCATACGCAACAGCCTGGAGGTTTTCATCGTCGCTTCCGGAGTCTCAGCGGAACATGAACTGCGGGGTTGCGTTGGTGGTGCTCGGATTGTTGCTGCCGTGGATCTCGGTGTGGCAGTTGGTGCAGCCGCGCGCCATGAAGTAGTTGATGCCGGACTTGCCCGAGGTGTTGGGGCCGAGCAGCGGCGAGCCGCCGAAGGGCTGCGTCTGGCCTTGTCCCACGACCTGCCCCACTTGCGCGCCGTGCGGCGTGTGGCACTGGTGGCACAGGAACGGCGGCCGCGCCTTGAGCATGTTCTCGGCCGTCGTGCCGTGCGGGTTGTGGCAGTTGGCGCAGTCCTCCGTCACCGGCTCGTGGGCGTGGACGAACGGTCCGCGCTTTTCCATGTGGCACGTGTAGCAAGTGTCGTTCACGCTGTCGCGCTTCATGAGCTTCGGACCCGTCGAGCCGTGCGGGTTGTGGCAGTCGGAGCAACCCATCTTCCCTTCGGGAATCGGATGGTGCGAAGGCTTGTTGATCTGCGTGCGCTGCTCCTTGTGGCAGTTGAAGCAGACTTCGGGCTGCGTCACGCGATCCCGGACGGCATCGTGCGCGGTGTGGACCCGGTGGCAGGACGTGCATGCGACGTCGCGCGACTGGTGGGGGCTGCCGTCCCAGTGCATGCGCTTCGCGTCGGACTTGTGGCAGCCGAGGCACTGCGCGTTCTGCGACGCCGGCGTGGAGCGCGACTTGCCGCGGAAGACCACGTCGGGCAGCGGCCGCTCGTTCACGCCCTCGGGCTTGTTCACGTGCCGCTCGCTCTCGCCGTGGCAATTGACGCAGGATGGCGTGCGGCCATCGGCCACCGTGCCATGGCGGGTCTTGCCGATCGCGAGAACCGGGTAGTCGTCCGTCTCGTCGTGGCAGCGCGTGCAGCGGGCATCGCCGCGCAGCACGAGGTCCTTGCGGGCCGCGTCCTCCGCCGCCGCGGCGTGGCCCGCCGCGGCGAGCACGAGGATTGCGATGGCCGCCAGGACCTGCAGGAGATGCCGCGCGCTTCTCATGCTCGACTCCTTCTCGTGGCGCTTCCTGGCCGCCGGAAGGCCGGATCCGCTCAACCGTGAGGCTGGGGCGTTTCTTTCTGCGTGGTGCTCTGCCCGGTTTCGGTCGCGCGCTTCGCCCGTGCCGGGAAGAGCTCCGACGGACCGGGCCCCTCGGGCTCGTTGTGCGCGATGCCGAAGTGGCAGTCGATGCACGTCTTGCCCTCGGTCTTCATCTTGATGTGGCGCGCCTGGGCCTTCCAGCTCTGCAGCGACGGGTCCATCTTGGAGGCGTCGTGGCAATTGCGGCACTCGAGGGAATCGGTCTCCTTCATCCGCTTCCACACGATGTGCGCGAGCTCGGAGCGCTTCTTCAGGAACTTCTCGTGCGTGTCGATGGTGCCGGTGAGCTTGCCCCACACCTCGAGGCTCGCCGCCATCTTGCGTTTGATGAGCGCGACCGGCTCGCGCGGCACGTGGCAATCCGGGCACGTCGCGCGCACGCCCGCGCGGTTCGTGTCGTGGATGCTGCCCTTGTATTCGGCGTACACGTTGTCGCGCATCTCGTGGCAGCCGATGCAGAACTTCTCCGTATCGGTCCACGCGAGCCCGGCGGCGCCGCCGATGACGAGGCTCGCGCCGACGAGGACCAGCACGCCGGCGAGCAGGATCACCATCGCCGTCGCGGTCCAGCGCGACGGATAGCGCTTTCGGAACACCTGCCAGATCTGCCGCAGCATGGGCACCCTCCCTCGGGGCCTGGCCGATGTCCTCAGCGCGAGAGGATGAACTGGATGACGTTTTTCACCTGCGCGTCGTCCGTGGTCTTCAGGCTCTCGTGCGTCTCCTCCTTGCCGTCGACCTTCACTTTCGGATGCGTCGTGAGGTGCGTGTAGAGCTTCGCCTCGGCGTCGGGCTTGCCCTTGTATTTGGCCGCCACGTCCTTGTACGCGGGGCCGTCCTTCTTCTTGTCGAAGGAGTGGCACTTGAAGCAGCCGCTCTTCTTCATCAGCGCTTCGGCGGCGGCGTCGTCGGCCGCGTCCACGATCAACGCGGCCCCGGAGAACAGCACGGCGATGGCGAGGATCAGCGTTTTCATGCTTCTTCTCCTTGTGGTGGATGCATGCGGCTTTCCCGGAGAGAACTATGGTGCGAGTTGCGTTTCGCGGTTTGACGCGCCGCAAAAGGCAGCGCGATCGTCCCGTCCCCGCAACGCCGAATCGGCGTGCGAACGGCCCGGGCCTGCGCGCGGCAACAGGCGCAGGAAGACCCGGCGGTTCAGGGGATCGGCGCAGTCGCGTTCGATGGAGAAGCCGAGCGCCTGGCACAGGCGCAGCATCGCTGCGTTGTCTGCAAGGACCTGGCCGGTCATCGCGTCGAGTCCGGCGTCGCGGGCCACCTCGGCCAGCCGCCGCATCAGGTGCGTGCCGAGGCCGCGGCCCTGCCAGTCGTCGGCGACGGCGATCGCGAACTCACAGCCGTGCCCGTCCGGTAGGCGGATGTAGCGCGCGACGGCAACGGCCCGCTCGCCGCCTTCCGGGCCGTCGATCGCCACGAGCGCCATCTCGCGGTCGTAGTCGATCTGCGTGAAGCGCGCGAGCATCGCCGGCGTGAGGCTTCGAACCGCGCCCTGGAAGCGCAGGCGCCGCGTCTGCGCCGACAGGGCGTCGACGAATCGCGTTTCCAGCGCCGCATCCTCCGGCCGCATGGGGCGAAGCTCCAGCGCCGGCCTTCCCGGCAGCTCGATCCTCGTCGCGAGGCTCGCCGGATAGGGAGCGATCGCCAGGTGCGAGTAAGGCCGCGTGCCGGGCGCAACGCGAGCCAGGACCACGCGCGCATCGAGCGCCACGACTCCAGCCTCGTCGGCGACGAGCGGGTTGATGTCGAGCTCCGCGACCTCGGGCACCTCGCACGCGATCTCCGAGACCCGCAGCAGCACATCGACCAGGGCAGCGCGATCGACCGGCGGCAGGTTGCGGAATCGCTCGAGCATGCGGCCGATGCGCGTGCCGTGGATCATGTCCTCGACCAGCCGTGCATCGAGCGGCGGAAGACCTACGGCACGATCGTGCAGCACCTCGACCGCGATGCCGCCTGCGCCGAACGTGATGGCCGGCCCGAAGATGCGGTCGCGCACGATTCCCGCCATCAGCTCGCGCGAGTGGGGACGGCTCACCATCGCCTCGACCGTCACGCCGAGCACGCGCGCGTCGGGATTGCTCGCAGCGATGGCGCGCAGGATGCCCTGGTAGGCGTCACGCACCGCCTGCGCGTCCGGCAGGCCCAGGCGAACGCCGCCCACGTCGCTCTTGTGCGGGATGTCGGGCGAGCGGATCTTGAGCACCACCGGATAGCCGATCGCATCGGCCGCGGCAACCGCGCTTTCCACATCGGCGGCGTTGGATGCCGCCGCGATGGGAATGCGAAACGCCGCGAGGAACGCCTTCGATTCGGCCGCGTCGAGCAGCGTGCGCCCGCCGTCCAGCGCCTTGTCCACCAGCCCGCGCGCGGCCGCGAGGTCGGGAGGCTCGTGGCTCACCAGCGGCGGCGGGGCTTCGAGGAGCGCGCGCTGGTTGCGACGGAACTGGGCGACGTATGCGAACGCTTCCACGGCGGTTTCCGGAAGGCGGAACACCGATAGGCCCGCATCGCGCAACAGGCGCCGGCCTTCGGCGACACCCGCCTGTCCCATCCAGCAGGCGAGCACCGGCTTGGACGCGCCGGCCGCGGCGCCGATCACCGCACGCGCCGCATCGGTGGGTTCGGTCATCGCCTGCGGCGTGAGGATCGTCACGATGCCGTCGACGCCGCGGTCGTCGAGGCATGCGAGGATCGCCGCGCGGTATCGATCGGGTCCCGCATCACCGATGAGGTCCACCGGATTGCCGTGCGACCAGTTCGCCGGCAGCGCCGAGCGCAACCGCGCGACGGTCTCGGTGCCCAACGACGCGAGCGGAAGTCCGAGCTCCGCGGCACGGTCCGCCGCCATGACGCCCGGCCCGCCGCCGTTGGTGATGACCGCGAGCCGATCGCCGTTCGGCCGCACATGCGACGCGAGCGCGAGGGCCGCGGCGACCAGCTCGCCGGCCGTATCGACGCGCACGATGCCGGTGCGCCGCACGACCGCATCGAAGACGTCGTCGTTTCCGACGATGGCGCCGGTATGGGACACGGCGGCGCGGGAGGCCGCGGGATGGCGCCCCACCTTCATCGCGACCACCGGCTTCAGGCGCGCGGCGGCGCGCAGGCTGCTCACCAAGCCTCGCCCGTCGCGCACGCCTTCGACGTAGAGCAGGATGTGCTCGGTCTTCGCGTCGAGCGCGAGGTAGTCGATCACCTCGCCGAAATCCACATCCGTGGAGCCGCCCATCGACACCACGCTCGAAAATCCGACGCCGTTCGCGCCGGCCCAGTCGAGCATGGCCGTGCAGACCGCACCCGACTGCGCCACCAGCGCGAGCGATCCTTCGAGCGCATTGCCGCGCGCGAAGGTCGCATTGAGGCCGATGGAGGAGCGGACGATGCCGAGACAGTTCGGTCCGAGGATGCGCACGCCATGGCGTCGCGCCGCGTCGAGAGTCGCGCGCTCGAGCGTGGCGCCCTCCGGCCCGGTCTCGCCGAAACCGGCCGTGACGATCACGGCGGCCGGAATGCCGGCGCGGCCGCACTCGTCCACGATCGCGGGCACGGTGGCGGGAGGCGTCACGATCACCGCGAGATCGGGTGCGTGGGGCAGCAGCTTCACGGAAGCTACGCACAGCACGCCCGCGACGCTCCCGTACTTCGGGTTCACCGCGAAGAGCTCGCCTCGGAATCCCGACCGCAGCAGGTTGGCGAGGACCGTCGCGCCGACCTTGCCCGGGCGCTCGGTCGCGCCCACCAGCGCCACCGAGCGCGGCTCGAAGAGCGGCCGCAGGTAGTGCGGGCTGATGCCGGTCGTACCGGCCGCTGCGGGATTGTCCATCCCTGCAAAGTGAGCCGGCTCGGCGGGCTCGGCTTGCGCCGCGTCAAACGCAACGCGAAACGATGCGCGACGATACGGTCATGAGTCCCGAGATCGCCCGCATCCAGGTCTGGCAGTGCGTGGGGTGCGGCCGCATCGACCTTCCGCGTCCGTGCGTCGGCATTTGCCGCGACGAGAAGAAGGCGTACGTCACCGCGGAGGATCATGACGCCGTGGTGGCGCAGCTGCAGGCCGAGACGGAGAAGCTGCGGCGCCTCGTGCGCGAGATCGCCGGCGTCACGCCCCGTGCGGGAGAATTCGAGCGCGGCTATCGCGCGCTCCAGGAGCGTGCACGTCGCCTGCTGGAGGAGATCGCGGCGGCTTAAGCGGCCGGGCGCGATGCACGGTCCTCAGATCACGCGCGAATAGCGCGCGCGCTCCTCGCTCGCGCGCAGGTAGCGGTCGAACACGGCGCAGACGGCACGCACCACGATGCGGCCGGCGGGCGTGATGCGGATCCAGTCCCGATCCAGCTCGACCAGCCCTTCGCGCTCGAGCCGGCGCAGGTCCTGCATCTCGGCGGCGAAGTAGCGGTCGAACTCGACCTCGACCAGGTGCCCGATTTCGATCGCCTCCTTCGACAATGCGAAGTGGCACATGAGCGACTGGATCACGGCCCGGCGCGCGAGATCGTCGGGGCACAGCTCGATGCCGCGCTGCACGGGCAGCTCGCCACCGTCGAGCGCCTCGTAATACGCGTCGAGGGACTTCGCGTTCTGCACGTAGGCGGGCCCCATCTTGCCGATGGCGGAAACGCCGAGGCCCAGCAGGTCGCGGTCCCCGCCCGTGGAGTATCCCTGGAAGTCGCGCACCAGCATTCCCTTGCGTTGCGCGACGGCGAGCTCGTCGTTCGGCTTGGCGAAGTGGTCCATTCCGATGTAGACGTATCCGGCGCGGACCAGCCGATCGATCGCGCCGGCCATGAGCCGCATCTTGTCCGTCGGCCGCGGCAGCTCGGTTTCCACGATCCGGCGCTGCGGCTTGAATTGCGCGGGCAGGTGCGCGTACGAATAGAGCGCGATGCGGTCCGGGTCGCATTCGAGCACTCGATCGAGCGTGCGCTGGAAGCCTTCGACGGTCTGGCGCGGCAGCCCGTGGATGAGGTCGAGGTTCACCGAACGAAAGCCGTTGCCGCGCGCGGCGTCGACCACGGCGCGCGTCTGCTCGACCGACTGGATGCGGTTCACCGCGCGCTGGACGTCGAGGTCGAAATCCTGCACGCCGATGCTCACGCGGTTGAAGCCGATGCGCGCGAGGTGCGCGACGCGCGCGGCATCGACCTTGCGCGGGTCGATCTCGATCGCGTACTCGCCGTGCGGGTCGAGCTCGAAGCGCGAGCGCAGCGCGTCCATCAAGCGCTCGGAAAGCTCCGGCCCCAGGAACGTGGGCGTTCCGCCGCCCCAATGCATGCGGCCCACGCGGCGGTCGCGCCCGAGGATCGAGGACGCGAGCTCGATCTCGCGCTCCAGGTACTCGACGTAGCGCAGCGCCCGCGCGTGGTCGCGCGTCGCGATCTTGTTGCACGCGCAGTAGAAGCAGAGCGTGTCGCAGAACGGGATGTGCACGTAGAGCCCGAGCGAGCGCTGCCGCGCGCCGATGTGGCGATGCGCGAGCCAATGCCGGTATGCCTCCGCGTCGAAGGCCTCGACGAAGCGGTCGGCCGTCGGGTACGACGTGTAGCGCGGGCCGTTGCCGCCGTACTTCTCGATGAGGGTCGCATCGATCTCGAGGGACGGCAGCGGCGCTGCGGGCTGGGCTTGGGCGCTGATCATGTCGATAATCTGGGAGAGCGCGCGCGAGGCGGCTTGATTCGGGTCAAAGGGGCTTCGAATCGGCGCTCACGAGCCGCCCTTCAGCACTGCCGCCGCGGCGGCCAGCTCGACGGCGAGCCCGTCCACGATGTCGTCGATCGACACGATGCCGCCGATCTCGCCCGCGTCGTCGGTCACCACGGGCCTGCGCGCCCCGTGGCCGCGCATGAGGGCCAGCGCCTCGTGCACGTCCGCGCTCGCGCGGACGGTCGCGACGACCGGCGTCATCGCCTGGCCCACTTCGGACGATTCGGAGGCGAAGCCCTCCAACGCGAGGTCGCGGTCGGTGACGATGCCCACCGCCTTCGACGAAGGCGCGCTTCCCTCGAGGACGAGGAGCGAGCCCACGCCGTAGCGGCGCATGGCCGCGGCGGCTTCGATGATCGGCGCATGACGTGTCGTGGCCATGATCCTGGCCGTGTAGACCCGTTCCACCTTCATCGCATTCTCCTGCGATGTGCGTGGGAGCCAATGTATCGGGGGGCTAGCGTGCCCGCTTGACGCGCCTCAATGCGCGCGCTCGGCGCGGAGAAAAACGGGCCCGCGAGCGCGGGCCCGACCGTCGTCACTCCACCTTCAGCACACCCTTCATGTTCGGATGGTAGATGCAGATGTAGTCGTACGTACCCGCCTTGCGCGCGACGTACTTCCACTTCGCGCCCGCGGCGATGTCCTTCGAGTCGAAGCCGCCCTTCGCGGTGACCGTGTGCGGGAAGGGATCCTTGTTCACCCACGTCACGGTGTCGCCGCGCTTCACGGTGAGCGTCTCGGGCGAATACTTCACGCCGTCGATCACGACCGTGTGCGACGCGGCCGCCGCCGCCATGCTGGCGGCAGCGGCCACCGCGGCGAGCGCCAGCACGAGCCCGCGGCGAGCGGGCCGCGCCGCGCCCGGACCGATGCGGATCGCTGGCATCGTCGGCCCCCTGCTTACTTGAGGCCCGCCTGCACCTGCTTCGCGTGCTCGAGGTGCGCGACGAACGCGGGACGAACCTTCTCGATCAGCGCCTTCAGCTCCTCGTTCTTCGCGTTCGGGATGAGCACCTTGTCGACCGCGTCGAGCACCTGCTGGTGATAGTCGACTTCATGGTCGATGTAGGCCTTGTCGAACGCGGCGCCCTTGAGCTTCTTCAGGTTCGCGAGGTTCTCCTGGCCTTCCTTCTTGAGCGCCTTGCTGGTGTCGTTGTCCTCCGGCTTCACGTGCAGCTTCTTCACCAGCGCGACGGCCTGCTTGTTCACGCCGGTGTGGTCGGTGACCATCATCTTGCCGAAGGCCTTCACGTCCTTGCTGTGGCCCTTCTTCTCGGCGAGCTTGCCCGCGTCGATGTCGACCTGGTTCGCCGTCACCACGATGTGGGCGATTTGTGCGTCGTTGGGGCCGCCCTGCGCGAAGGCGGCGCCGGCAAGGGCCGTGAAAGCCGTTGCGAGGATGATTCGGAAGAACGACATGTGCTTCTCCTGTTGTCGGTTGGTTGGGGCTGCTTGGAAGGGTTCGCACCCGGACGGCATTATGCGGCCGTCCGTGAATGTGTGCCATTCGATGGGTCTGCGGGGGCCTGCGTTCCGGGACAGCGCCGCCCTGCGGAGGACAGTTCCGAGAAATGCTGTAGACAGTGTACTGAAAGGATCAAGAAAGCCAGAAAACAGCCCATGGGCCTAGCCTGAGACCAGGAGGGGCCACCCGCGAGCGTCGCCCCGGTTCGAGAACAGACCCAGACACTTCGAAGGGGCATTCGATGGACGCATTGGCGGCATCCGGCATGTCGGGAGCGGTAGTCGCGCTCCTGCAGATCATGGTCATCAACGTGGTGCTGAGCGGCGACAACGCGGTGGTGATCGCGCTCGCATGCCGGCGGCTCAGCCCGCGCCACCAGAAGATCGCGTTCCTCTGGGGCAGCCTCGGGGTCGTGGTCCTCATGGTCGCGCTCACGGGCGTGGTCTCGTACCTCCTGTCCCTGCCCTACCTCGAGATGGTCGGCAGCGCCCTGCTGCTGTGGATCGGCGTGAAGCTGCTCATGGGCGACGAGCAGGAAGGCGGGGACGGAGCGGTCGAGCAGAAGTCGACGCTCGGCGCCGCGATCCGCACGATCATCATCGCCGACATGATCATGAGCCTCGACAACGTGCTCGCCATGGCGGCCGCGGCGCACGGCCACATCTGGATGCTCATCGTCGGCCTCTTCATCACGGTCCCGGTGATCCTCTTCGGCAGCGCGCTCCTCATGAAGCTCATGGAGCGCTTCCCGTTCCTCGTCATGGTGGGCGCGGCCCTCATCGGCTGGGTCGCGGGCGAGATGGCGATCTCCGATCCCGCGATCAAGGGCTGGATCGACGCCAACGCCTCGACGCTGCACGCCGTCTCGCCGATCGTGGGCGCCGCGTTCGTGATCGCGGCCGGCAAGATCCTCGGACGCCTGAGCTCCCGCCGCCGCGCGGCCGAGGCCCACGCGTCCTGAAGTCGCCGCGGTGGCCGCGATCGCCTCGCCCGCCCACGCCGCGCTCTTCCCCGCGGCGGTACGCAACGTCCTCGTGGTCGCGAATCGGCTGCAGGACCTGGGCTCGGTCGCGGCGCGGCTCGCGCGCCTGCACCGCGAAGAGTGCGTGCGCATCTACCTGCTTGCCGTGGCGCCGCCGCCCACGGGGCACGCGATGCAGTTCCTGCGCCACATCGACGTGCGGCGCCTGCTGCGCGAGGACGGCCTCACGCGGCTGCGGCCGCTGATGCAGCTTCTCGACGCCGCCTGCGTGCCGTATCGCCACGAGGTCGAGGTTGGCCGCTGGGAGGAGACGATCGCGCGCTTTGCGCAGGAGCGCTGCTGCAGGAGCATCCTGATGGGCGACCACGATGCCCCGTCCCTCGGAACCCTTCTCCGGCGCCACGATGCGTGGCGCATCCGAAACCGATTGGTGAAGCTCGGCTTCGCCTGCGAGATGCTCTAGGCCGGCCCGGCCGGGCTCGCATCCAACAATGCACGACGCGCGTATATTGGCGCCCAACGCCATGCATTCGCCGACCCGCACTCCACGCTGCCGGGTCCTCGTCGTCGACGACAACGAGGACGCGGCGCTCAGCCTCGCGATGATGCTCGACGTGATGGGCTACGACGTGCGCACCGCCCACGACGGCCTGGAGGCGGTGCGCGCCGCCGACGAGTTCCAGCCCGAGGCGGCACTCCTCGACATCGGCCTTCCCAGCCTGTCGGGCTACGACGTCGCGCGCCATATCCGCGGCAACCGCGGAGACGAGGTGCTGCTCGTCGCCATCACCGGGTGGGGAACCGCCGAGGACGTGAAGCGATCCGAGGAAGCCGGCTTCGACCATCACTTCACGAAGCCCGCCGATCCCGATCGCCTGCGCAACATCCTGCTCGCCGAGTGCCCGCCGGATTCGGTGCGCGGCTCCTAGGCGGCGCGCGGCTCAGTTCTGCCGCTCGGGCTCCATGTCGTATTGGGTCCACATCCGTGCGAGGAGCTCCGCGATCACCAGGTGGCAGCCGTTCGGGCACTGCGGAGGCGTGCCGATGTGCCAGTTCGCCGAGACGTCGTCGGGCGGCGTCCGCCAGTACGGGATCGGCACGCGGCAGCGGCAACGCCCCCGCGGACGGATCTTCTGGAACTCCGCGTCGAGCAGCGTGTAGAGCTGCGCGGCGCTCACGGTGGTTCGGGTCACGATCCAGTCTTCGAGCGCGCTAGCGGCGCCGCGTTCCCTGCGAGCCCGCGCCGCGGCGAGCCTCTGGTAGCATCGCCGATGGTGAAGCGCCTCCTCTCGTTCGCCTGCCTGTTTCTCGCCTGCACGGTCGCGTACGCGCAGGGCTCCGTCTTCCTCGAGGACCTCACGTGGCCCGAGATCCGTGCGGCCACGAGCTCGGGCAAGACCACCATCCTGGTTCCCATCGGCGGCACCGAGCAGAACGGGCCGCACATGGCGGTCGGCAAGCACAACGTGCGCGCGAGATGGTTCGCGCGGAAGATCGCCGAGAAGCTCGGCGACGCCCTCGTCGCGCCCGTCATCGCCTACGTTCCCGAGGGCACGGTGAACCCGCCCGTCGCCCACATGCGCTTTCCCGGCACGATCACCATCCCCGAGGAGGTGTTCGAGAAGACGCTCGAATCTGCGGCGCGCGGCTTTCGCCTGCACGGCTTCAAGGACATCGTCTTCCTCGGCGACCACGGCGGATACCAGAAGGGCCTCGCGCGCGTCGCCGAGCGCCTCGACCGCGAGTGGAAGGACACGAGCGTGCGCGTGCACCCGCTGCCGGAGTACTACCAGGCGCAGACCTCGGGATTCGCCGAGCTCCTGCGGCGCAAGGGATACACCGACGCGCAGATCGGCACCCACGCGGGACTTTCCGATACCGCGCTCACGCTCGCGATCGATCCCTCGCTGGTGCGCGCCGATCGGCTCGGCGCGGCGAGCACGCTCCGGGCCGACGGCGTGCACGGCGACCCGCGGGCGGCCACGGCGGAGCTCGGGCGCCTGGGCACCGAGCTCGTGATCGAACGCAGCGTGGAAGCGATCCGGAAGGCGACCGCGCGCCGGTAGAATGGACGTTTTGCGTTCGGAGCCCGTGAATTGAAGGCAGCAAAGATCGACGCCACACTCGCCGCCGCCCTCCTCGCCCTGTCGCTCACCGCGCACGCCGTCGAAACGGTGCCGGGCATGCCGCCGGTGCCGGATCCCTCGAACCTGTACAGCGAGATCGGCGCCGGCAAGCTGAGCCCCTCGGTGCAGGGCGCGCTCGAGCGCGTCTACGTTCCCAACGTGAGCTCGGACGATGTGTACGTGATCGATCCGCGCACGTTCCAGGTGGTCGACCGGTTCAAGGTGGGCCTCAATCCCCAGCACGTGGTGCCTTCGTACGACCTGAAGACGCTGTGGGTCACCAACAACGCGGAAGGGACCTCGAAGGGGAGCCTCACGCCCATCGATCCCGCGAGCGGCAAGCCGGGCGAGCCGATCCCTGTGGACGATCCCTACAACATGTACTTCACGCCCGACGGCAAGAGCGCGATCGTGGTCGCCGAGGCCCACAAGCGCCTCGACTTCCGCGATCCGCACACGATGGCGCTCCAGTACTCCATCGACGTGCCGGGCTGCGGCGGCATCAACCATTCCGACACCTCGATCGACGGGCGCTACGCGATCTTCACGTGCGAGTTCTCCGGCGGCCTCGCGAAGATCGACCTCGAGAACCGCAAGGTGCTGGGCTACCTCAAGCTCTCGAAGGGCGGCATGCCGCAGGACATCCGCATCTCGCCCGACGGCAAGGTGTTCTTCGTCGCGGACATGCGTGCCGACGGTGTGTTCGTGATCGACGGCGAGAGCTTCCGGGAGATCGGTTTCATCCACACCGGCATGGGCACGCACGGCCTCTATCCCAGCCGCGACGGGACGAAGCTCTACGCGGCCAACCGCGGCTCGCACATGATCCACGGGCACAAGGGCGGACCGGGCAGCGTGTCGGTGATCGACTTCGCGACGCGCAAGGTGGTCGCGAACTGGCCGATTCCGGGCGGCGGCAGTCCCGACATGGGCAACGTGAGCGCCGACGGCAAGTGGCTGTGGCTCTCCGGCCGCTATGACAACGTGGTGTACGCGTTCGACACCGCGACCGGAAAGGTGAAGAAGGTCGCGGTGGGCACCGAGCCGCACGGCCTCGCCGTGTGGCCGCAGCCGGGCCGCTATTCGCTCGGGCACACCGGCAACATGCGCTGAGCGCTCGCGAGGGCGCTCGCCTTCCCGACGTTACCGCGCTCGGCCGGTTTTCCCGGCGTGGGACACGGCCGACGCCGACCGGACCAGCGCGCGACGCGGGCGCCACCCGTAACAATTTCATCGGCGGTGCGCAACATGGCACTGTCGAGTACGTGCGCCTCAACGGAGGGTGCGTGGCGAGCTCCTTCCCGAAGAATCCCCAGCCGGCGAACGGTCCGGCGGAGCCCTTGGGGCGGGGGCCGCTGGAGCCGGTTGCCGCGAACGAGGAGCGCTTCCGCCATCTCGTGGAAGCGACGCCGGTCCTCGCCTGGTCCGCCGACGCCGACGGCAAGGTCACCTTCGCGAACCGCCGGCTGTTCGAATACACCGGCCTTTCTCCGCAAAGCGACATCGTCGACTGGGCGCGCACGGCGATCCATCCCGACGACTATCCGCGCCGCGACGAGGCGTGGCGCAAGGCGCGCGGCGACGGCGGCGCGTTCGAGCTCGAGGCGCGCATCCGGCGCCACGACGGCGCCTATCGCTGGTTCCTGCTGCGCGTCCTGCCCTTCAAGGACGAGTCGGGTCGGGTGATCGAGTGGTTCGGCAGCGGCACCGACATCGACCCGCGCAAGCGCTACGAGGAGAACCTGCGCTTCCTCGCCGATGCGAGCGCCACGCTCGCCGAGATCGGCCATCCCGAAAGCACGCTGCGGCGCATCGCGCAGCTCGCCGTGCCGCATTTCGCCGATTGGTCGGAAGTCACGGTGCTCGAGCCCACGGGTGAATCGCGGCGGCTGGTCGCCACGCACTGGGATCCGGAACGCACCCGCTTCGCCGAGGAGCTCGAGCGGCGATTTCCGTCCGGGGAGAGCAGCGCCTCGCGCCAGGTGATGCGCGACGGCGGCTCGGTCTTCGCGCCCGAGGTGACCGACGAGATGCTGCGCGAGGCGGCACGCGGACCGGAGCACCTCTCGATGCTGCGCACGCTCGGGCTGCGCTCCTACATCTGCGTGCCGATGCGCACCCAGGGAGCGATCCGCGGCGCGGTCGCCTTCGCGACCGCCGAGTCCGGGCGCACCTACACCGAGTTCGATCTCGAGACCGCCGAGGAGCTCGCGCGCCGGGCCGCCATCGCGCTCGAGAACGCCGAGCTGGTGCAGGCGCTCAAGGATGCGGACCGGCGCAAGGACGAGTTCCTCGCGGTGCTCGCCCACGAGCTGCGCAATCCGCTCGCCCCGGTGCGCAACGCCATCGAGATCCTGCGCGCGACGCCCGCGCCGACGCCGCAGCTGCAATGGACGCAGGACGTGATCGACCGCCAGGTGCGCCAGCTCTCGCGCCTCGTGGACGACCTCCTCGACGTTTCGCGCATCACCAGCGGCAAGATCGAGCTGCGCAAGGAGCGCGTCGAGCTGGGCGATGCGGTGCGCATCGCGCTCGAGTCGAGCCGTCCGCTGATCGAGCGCGGCGGGCACGAGCTCAGCGTGCAGCTTCCGTCCGAGCCGATCCGGCTCGAGGCCGACCTTGCGCGGCTCGCGCAGGTGCTCTCGAACCTCCTCAACAACGCCGCGAAGTACACGCGCCCGGGCGGCCACATCTGGGTCAGCGCCGAGCGCCTGGGCTCGAGCGCGGCGATCCGCGTGCGCGACAACGGCATCGGCATCACGCCGACGATGCTCACCCGTATCTTCGAGATGTTCACGCAGCTTCCGGGGAGCGGCGTGCACTCGCAGGGCGGCCTCGGCATCGGGCTCACCCTCGTGCGCCGCCTCGTGGAGCTGCATGGCGGCAGCGTCGAGGCGCGCAGCGAGGGCATCGGCAAGGGCAGCGAGTTCGTGGTGACGCTTCCGCTCGCCGGCGTGGAAAGCGCGAACGACGTGCAACCCGCGACGCCCGGCGCCGAGCGCGATGCCCGTCCGCGGCGCATCCTGGTCGTCGACGACAATCGGGATGCGGCCGACAGCCTCTGCATGCTGCTCAAGTCGCGCGGGCACCAGATCCGCGTCGCCTACGATGGCCTCGAGGCGGTGGGCGCCGCGGTCGCGTTCCGTCCCGATGTGGTGCTCCTGGACATCGGGCTTCCGAAGCTCTCGGGCTACGAGGCTGCGCGCCGCATCCGCGAAGCGGGCGGCGCCGATGCGCTCCTCGTCGCGGTCACCGGCTGGGGCCAGGACGAAGACCGGCGCCGTGCGCGCGAGGCGGGATTCGACCATCACCTCACGAAGCCGGTCGATCCGGTCGCGATCTCGCGCCTCATCGACGGAGCGCACGCGCGCGCCTGAGCGCCGCCGCGCGCCGCGCTCAGAACTCCTTCCAGTCCTCCTGGAACTCGCCGCGCACCGTTGCCGCGCCGGAGTTCCTCGCTTTCGGTGCCGCCGCGGCGGCGCGGATCTGCGCAATGGCATGGTCGGCGGCGTGCGAGGCCTGGATTACCGGCGGCTGCGCGGCCGCGGGCGTCGCGGCTCTCGCCGGGCGTGCTTCCACCGCGTCGTGCGACCCCAGGCGGAAGCGCGCGACCACGTGCACCAGCTGCTCGGCCTGCGCGGTCATGTGCTCGGCGGCCGCGGCCGATTGCCCCACGAGCGAGGCGTTCTGCTGCGTCACCCGGTCCATCTGCGTGATGGCGTTGCCCACCTGCTCGATGCCGGCGAGCTGCTCCTGCGAGGCGGCCGCGATGCCGGCCATGATGTCGGTCACCTGCTTCACCGCGCCGACGATCTCGTCCATGGTCTTGCCCGCGCCCTGCACGAGGCGCGTGCCGCCGTCCACGCGCGAGGCGGAATCCTGGATGAGCGCCTTGATCTCCTTCGCCGCGTCCGCCGAGCGCTGCGCGAGCGTGCGCACCTCGGAGGCGACCACCGCGAAGCCGCGCCCCTGCTCGCCGGCGCGCGCGGCCTCCACCGCGGCGTTGAGCGCGAGGATGTTGGTCTGGAAAGCGATGCCGTCGATCACGCCGATGATGTCGCCGATGCGCCGCGACGATTCGGAGATCCCGTTCATCATCGCCATCACTTCGCCCATCGCGCGGCCGCCGGCGGCGGCGACCTGCGAGGCTCCGATCGCGTGCTGGTTCGCCTGACGGGCGTTCTCGGCGTTCTGCTTCACCGTCGAGGTGAGCTCCTCCATCGAGCTCGCGGTCTCCTCCAGGCTCGAGGCCTGCTCCTCGGTGCGCGCGGAGAGGTCCGTGTTGCCCGCGGAGATCTGGCGCGAGGCGGTGGAGATGCGCTCGGTCCCGCCGCGCACCTCGGCGACGATCTCGCGCAGTCCCGCATTCATGTCGCGCAGCGCGCGCATGAGCTGCGAGGTCTCGTCGCGGCCCTGCACGCGGACTTCCGACGTGAGGTCGCCGCCCGCGACCGTCGAGGCGATCGCGACCGCGTCCTTCAACGGGCGCGTGATGCTGCGCGTGATCGTCCAGGCGAACAGGAAACCGAGCGCGAAGACGATCGCCGCCACGCCGTAGAAGACCATGTGCCGGCGCGCCTCCGCGACGGCCGTCTGCTCGAGGAGCCGGCTCGCGGCCGCCTGCTCCATCTCCACGAGCTTGTTGATCTCGCCGATCGAGCGCTGCGTGAGCGGGTCGATCCGGGTGGAGAGGATCTTCGCCGCCACCTCGCTGTTGAAGTTGAGGGACTGGCCGATCGCCTCCATGAACGGCTGCTCGGTCTCGTTGTCGAGCTGCGCGATGTTGTCGAGGACGGCGCGCTCGGCTTCGCCGAGGCCCAGCGCGACCAGGCGCTCGCGCGCGTCGGCGTAGCGCTTGCGCTGCGCCTTCACCTTGTCCTGCTCGGCCTGCATGGCGGCGACCTCGGACTGCAGCCCCATGTTGCGCATCGCGAGCGCGGACTCGAGCAGCGCGCCCTTCATCGTCTCGGCGAGCGCGCCCTTGGCGTTCGCCGCCATCTGGCCGGAGGTGAGCGCCGCCATGGAGCGGTCGCTCATCACGTTGCCACCGACCACCAGGGAGGCGATCAGGACCATGACGACGGCAAAAGCCGCTCCCAGGCGCACCCCGATGGGTACCCCGCGCAAATTCATCGTGATTGCTCCTTATGGAGAGGCGGCACCCGCGAAGGGCGCCGCGTCACGCATGGCTCACTGGTTCGCGGTGTAGACGCCCGAGCCCACCATGAGGTCGCCTTCCATCTCGGCGTAGCCCGTCTTGGTCTCGATCTTCCCGCTCGCGGGATTGAGGAACTTGAACGTGTAGGTGCCGCCGCCCGCCTCCGCCGCCTTGAGCAGCCCCTGGTTCACGAACTTGCCGTCCGGGTCGCGCAGCTGCGAGAGGTCCTTGCCGATCAGCCGCGGATTGCCGCCGTGGGCGAGGTTCTTGAGGCTCTTGTCGTACACGTAGATGTAGATGTCGCGATCGACGAACATGCCGTCGCGCTTGTCGATTTCGGCGAACGCCTTCTCGCGGCCGTTCTTGCGGATATAGTCGCGCGCCTTCTTCACCATCGCCTTCGCTTCGTCGAGGGTGGCGCGGTCGGATGCGGCGTAGGTCGGCGCGGTCACCACGAGGGCGGCGAGCGCCATCATGGACATTGCAATCAGCTTCTTCACTGGACTGGCTCCCTGGGAAATGACATGGAATTTTCGACAGGCCGGGCTTGTTGCCGGCCCGACCATTCTTGCGAATCGGCCATGCGAAATATGTGACGTACCGCACGATTCGGCGCGGCGGCGCGATACAGCTGTAATCGCCGCGCGACGGCGCGCGACGGCGCGCGACGCGGGCCCGGGCCCACGTTCCGCGGGGCGGAAATTCGCGGGCGGCCGTTTCGTCTAGACTAACGCCGTTCCTGTGAAGGCCCCTGCCAACATAAAGAGGAGGACATACCGATGAATCGTCGCAAGTTCCTCGCGCGCGGCGCCGTCGCCGCGAGCGGCGCGGCCGCGGTGACGCAGGCCGTCGCGCAAGACAAATCGCTTCCGAACATCCGCTGGCGCTGCGCATCGAGCTTCCCGAAAAGCCTCGACACGATCTTCGGCGGCGGGGAAGTGATCGCGAAGCGCGTCTCCGAGCTCACCTCGGGCAAGTTCCAGATCCGCGTCTTCGCCGCGGGCGAGATCGTCCCGGCCTTCGGCGTGGTGGATGCGATCCAGCAGAACACGATCGAGTGCGCGCACACCGCGAGCTACTACTTCGTGGGCAAGAACAAGGCGTTCGCCTTCGACACGACGCTGCCCTTCGGCATGAACCAGCGGCAGCAGAACGCCTGGATCTACTACGGCGGAGGGCTCGAGCAGGTGCGCGATTTCTTCCGCGAGTTCGGCATCATCTCGTTCCCGGCGGGCAACACCGGCGTACAGATGGGCGGCTGGTGGCGCAAGGAGGTGCACACCGTCGGCGACCTCAAGGGCGTGAAGATCCGCATCGCCGGCCTGGGCGGCGAGGTGATGGCGCGCCTGGGCGCGGTGCCGCAGCAGATCGCGGGCGGCGACATCTATCCCGCCCTCGAGCGCGGCGCGATCGACGCGGCCGAATGGATCGGTCCGTACGACGACGAGAAGCTCGGTTTCTACAAGGTCGCGCCCCACTACTACTTCCCCGGGTGGTGGGAGAGCAACTCGATGTACTCGCTCTACGTGAACACCAAGGAGTGGGACAAGCTGCCCAAGGAGTACAAGGCGGCGATCGAGTGCGCGTGCTACGAGGCGAACCTCGACATGATGGCGAAGTACGACTTCAAGAACCTCGACGCGCTCGAGCGGCTGGTGAAGAACGGCGTGAAGCTGCACGCCTTCAGCACCGAGATGATGCTCGCCGCGCAAAGGGCCGCCAACCAGCTCTACGACGAAGAGTCGTCGAAGAACCCGGCGTGGAAGAAGATCTACGAGCCTTGGAAGAAATTCCGGGAGCGCGAGTTCCTGTGGCACCGCGTCGCGGAGTTCACCTACGAGAGCTTCGCCTACAGCCACCCGCTCGGCAAGTGATGCGGCCCGGCTGACGAAGGCCTCCCCGGCCGCGGGGAGGCCTTCTCGCCTCAGCGCTCGCCGAGCAGCCCCAGGCGCGCGAGCCCCTCGGCCATGGAGTCGGTGGTGTGGACCTCGACGCCCAGGCTTTCCGACGTGCGCTCGAGCGCCTTCGTGAACATGTTCTCGCTGGTCACGACCACCGCCATGCGCAGCCGCACGCCGGACTCGTCGGAAATCGCCTTGGCGATGGCCTCGCGCTGGTCGATCGGCACGCGCGTCGCGATGCCGCGCGCATCGACGAGCACGCGGTCGAGGCGGGCATCGCGGCAAGCCTGCGCGATGCGCAGCACCCCTTCGCGCGCCTGGGCGAGGTCGAACTCGCCTTCGATGACCACCCGCACGTGGTCGCGCTTGGTCTCGATGCGCATCCGCATCGCGGCTACTCGCCCTTCAGCGCCCGCTCGATGTCGGTCGCCTCGTCCTCGGTCTTCGGCGGGGGCTTCGCCTTGCCGTCCTCGGGCGCGACCGGGGCGCCGGTGATCTGGCGCTGCAGCTCCTCGTAGCCCGAGCCCTTGATCGCCCCGGGCGCCTGGGAGACGTTGCCGGTCACGATCTTCGGAAAGGCGATGACGATCGCGACCATGATCACCTGGATCACGACGAACGGCACGGCGCCCCAGTAGATCTCGGAGGTGCGCACCGACTTGGGCGCGACGCTGCGCAGGTAGAAGAGCGCGAAGCCGAACGGCGGGTGCAGGAACGAGGTCTGCATGTTGACCGCGAGCAGCACGCCGAACCACACGAGGTCGATGCCGAGCTTCTGCGCGACCGGCGTGAGGAGCGGCACCATGATGAATGCGATCTCGAAGTAGTCGAGGAAAAACGCGAGGAAGAAGATGAGCGCGTTCACCACGATGAGGAAGCCGAGCGCCCCGCCCGGCACGCTCGTGAGCAGGTGCTCCACCCAGAGGTCGCCGTCCACGCCGCGGAAGACCAGGCTGAAGACCGTCGAGCCGATCAGGATGAACATCACGAAGCTGGTCATCTCCGCGGTCGACTCGAGCGCCTCGCGCAGGATCTTCCAGCCGAGCTTGCGCTTGGCGAGCGCCATGACGAGGGCACCGCTCGCCCCCATCGCGCCGCCCTCGGTCGGCGTGGCGACGCCGAGGAAGATGGTGCCGAGCACAAGGAAGATCAGCACCAACGGCGGGATCATCGTGGTGA
>Ga0134128_10000767_pt1 | contig 43501 bp, 64 predicted proteins | sample KB31754_FD_96462 | JGI IMG/M metagenome (GOLD analysis project Ga0134128, IMG submission 96462) | Terrestrial soil microbial communities with excess Nitrogen fertilizer from Kellogg Biological Station, Michigan, USA - KB3-175-4 | ecosystem: Environmental > Terrestrial > Soil > Unclassified ...
CCAACTTTTGCAATTTTAACTGGGATTGTTTCACCAGACTTCGCTAAATCAAAAAGCGCTTTAAAACTAGCTTCGCTTGGTAGTAAGCCTGAATCAATTGCATTCCCGTCACCGTTCATTGTCGAACTTTTGTTTCCTGCAGCACCTCCGCCCCATCCATCTGAACACTTTGAATTTCCATCAATTGCATCAGTAGAAATTTCAAACCCATTTGTTGTAATACATGCTACCGTCAACCAAGTTGTTGCTGGTTTAATAAATAAAAGGTAGTCCTTCCCGTTCTCAAATCTGTCTGCCATCTTTTTACCTCTTTAAATTGTTATTAAATACTATTTATATTATGCTGAAAAGTTAAAATCTTTGTAATTATCCTCTGATCAGCTGTTTCATCTATCAATGTTTTGTTCATAATTAATCTAGTTTTCCAGATATGGAATCCGTTTACAATGATGCCTGTTTCTCCATTTTCTGGATAAACAATATCTAGGACCATATTTGCGATGTCTTCACCGACCTTTTTAGTTCCAACTCCTTTCGGGAATGTTGTTACTATATTTAAACTTATTGCGTTGTCAGTGGCAAAAGAACACTTTAAACTCTCTTCAGTGAATGTTTGTCCTGAGATGATAATGTAGTTAGTTGAAATATCTTTCGAATCTCTGATTTCATCGAAAACGGGAACCGGAATTGATTTGTAGACCAAATTATCCAGTGCTTCAACATATCCTACTCTAATTTCATAACTTGGATCTAACCTCATCTCTGCAATGCCTTTCTTACATTAAGTACAAAACTATTTGTTTGAGATATCCACGCTGGTACCAAATAACTATGCTCTTTGGTCTTGCCTTTCTTATTCTCTATAAAACTCTCTGCAACGTCTTGCCATTCCTTTGGCAAAGTTGGTACGTAATCTGCTGCATAAATACCAGTACCAAATTCAAGATAAACAGGTATATTTCTCATTAATCGGTTTTCCGATGGCAAACCTTTAACTAAAATAATGTACCCGTACCCATTTTGATTAGATACTATCTCACCACTTATGAGTTTATCGATCATCTGAGGTGCATTTAGCTTAGCTACAAACACAACATTGCTTCCTGTAGTTCTAACAACCTCTCTTACGCCATTTCTGTAAAGCTTTGCTTTTCCTTTTAACATGGCCTGCGTTTGCTTTAATCCTTTAATCGCCATGAACTTCAACAACTATCTTTTCCCCTGTATTTGGAACTATATATTTACCGAATGTATCCGCTAAGTACTTATAAAACCCTCCATTGATCTTACCTTTTCCTCTGAATGTTACATTGAAAGAAAAAGCTTGATTCATTGTCTGATTCTCGTTATAATCCGTAATGGTAACCACCCCCTGACGGACATATAAAGAACCTAACTTAGCAATCTTAATATTAAATGGCTCACCAGTTACAGATAGCTTAAATAATGCTTCGTGGCTAACTTGAGACTCTTCTAAGCTGTCACTTATTGCATAGCCACTTGCCGAAATTGTAAAAGAACGTTTTGTATTTCTATGATTAGCCCAATCTCCATCACATCCACTGGATGTTTCTATGATATCAGACTGCACTTGCAAATCATTCGTAGTTAAACAGGCGACGGTCATCCAATTTGTATCAGCTGATCTTTTAATAAAAACAAAATATTCGCTCCCGTTCTCTATCATTATACTTTACTTGCTACTGCTATGATCTCTAAATGTGTGTTAGCATCCTCTATATTGTCAATTCCGTCTATTGCGTAATCTTTACCCTTAATGATAATTCTCATATCACTAGTGACAGTTTTATCAGATCGGTATCTAACCTTTAAAGCAAAAACCTTTTTCAATCTATCCTGATAGTTTTCAGCAACTCTGGTTGCTCTGATCTCCCTTACCTCTGCCCATGTTTCCCAGTACTTCACAAAGCTTGACTCTGTTCCGCCTCCTGGATCCTTTACTACCTCAAGACGGTTGATTGTGATCATTACATCTCGTCGACCAATTGATTTATTTAAAGACATAGGTTCCGATTATAGGGTCTAACCAAGTTCTTGGTGCTGTTAGATAAATTACTCGCAGATTGAACCTGATTGTTGCCGTTTACAATAAAGTTTTCTCTGTTATCGTAATCAGTTGCAATCTGCTTAAGCACTGCTAACTTAATATCTGGGGGCAATGGTTGAAAACCTGCTTTATAGGTGATGTAGTAATCTCCACTATACTTAAAAGTGATTTTATTCTTGACCTTTGGATCAAAAGGAAGATTATTACCATCAGCATCCACAGCACTTTCAATCTCTATAACAGGAGATCTTGGAAGCCATAAGGTTTTGTCAGTATCAGAATAAACCTGTATTCTTTTTTCAACTATAGAGATGTTGGCCCACATTTCAATAGATGATCGAGCAGAACTAATGATGTCGGTTAATATTGCATCTTCTCCTGTGTAATCACCATCAATCTTACAGTAAGCCTTTGCTTCTGCTAGGGTTACCGGTTCGGGGCCTATAATTTCTAATACTTGAATATCTAACATTATGCCTTGAATTCTTTTGTTTTTCTAACCTGTTTTTCCTCCTTTTGAGCAACTGTCGGATATTGCAAAACCTCAACCCAATTCTTCTCAATGTATCGCTTAGCTTTTGTTTCGCTTGATTCATCAAACACATCACCAGGATGATAAAACCCTCCACAATTGCATGTAGGTTTTTTACTGATTAATACTAATGCTTTAAATTTGTACATATCCTTTAAATTTGTAGCAGTTAGAGGAATCGAACCTCTAACTTGTACCATACTGCTAAGGTTTTTTAATAAATCCTTTTGAAAGTAGGTTGTCAACTTGTAGTACACCTACTTTTAGCTTTTTACCTTCCTTTTCATAAGGATGTTCTTTTGTTGCAATTACTTCAACTCTTTTCTGAGCATCAATGATTTTAATTTCCTTTTTATCTGCCATGACTTTTACAAATTTTACTTTAATACTACTAAAAATGTAGGGGTAGTTCCCCCTGCATACTATGGTGTTGGAACTTCTTTGATAGCGGCCTTTACATTTGAGAATGTATCATGAACAAATGCATTACGATCGTGACGTTTTACATAAGCATGCATGAATTTCTCTAAGACAACTGTCCGTAAATTTCTACGTAAGTCGTCGTTTTCAACCCCGATTTCCATTGTTAATCCACCAACAGGACGAACGCGAAATTTAGTGAAATCACCTACGATAAACTCTCCTGGTCCCACTTCATCACTTACTACTAATCGTACATTACCGATGAATGTACCATCTTTAGTATTGAATAAAGGCAGTACATAATGACCATCCTCACCTTTAGTCAAAACCAAATTAAGATGATCCACTGATGGAACTAATGCAATATTTGGATTATGTCCTGTTTGTGAAACTTGCAGAGCAGCTGCAGCAATTGCATCATAATTGTTTGGATCTACGACACTTAAACCGGTTACATTGAATGGTGATGTAAACTTTAATAAGCCATCGATCTCTTTTGGAGTAACAGATGAATCTCCACTAATAAGTTTAATGTCGATTTCATCCTCTATCGCTTGAATACCGTCTACACGCAATTCTGATTCAAATTGATCAACAAATTTCAAAGTCTCAGTTGTAACTTTAAACACTACAGCTACTTTTTTAACTTTCGATTCATCATCTACGAATTCAAAAGAACGCAGTGGCTTCAATGCTCCCTCAGCAGTGAACTCAGCTGTACCTTCCTCGTTCACTTTAGAAACATATGTGATCAAACCGGCATCAGTTGCCTGTGTATTTACCAATTCGGAAATGCGAGGATATACACGTGGAGCACGGCTAATATTTCGATCAACCTCTGTCCTGTACATACTAGGAGAATTACCCGCAACAGTAACTGTAGTCATTGGACTTGCAACAGCTTTGATCTCAAATTTTTGTCCTTTAGTTGATGTCGATGACTCAGCAATTGCTTTGAATGCTTCTTCATGATCTTTCAATTCCTCAGACAATGATTTTACCTTTTCTTGTTGGACACCACCCTGTAATCTAACATCAAGATCATCCAAATGCTTTTGCATGACTTTAGCGTTATCTTCCGACTCTTTAAGTTTCGTTTCTAAGTCAGATGCTTTCTTTTCAGCTGCATCGGCTTTCGTTTGGGCATCTTTGACTGCTTTTTCATTTGCGTCAAGTTGATTTTTAAACCCTTTTACTTTTTCTTCTACTTCGTTTTCTTCCATCTCACTTATCCTTCTACGGTGAAAAAATTGTTTTTATAAATATTTCAATACAGATTTGGTGTAGACCGTCGGCTTAGTCTCATCCGAAGTGCCCGAAGACGGCTTAAGAGAGTCGTAAAGTGACTTGATACGTTCTGTTAATTGAATGAATGTCTCATCTGTATACTTGCCGTTTCTCACGGCCTTTTCTAGCATGGTAATCGTCGCTATGATATCTTCAGCAGATTTAATACCTACAATAGGTGTGTTTGAGTTAGCACCCCAAAATTGAAGGCTCGAACCCTCTAACAAAGCATTCTCGTAAATGTAATTAGCATCTGATTTTTGTTGTTCTTTTAACGTGATGTAACCGTGCGAGTGCTCGGTAATAATCCCATCTTCAACTTGCAGTAAAAAGTCACGACCTGCAGCATGTCTTCCTGCCTTTGACTCATAATATAAACCGAAATTATCTTCCTTTAGCTCTAAAATCAATGCGACAGCATTTTTCTTATTGTGGTCAAGTAAGTGTTTGATCCTAGGATTTGCTGACTTAGGACCATTTTCTCGTATAGACTTAGCAAATGCCCCCTGCACAATGATATCTCCATCACTATCTTTTGATCCAAAATGAGCAAAATAGCCAGTAACAATACCTTGCTTTACATCTACGTCCTTAAATCCCTGACTTATTCCTTTTGTTAACATCCCCAGCATAATCACCCTCACTTAAATATAAAAAGGGCAGAAAATAGAATCACCAACACATAATCAAACTGCACTACTCTATCTCTGCCCTTTTTATTGTCAATCCCCTGACCACAAATCACCTTCACTATTCTAACTCAATGAACTATTATATCGCTAAGATAATTAGCTAAAATGACTTTAGCAAATTTTTATGCTAAAATAGTTAGAATTTTAGCAAATTAGATAATAGTCTTTACTTTATTACTGTCTGAATACTTCAAAATGCCAGTATTTAAGTCTTTTAATCCAAAATTATTGAGATCAATATCTAATCCATCATAGCTTAATCCAGTTCCATTTTTGGTGTACGCAATAGTCATGTGAGGCTTGTAAACTGGGTAATCATTCTGATAATCGAATTTTTCTTTCATCAGTCTGTTTAACCTGGTTAGGTTTCCGTTTAAATCTTGGATATCGATCTTGATCACATCATTAACATTTGAAAATACACCTATCTTTCCTGCCTTAATTGAAATAGGATTGGTAGAGATAAATTCATTAACAACATACTTCAGCTTACCCATGTTTATCTTAGTATCATCAAAACCATAAAGGACAGTTAAGTGTGGTTCAAACTCATACTCCTCCACAATACTTTCCGGAACAAGCTTCATGATGTTAGTTACCCATTCATTAATGTCGATATCGGGATAGAACATTAAGCAGCCTTTTAACATTTCCTGCTGTTCTTTGACCGCTTTGTTGCTCTGAACGTTATTGTTTAATGGAACAACCTGTTTGCTTTCTGATTGTTGCTTCAATAAATCTGCACTGACAATCTTTACATTTGTTGGATGCAACATCATATCCGAAACAGGATCGGGGTGTTTATCCCAACCAATAACCGATCTAAATTCATTGTCTGTAAAGTGTCCATTGCCGTACACCTCACGCATTAACTTTACATCGGGCTGTAATTCGGGATAAAATGCACTATCAGGCTCTAATACTAATTTTCGCCCTTTATCCTTGGTAAACATTGGAACTAACCATACATTGAAAGCCTCAGTAAGATCATTATGTTGCGGCATTACAACTTGAGTAACTAAAGCCTTAAATGCTCCATCCTGATTATCATACTTTGCACCTTCTTTTAATCCAACCAATATACCATCAACATTAAAGATTGCACATGTCTTTCTTAAGTCTTCCTTATCGGCCTCGATCAATTTCATATCAGCTACACTATCCCCAATATTATGAACCTTTACAGATGCACTAGTAGCTTGGATGTTCATGTAGTTCTCAGGCCCCTGCAATTTATCTTTAATCCTATCGTTAAGATTGTCCAATTGCTCCTGCGTCATGGATTCTTCGTCAGGGTTTGGCTTTTCAGCACTTATGAGATATGCACGCCCTCCATTGATATATGCCCTTGTCTGCGCCCTTTGATTTGCTTTCTCTCTATTTATTAAGCTCTGCGCTACTTCGATAGGTGCTATAGCATGTAATCCTGCTCCACTATAGTTGTACAATGGATTCCATTTCTTTACATGCAAAATTCTATGTGGCTCAATCTCCATTGGCTTACCATCAAAATAAAATATGTAACTTTTGATAGGGTTTCTAAAGTCGTTAGAGTAAATAGGCTCTACCAGATGAGGAGGTAATGAGTACAGTGCAACAGGCTTGCCGGCATTCAATCCATTCACAGGCATGTCAGCATAAATAAAACACTCTCCTAATGTATTGTAAAATCCCAATAGATCCTCAAGAAATGACATCCTTGTTTGATAACTATTTGGTTTGTTTAACAGGTCAAGTATTGGACTGCTTTCAACCTCTTTTAATGCCTTAACCTTAAACTCATTTGCTTTGTGAAGGAATTCTGCCTTTTGCCTGTAGTTCAAATAATATGCATGCTTTTGTTCATTGGTCACCTCATATAATAACCAAGGACAAGGCTTTGCTTTATCAACGATAACTCTTACCACCGAAAAGATGTTGACTGAATTAAACATTGATTCTTCCAGTAATCCGCCCCTACCGCCTTTCAAAAGATCAACAATATCCTTACCTATGCTGATCACTGGTGTAAACACTCCATATCCACTGGGTGTATAACTCTTTTTCTTAAATAATCTATCCCACATTCCCATACCGCACTTATTATTTTAATTGTTATGAATTTCCCTCTTACGCTTGTTGTTAATGAAATGCCTATTAATTGCCTGTACTAATGCATCATTTAAATCATTATGGCTATTATTGGGGAACTTTAAAATACCCTGTCTTTCATCATTATAGATAGCATCAGCAATAGATTCTCTAATCAATATCATTCCACTTTCACCATAAGGAGTTGCTAATCTCGTTCTAGCTACCTTATCCCCTTCCGAACCGCTCACTTTTACTTCAATAGCTGGTATCTCTGATTTTTTTAATGTTTGCTTAGCACTCTTACCACTAGCTTTCGCCTCAATATAATGTGGTGCCTCTTTACTTTTCATGTAATTGATCAGTTCAGGAAACTCCAACCACTTGAAGCCAATATCATTAATGGCCATGTTCTCATTATACTTCCCTGATTCAACATAAGCACAGGCAGAGTTACTTTCCTTTTCTGTATATGCCAAATCCCAATCAGAACCCCTATTTACTAAATTTGGCAGGATATCCTTTTCCCATAGATAGTCAGGAATTATCTTAAACCATTTCTTCCAGATACCCCCATCCTCAGGAGCAGGTATTTGTTGTATTTGTCCAGCGAAACCATATGAGCCTAAATCTTCCTTTTGCTCGTCCATTACTTCCATGGATAAACGGACAGGATCTAACATCCCATCTATATATCTTTCTCGTAATTCAATTGGTTTAACATCTTTGGATAGCCTACCAGGTAAACACACATGCTTAATCTTCTTCTTCTTTTTCTTAAGCCAATTACCGGTTGGATCCTCCTCATGTAGCCTTTGCATAACAAGGATAATTGGCGTAACGGCTTTATTAACTTTACGTGTCGACAGCGTGGTATTCATGAACCCACTTGCGGACTCAAGCAAAACCTCAGATGATGCTCCCTTTGGATTTATTGGATCATCGACAATAATAATATGAGCGTGAAAGCCTGTTACAGTACCACCAACAGATGTGGCATACCGCTCACCACCTGCTGTATTTTTGTAATGAGTCTTATTGTCTTGATCATTTTTGATGTTCACATCTGGAAACCATAACCTATACCGAGCGCATCTAATAATATCCCGACTCTTAACAGCGTGATCTGTGGATAGAGAGGCAGAATAAGAAGCTGTCATCACCCTAATGGATGCGTCTATAGTCCATATCCAAGCAGGGAACATTACCGTACATATTGTACTCTTTGAGGTTCCTGGAGGAATATTTATGATGAAATCAGCTTCTTTCGCTTCACGCCTGATAACTCGTTCCCCATATTCCTGTAGTTGATCGCATAGGTATTCTATATGCCAGTTGTATACAGGATCTTCTGCTATAATTTCACTCCAAAAACATTGAAGGAAATAAAAAAAGTTCTTCTTACACAACTGTGCATCAATATCATCCAATGATGCCAATACAAGTTCTTCCTTACTCACTTATCTTTTCCACTATTGACCTGTAGGCCTTAAGCTCTTCTACTGTTAATTTACTTAAATCCTTGGGCTGAGTTGCCATCGATCCATCAGTTGACTTGTGATCGATCTCTTGTTTATCTGACCAACCCATATTCTTTAAAGCGAATATATGAGCTGTGGGCAACTTCGCATACTGCGCAGCCTTCTCATAATGATTCTCTACTTGTAACCTAGCCCTTTTTATAGTGTAAGAAAACCCGTCACGCTTTTCGTAATCATAAAAGCTTTGTCTACTTTCAAAACCCAAATGAAGACAAAGACCAGTAATTGTTATTGGCTCTGGAGATCTATCCCAAACCTTTACATCATGCTCTTTGCCTTCATCATCCGTTTCTGTTTCCCAATGATATTCACCTTTAACGTAAATAAAGTAATCATCAATCTGGGTCTGTAACTTTTCTGCTGTTTCGTAATGTGCTGGCCTTCCCCCTACATCTATATCCTTACCCTCTGACACTTGCATCCTCCTCCTTTATTATCCTACCGTATAAACAAAATTGATATCATACTTAGTTACTGCCAAAGGATCTTTATCATACTCCCATTCTTTATAATATTCATAAATTACCTCTGGTAATTCAACAACTTTTAATTCCAAGCCATTACTAAAGGAGATATTACTAAAAAATTTATTCCCATGACCGTCAAGCTCCTTTGTGATGCTAACAATAGAATTAACATCATAAATACCTACTGTCTCACTTTCACCTGTGTCTCCTGAATCCTTCTGGATCACTACTAATACTTTATTCATATAATTTTGATTATGTGTAATAATGCTAAATATTTAGCATTCATTTGCTAAAATAAGCTAAAATAATATTATTATCAAAAATTGAAAGAAATGAACATAAAAAAGTCCCAACCATTTAAGGCTAGGACTCATCTAAAAAAATTAATAATCTAGGATTGTTTGCGGCTATAAAAAGATACAACCTGAGCTCTCATCGGTTCAATTGGATCTCCACCTCTATTTTCAAAAAAGTTTTTGTACAGGTCTTCATATATCTTTTCATTTGGGATATTAGGATATTGTTGCTTTGCAGAATTGAAATAACCACATACCGCATACTCCTCTTTTGAGATTTTTTTGTAATCGTATTTATCTATAAAGTTATTGATCTTAGAAAAATGATAATTATGATGTATATTAAAAATATTTGCTTCAACTACGATATATTTTCGATAAAAATCAATTAATTCAGCATCCGTAGATACATTCATAACCTTAAGAGCTTGTTTTCTCACAACAAATAATCTGTCCTTTAATTTATTATAATACTGACTGTAAGAGAAAACTTTTATAAATGAGTTATATACATCAAGTTCATTTTTATTGAAAATATCTGTTAACACTTCCCCCCAAACATCTTTCACATACTCATAATTATATTGGTCATTTTTAAGGTCTTCCAAGTTCTTTACTGCATCAAAAGAATTTGCGAGTCCCTCTATATTAATATCAAACTCCTTTTCTTTTTTCCAAATACTGAGAGCTTCCTTACCGACAAATAGTGTGGCACTAGCAATTATTAATCCCACTATAGCAACAGCTCCTGTAAATATTCCGCCAAATAAACTTGCGATTTCAAAAAAGTTTGATGGTTCAAGTACTTCCATATAATTAAAAATAGGTTTATAAAGTACAATATAATAAAAAAGCCCGACACTTGGGAGGTGTCGGGCTATACTAACCAATTATAAACCTAAATTATGAAAAGACTTGTTTGTTGATTCAAATATACTAAACTTTTTAGAATAACAAATTATTTTAGCTATAAATTTTAGCTAATTTAAAATCATGATGAAACTGTTTGCTTAGTTCTATGAAACGTATTCTGTTACAAATTTCATATATTTATAAATTATTTTTAAATGATATCTGCTTGGGTATTGTTGAAACACAAACTTTACAGTTGCTTTACAATGAATATTACCCAGAACCATAATAGACTGACTACAAGAATATAACATCAATATTGATTTCGGTTTTCTAAACCGACGGTCTCAGGTTCGAATCCTGATGGGCGTACAACCTTTTAAGCCCCTTATCACACGATAAGGGGCTTTTTTATTGCTTATACGATTATTCCTTATTAACTTTAGTCTCACTTTAAAGGTTAAATTTCACTACAGAACTTTACAAAAGCTTTACAGAACTTTACAATAAATGGCAACAGTAAACTATTCCATATTCGAACATCATCGGAAACAGGACGGCACAACAAATGTTAAAATCAAAATAACTCACAATAGTATTACCAAATATATTGCAAGTAGATTCTATGTTGTCGATAAACAGATCAAGAAAACAACAGAATTGAAGAATGGCAAAGAGTCAATCAAATTAACCATCAAAGACAAAAAGGTACTTGATGAAGTTAATACTGACTTAAAGGCGTACCGTAACAAAATTGAAGATATGGGGCCAGCTGTACAATACATGTCCTTAGAGGAGTTAAAAGATGCTTTAGTTGAAAGTGATAGACCTGTAGTTATAGACTCTGTTGATTTTATAGCTTTCTGTGGTGAGTTCCTGGACAATTTGACTGCACAGGGTAAGACCGGAACACGCAGATCCATGAGTCCGCCTGTAAACCATCTCAAAGACTTCTCCCCTACCATCAACGCCAATGATGTTGATTCGGTATTCCTAAAAGGATTTGAGGCGCATCTAAGAAAGGAAAAAACAATCAAAAGAAGTAACTCAGATAAACAGGCACATAATATTACATCTTCTTTGGATGATGCCGGTGTTTTTAAAGTAATGCAGGGAATCCGGAACCTACATAACAAATGCAAAGAAAAGTATAATAACGAAAGAGTACAGATCATAACCTCTGATCCATTCAAATATTATAAGATGCCTAAGTATAAGATGACACGAAAAGATATGGATAAAAATCTTGTCGATCGAATTATCGAATACAGAGCAATGGATCTGGTAGGATTAAAAGAATTATCCCGGGATATATTCATGCTATCTCTTTACCTATGTGGAATGAATGCAAAAGACATGTATGATGGAAACTATAAAATCGTTGATGGGCGCATAGAATATGAAAGAGCTAAGACTGCAGGAAGAAGAGCAGACAGCGCTTTTATTAGCGTACTGATACCGGAGGATGCAAAAGTATTATTAGAAAAATACAACGCCACGTATCTTAGAAAAAGATATTCTAAACACGAAGGATTTACAAACGCACTAAGCTCTGGACATAAAGGATCAGGATTTACTTTTTACGAGGCTAGAGACTCTTTCGCTTCAATAGCTGTAAATATATGTGGCTTTAGTCATGATGCCGTAGAAACAGCTTTAAATCACTTTGACGAGTCAAGGGTTATAAACAGATATGCAGCTCGGGACTGGTCTGTTATTGATAAGGTTCAGGCAGGAGTATTAAAAGAAATAAACAGAGAGCGCTAAACCTCTGTTTATCTAAACACTTATTTTCTTTTATATTTATAATCCTTTGGAGTAGCCCCCTCCAGCCCTCCGAGCAGATATAAGTTATTATTACCTTTGAAACTAACTTGGTAAACAAAATTCCCTTTCGCATTACCAAGAATTAATTTAGTGCCATCATATCCATATGTTCCTGTAAAACCTGCAGGGGTATCTTTATCCAAAATAAGAACATAGTGTCTATCAGATTGTATAGTCAATTTTGGAAACTCTTTCCCATCAGAATCAATCCACTCTCCAACTATATTATTTACTTCAGGTTCAGAATCCTTATCCTTGCTACATGATAAAAGTAACACAGGCAAAAACAACATTATTAAAATTCTTTTCATATTATATTAATTTAGATAAATCATAATAATTTTCGAACGAATTCGCAGAGAGATTCAAGCTAATTCCTGAAAAAAAAGCACTTTTTTTTGATACAGTTACTTTAAATTCATTTTTATCATAAACTAAAACACATGCATTTGCTTTATTAATGGGCACATTATATTTAACTCCATTCCCTTCTAATTCTATTGATAATTCCCTGCCTTTTGAATCAAAAAAAAATAGATATACCTTACCTGCATCAAAATCATCTAACCGTTTTTTCTCCTTTAGAAACTTTTCATTATTTATCGCTCCAGAATCATGTAAGGTTTTTAACTTAAACATTTCATCAACATAACTTAATTCTGGTTTATAGCTAACTTTGTCTAAAATAGATTTTTCAAATAATAAGGTATCCTTTCTTTTTGATAATAGAATAACAATTAACCCAATAACTGGAGAAAATAAAATTGATATTACAAATGCCCAAAAAGAACCTATATTACGTTTACTACCTAAAAATGACATTATACAGGACAATATAAACCAAGCGACAAACAACATAATTTATAAATACTTAAATTTCATTAAAAATAGGTATTAAAATTATAAATGATATCTTTAAATTAATTTATTTCTCCAATATCTGGGATAGAGGGCCTTATTGACACAACTTTCCTATAAATAAATACCTGAAAAATATCTTTAGTATCTATTTTAAAATCTTTATATCTTTTATTGTATGAATGACATTTGACATATCCTTGATCAAGATTATGCTCAGTAATCTGTTTGAATACATTCCCTTCTCTTGAACAAATAACGAAAAGATTATTTCTAATTGGCAAGCTCTCCCCTGGTTCTAATTGATATTCTTTAACTAAAATTTCTGACCCATCTGGAATAGATATATCAGTACCGTCTACCATACTGTCTCCATTAACCCTAATAACCAAATAATTTCCACGGTCAAATTCTTTAGGGATTAATCTCTTTTTAGTATCTGGCAACTTATCTACATTTACCGCTCCTAGTTGTCCAGCTTCAGCTGATAAATCAACGTATTCTACCATCATATAATCATCATGAGGCATTGCTGTCACTTCATTCTTTAATTCCACATCATCACTTAACAGCCACTCAATATCTAAATTGAATTTTTCCGCTAATATTTCTGCTTTTTCTTTAGATAAAGATGACACACCTTTCTCTACTGCTGTTATAAATGGTTGTTTCACATCTAGCAACAAAGCCATTTCTGCTTGGGTTAATCTATTATTTTTTCTAACAGATTTAAACTTATCATTTTTTCGCACTGAATATCAATGTATTACAAAATATAAGTAAAATATAACCCACAATAATTTGAGGTTACTTATATTTAACTTATATTTGTAGTGGTTAATAACTACTTTATATTTTAGAACACTGCAAAGGTAGTTATATATAACCATATTAACAATACTTATAACTAAAAATATGCAAAAAAATATTAATAGCAATTTATCTGCTACGAAACTATTCGAAAGTCTAGATATAGGGTCTAGGATTGAGGATACTAGAACTATTAATTATTTACGAAGGGAACAAGCTGTTTTTAAGCGAATTTTTCCTGAAAGACACATTGTAGTCATGAAATCAAAATTTAAAGACGGAATATCTATAATAATGAGGGCTGAATAATGAATCAACTAACCAAACTATTTTCTTATCAAGGTAACCAGGTTACTTTTAGAAACGCAGAAGGAACAGCATACGTAAATGCTACTCAAATGGCTAAATCTTTCAACAAAAGACCTGCTAAGTATTTAGAACTTCCATCAACAAAAGAATTAATTGAAGCATGTATCCGAAAATCGGACACATCAGAAAATCAATTTATTGTTACAAAAATGGGTAGCTCAGAAAATGGCGGTGGCACCTGGTTACATGAAACAATTGCATTAGATTTCGCACAATGGCTATCAGTAGATTTCAAATTATGGTGCAATGATCGAATCAAAGAGCTTTTAACAGTTGGAATGACAGCAACTCCTCAGACTATTGAAAACTTATTGGATAATCCTGACATGATTATTCAAATGGCAACACAGCTTAAAGAGTTAAGATCTGCTAACGACATCGCAAAGGCTCAGGTTGAAGAACAAAAAAAGAAAATTGAACAGAAAGATCAAGCTTTAATTGAGTCAAGAGAAATTATTGCTAAAGCCATGCCTAAAGTGGCCTACTGCGAAGCTGTTCTACAATCAAAAACAAATATTACAACTAATATAATTGCTCAAGAATTAGGAATAACAGCGATAAGACTTAATCAGATACTTAAAGAAAAGGGAATACATTATAAACAAGGTAGTAAATGGCTCCTAGTATCAAAGCTAAGAAGCAAAGGCTATACTGAGACTTATACGCATACCTACTTAAAGTCTAGTGGTGAAAAAGGAACAGATATCCAAACACGGTGGACAGAGTTAGGCCGAGCATTCATTCATCACCTTTTTAAAAACTAATATTATGAACAAATTTTCAAGAAGATTCAAGGAAGAAATCGAAAACATGGGAGTAGTCAGATTACTTGATCTATATGACAAATTAAAGGAAAACTACCCATTCCTTTCAGCCACAGTTTTAGAGAGACTGAACGAAATGGATAGTGGAGCTAAAGAATCATTTACAGCTTCCCATAATCTAAAGGTTTGTCATCCTCAACAGGAATCTCAAAATCTGGATTATGCTCAAGCTCCAATTCTAGAAAAGCATCCCTAAGTATTGATCCGTCAGGGTTTGTATATCGACAGTCATAAGTTTGACCAGATCCATGCAAATCATAGTTTACGGTTATCACTTGAAGAGATGTAGTTGGGTTAATGATTAATCTAACCATTTGACCCTTTTTAAATTTATTATTTCTCATTAAATCAGGATTAAACACAAATCTAATAACAATAATGAAAACCTACATCATAGATTCGATTAGTCTGCACAAGCTTCTTAAAAACGCTGGACAGATAGCAGCTACGCAAGCATTGATTGATGCAGGTGTAGTAAATCCAACAATAGGTATTAATGCAGCCTTTGCAAAGCACGGCAAGAACAATGTTCTTTTATGGGAGAAGATGAAGCTCATAACACGCATTCAGAAAGGTATGGGGGCAAAACAATATTTCTCAGTAGCCGAATTGAACCAAGCTGAACTCCATGAAAAGAGGTATGACTACCTAACAGTCGAAGAAAGAAATTCACAATAAATAACATCTAGTAATCAATTAATTACAGGTTTTCAAAACACCTGTCAGGCGATAGCTATGCCTAAATTTTAGCAAAACGGGGTGAGACAATTGGCTTTATCAGTTCGAATCTGAACACTCCGCAAGAGCGACAACGGTCGCAAATAGTTCTTTGACATTTTGTACTTCCATGTTCCCGAAAGGGACAAAATTCTATGTTGGATAGATTGTTAATGTAGCAGTAAATGTGAAAGCCGTCGATTCCAAACTTGACACCTAAGTGAATAGTGGTAAGGTGTACGGAAATCAATTTGGCTAGATGTGCGGTTGGCGACACTCTAATACTTACACGTCCAGTAAGTCCTAGCAATTGAATTTCCTGTGTAAACATCATGTCCGATAGGTTCGGTATGTCGGGTTCGATCCCCGAACATGGTGCTAAACCTTAAAAATTAATTATGGAAACTTTATTCAACATCAAAAACCTATTCCAGTTACGTCCTTTTTTGAATAGTGATCACCACTTAGTAAATGATGGTGGTGTTTTATTATCTGTAAGAGAATGGGCTTACTGGTCAGATAAAAATGGTATACCTAATAGATGCCCTGAATTATGCACTCCTATTGATGAAGAAATTGACACAGACAATGGAAGGATTATTTATCCTTTAGGAGAACCTGTAGGATCTACTACAACCGGTGAGGACGCTTATCTCATCAATCAACTTTTTAATTAAATCCATACAATATGAGAAAACTAAAACAGAACTATTTCAAGGGCCAGGATCCTCGGGATAAAAAAAATCAGATCAAGTGGTTTAGTATATCATTTGCTCTGCTACTAATTATTTTTTATGCATGCTTAATACTAGAAGGTCATGGGTAAAGATTTAAGAACAACAGTATGCAGTATTCAAACAGTATTCTTTGATGTCGCATACCTATACTATCCTGCTACTGAATTTGAATCGGTAGAAGTGGATATCCAGGAGATTAAGATCGGAGGAGTTGAAGTCTATAAACATATAGATGTGTATGACCAGATCATTTCGGATGAATGTTTAAATGCGCTCGCAAAGCAGATTATTAAACAGGAAGAGTTAAAAAACGAAACCTATGTCAATTCATAAGAAACTGTTTGAGATCCAAAAGAATATTGGAAAACTTACAAAGGACACCAGCAATCCTTTTTACAAGTCAAAATATGCTGATATCAATCAGTTGATTGAATTAACAAATCCACTCCTTCACGAAGTAGGTTTAATGGTACTTCAACCTATAACTGGCAATACATTAAAAACACAAATTTTTGATGTAGAAACCAATGAACTTATCGAAAGTAGCCTTGATCTTCCACAAGGTAACGACCCTCAAAAAATTGGTTCAGCTATCACATACTACCGCCGATATACTTTAAAAGCACTTCTTAATCTTCAAGAAGAAGATGACGACGGTAATAAAGGAGCAAGCAAGCCAACAAACGAACCTATGGAACCTGAAGATAAAAAGCCATGGATGACTGAAACACAATTTAACACCTATCTAGCCCTGATAAACAAAGGTGAAAAATGGATGGTAAGGCTGAATAAAAAGCTAAACATGAAAAAAGTGTATCGAGAAACTCTCCAAAAAGCAGAGACAAATTATAAACCAAAAACGTAGGTATGGAAAATCAAAAAAATAGTTTAGAACTATCCTCCTCCTCGATTTTAAATATAACAAAGTCCGACATCAGTACAATGGTTTCGGACTTTGTCATTCAACTAAGGGAAGGTGAAGAGGATCCTGTTAAAGCATTGATTGCCGTTAAGAAGGGTTTAGAATTTTTCAAACAGCTTGATCAATCAGTTAGACAGGTGGTTAATGGTAAAATAAAACTTCAAAAAGGTGAAGAATTAAGCATGTATAATGCTTCAATAACCGAAAAAGAAAGTGGTGTTAAATATGATTTCAGCTACTGCAAAGATTCTGAATGGGATTATCTGACCTCATTAATAGATCCTCTTATTGAAAAGAGGAAAGAACGAGAAAACTTTCTCAAGAACATTCGCAAAGAGCTGATCGATGAAGATACTGGCGAAATAATCCAACCACCATTACGTACCGGAGCATTAGGATATCAAATTTCAATCAAAAAATAACCAATTATGAGTAAAGTAAAGAAAATAACCGTTTCAAATTTAAAAGCAATTTCCGACCTAACAGCAGACTTTAACGGTTGCACTGCTATCGTCACAGGAGGAAATAACAAAGGTAAGTCTTCCTTCTTAAAATCGCTACCTGATAGATTAAAATCTATTAAGCCTGATGTCATCCTAAAGGAAGGCGCTACAGAAGGTTTTACAGAATGGGAACTCACAACAGGTGAAAAATTAATTTGGCAGTTTGACAAAACAACCAAAAAGGGCGAAAAACTTATTTTGATCACCAAAGAAAATATCAAGACAGCGATAACCAGTGAATTGGCAGCTCGTTATTTCCCAAAAGGATTTGACATTGATCAGTTTCTTAATGATGGCCCTAAAAAACAAAGGGAAACACTTCAAAAGATTGTCGGTCTTGACTTCTCAGATATTGATTCTAGATATAAGCAGGCTTATGAAAATAGGACTTTTGCTAATCGTGACCTCGAAACAGCAAGAGGCAAACTAGTTCCTGTAAATGAAGATATTGACACAGAACCAATAGATATCATTGAGATACAAAAGCAAATAGCGGCAATTGATGGACATAATGAACGATATACTCATGTAACATCTGGCTTAGACGAAAAATCAGCTGCTCAGGCAGAATGCCAAACGGAAATTGTTCGTTTAAAATCTGAGATTGAAAGGCTTGAATCACTTATACAAGATCAAACAAATAAGATTAGCTCTCTTCAAGTTGATATCGATAAAGGTAATGACTGGCTACAGGTTGAAGCTAACAAACCTAAAAGTGAAGACTTCAAGAAGGATCTTAACGATAAACTTATCGAGACCCAAAAGACCAATAAACAAATTGAAGAAAACAACAATGCCAAATTACTTCAAAAAGCATTCAAAGAAGCTGAAAAATTGGCTCAAGATGCTGATAAGTTAGTTAAGGAAATCGAGACAGAGAAAACAGATTTGATTAAATCAGCTGAGCTTCCTGTCGGTTTTGGTTTTACTGATGACGGTATTACCTACTTGGGTCACGCATTTACAAAAGATCAACTTAGTAGCTCCGCTATTTACATAGCTGCTTTAAAACTTGCTTCACTTAATATTGGAGAAGTTAAAACACTTCACTTTGACGCTTCTTACCTCGATAAGAACTCGCTTTCAGAAATTGAAACCTGGGCACATATGAACGACCTTCAACTATTGATTGAGAGACCAGATTTTGAAGGCGGAGAAATAGAGTATCATTTAATCGAGAATGTTATCTCCTAAGCTCTTAAAATACTACATGTGTACAATTGTACCTATTGTTCAACAATGCTTAATCGATATTGGAATACCTCAATCAGAGGTCAAGACAAAGGAAATTGTACACATGTATCTGCGTGAAAGATTTTGTCCTCCTATCGAGGTATGGAGTGATGAGAAGCAAAAATTTATTATTCAACCTGCATCGGTTAATTCACTAACAAATACCCAATTTTTCTTGTACAAAGAAGATATCCAAAGATGGGCCAGAACATTTTTAGGGGTTTATATCCCAGATCCAAAAGAGGATATCAAATCTTGGGTTTTATTCCCAGAAAATAATGAAGACTAAAGATATAGACGCAGAATTAGCGTTAAAAAACAAGCAGACACCATATAAGATTGTCTGTCCAAAACACAGCTTATCCCCTCTCAGATTTGATAATTTACCATCTGCAATGGAAGAATTAAATCATATTAAAAATATGGGCATTCAGGCTATTTTAACATTTAACAAAGGCACACCAGTAACAGTAAAATGTTGCTACAGGAAAAGTAAAGAAAGGAGGATTTAGCATGGCAGATGGCAAAAAATCATTCGTTGCTTATGCTGACTGGAAGGAAGTTTTTGAAAGCCTACCAAACGAACAAGCTGGCAAACTTATCAAGCACATTTTTGCCTATGTAAATGATGAAAACCCAACAACTGACGACTTCATTGTCAACGCCTTATTTATTCAAATCAAGTCAACATTAAAACGTGATTTAGGTAAATGGGAAAAACAAAAAGAACAACGAAAGTTGGCTGGTCAAAAATCAGCAGAAATGAGAAAAGCAAAAACGGAAGTTGAACGAAATCCAACGACCGTTGACGACCGTTCAATCTCGTTGAACGAAAAGACACGAAATTCAACTGTAAGTGTAAATGATAGTGTAAGTGTTAGTGTTAATGTAAGTGATAAAGAGTATATACAGTTTGATAGTGTCGAAGAAACTTCGACCACACCCAAAATAAAATCTATTTCTGATCGAAAAGAAACTTTTAAAAATCTGTTATCTCCTTTTGAAAATTTATACGGCAAAAATTTGCTAGATGATTTTATAGCATACTGGACCGAGCATGGCGTCAATGATAAAAAAATGCGATTCGAAAAAGAAAAATCTTTTGACGTTGGTCGCAGACTTGGCACCTGGAAAAAAAACGAAAAAAATTTTAACAAAGGCAATTTCAATGTTCCAAAAAAAACAGCAATGGAAATAGCCTTGGAAGTAATGCACGACAAACATGGATAACGGATTAACAAAAATCGAAAAATACACTGCGATCCAAAAATTGGAAATGTGTATTGAAATATTCGATACCCCAATGGTTAGGGATGTTGATGACAAAACATTGAATGCTGTTCTTCTTGCATCCATCGTAAAAGCAAATGATGACCTAGGTTTTAATGCTGACCCAAAAAAATTGAATCATCTTTTTTCAGGGATATGTGAGGAAGTAAAAAGATCATCGCCTAACATTAGAATTGGAGAAATACCTATCGCAATAAACAAAGGAGTTTTAGGGGAGTATGGCGACTTTATGGGATTATCTATAGTAACAGTTGTAAAATTCTTAAAAGCTCACTACGTAAGCTTAAAACGATCAGAAATCGCAAAGCAGATCGCTCCTAAGGAAGAAGAAAAGCCAATACCAACAAAAGAACAACAATTGGAACTAGCAAAGCAGCACCTGCTGGACAGCTTTAGGCGCTTCAAAGAATTAGGGGACATTGGTTATTCAGCAGTTTACTTATACCGATATCTCAATGAAGATTTTAAGGTGATTTCTTTCACAAATGAAATCAAGTGGCAGATTTATTACCGAGCTATTCTAGGAGTGAAAAACCAAAGGGATTTAGGAACTATCAAAACAGTTATTAACAGCATTCCAAAAAAGGATTTCACATTGCTGAATGAGTTTATCAAAACCTATCCTGATGAAATAGAATGCGCGAAACAGGTTGCCGGAACTATTAAGAAAAAAGAACTACTTGTTGCAATTAAAAATGAATCTGAAAGACTTGCTTTAATAAGGTTTTACAGTGATTTAGTTGAGATAGGAACAGAATTAAGTGAATTATTAAACGAATAACATGAAACAGAATTTAGAAAATGTACACGTGATAATATATTCACGTAAAATGCTTAATAGAGCAGTATCATTGCTTAAAAGCGAAGGCCAAACAGTTAGTCATGACATAATTGAAAGCTATTACAAAGGTTTAAACATATTACAGTATTTAGATTTCAAAGGTGGCACTCCCCATTTCGATCTGTATCGAACGGTTTTTGACGATAATGAAAGTCAAGAAATTACTTTGACTCAACTTATTGAAATGGTTATTTCTTTGGAGGACAAGCCAACTGTAATGATTGGCGATTGGCTTTATGTTGAGTTAATCAAACATCCTGAAAATGGTTTTTCGGTAATGAAGGTTGAACATCAGTACACAGCTGATTCCTTTAACAGTATTGATAGTCCTCACAAGGTTAAAATAATTGATTCTAACCTTGTAGAAGAATTAAGAAAAGGATTCTTATGATAATCATCCCGATTAAGCCACTATCAGTTAATGAATGTTGGCAGGGCCAACGCTTTAAAACACCAAAATACAAAGCATACGAAAAATATGTGCTTTTATCATTACCTCCTCTTAAACTACCATCACCACCACTTAAAATTTCCTTTGAATTCGGTTTATCCTCTTCTCTTTCAGACTGGGACAACCCAGTAAAGCCTTTACAGGATATTCTTCAAAAAAAATACGGTTTTGATGACAAGCACATAATCAGAGCTGAGGTTGATAAGATCAAAGTGAGCAAAGGAAAAGAATATTTCAAATTTAAAATAGAATCAATATGAAAGCACCGGAAGTTATTTTAATTGTCCTTTGGACTTTAAGTTTATGCATAAACTTTATTAAGCACGGAGACCCTAAAGATGGGGAATACAATTTTTGGATTGAATTAATTAGTGTTTTCATTGCTTACTTATTTTTTAGATGGGCAGGCTTATTCATTTAGCATGATAAAACGCAAAACATCTAAATGTATATCCTGCGGAAATACTCGGCAGATATATGCTAAAAAGATGTGTGGCTACTGTTATCAAAACCAATCAAAGAAAACTCCATTAAAAAAGCCTACCAAGCCGATCGCTAAATTATCAAAAAAGTCATTAGACAACCTCAGGCGATATCGCACACTTCGAGACATCTTCTTAAAAGAAAATCCAATCTGCATGTATCCAGGATGCAAATGCAGAGAAGTAACGCTTCATCACTCACGAGGACGAATCGGAAGCTTTTTAACAGACAAAAGGTACTTCAAATCTCTTTGCTGGCCACACCATCAGTACATCGAACAAAACCCAGACCTAGCCAAAAAGTTAGGTCTTTCTTATTTCAGATTAAAAACAATTTAAATCATAAAAAATGAAAACAACAAACTAAATTTCATTTATAGTGAAATACAATAAATTACTTATAAACTTTTAAAAATTGAATAAAGAATAAGTAGGGCGAATACAACACCCTGTATAATAAAATAAAACGATTTGATTTTAAAGGTAATTGACATATCATTTCTAATATCAGATTTAAGGGATCTATAACCCAGATAAGCAAAAAATAAAAAGATAATTACAAAACCTATGCGCTCTAAAATATACATGGGGCAATTTAATAAAAAAACAGATTATGAATACTAAACAAGTAAACAAAGACAATTTCTTCGTGGCAACAACCGCGTTGTTTTCGAAAGTTGATGGAATAATAGAGCGTGAAGCTGATCATGTTTCCTTTGCTAATGCTATTCGCAGCCATACCGTTATACAATACATTTCGGAAAGTAAAATAGCTGAAATTAGAGAGATAGACACTGATGGTAGCTACTATAGTCAAGAATACCCAATTGTAGCTTTTTGGAAAAACAAAGAGGGTGGTGTAAACTTTCTTCTGCAAACTGATAAGATATCATCTCGCTACTGGTATGACGAAAGTGGTGTTTATCGTGAGTCCGATCACTGGGGGAATGTTCGTCATTGCCAGTGGGAATTACCTGATCATGTAGAAGGTGAAACCGTGATTGGTTTTTGTAAGTGGGAAGATTTTAAGATGGTTGAGGAAAGCGAGGTAACTAATGGATAAGCTAACAATTCCCCAAGCCTTAGAACAAGGCTATACCCACTACAACGTTTATCAGGAAGAAGAAGTTGGAAAGCTCGAGCATCTTGTTGAAAATGGCGTTGAAGAATACAACCGAGGTAAAAAGGTTGTTTTGATGTCCAAGACTACAATAACATTCAGCATAAGTGCTGATACTATCCAGCAATTACTCACTGACTACATAAGCGGTCAAGAAGATTTCGCAATGGAAGACGATACTCTTTATGATGAGCTTGATGTTGCTGACTTCGATAAGATTGCAGAAATGGTTAACGTGGGCTTCAAAACAGGTTTTATGTTTCCTACAGATATCGAACTGATTTTAGAAAGCGAGGTTACTAATGACTAAGCTAACTAATTTTCGATTACTGGGTACTGATGTAATCCTTCAAGACTACGAAGACGGAAAGGGTAAGATCATATTATCGAATGATGATTATGATTACAATCTATCATACTACTGGGGATCAATGGGACAAGGATATGACTTAAAGAAGTTCCTATTAAAAACGGATGACAGTTACTTGATTAATAAGCTTGGTCAACGTTCTAACGATGGCCCTATTAATATCAAAAAGACAATGGTTGCTGTTCGAAAATATATTAAGACTGATACTTATTGGCGGTTCTATATGAATTTAGAAGCTGACAAAGAGCTGAGAGATGCTTTAAATAATGTGCAAAGGTTCTCAGGTTGTCAAAATGAATTTGTACACATGATGCAGAATCTTGATGTTGATTTTCCAAAAAATGGACGATATCATGAGTATGAAAGTGATTTTAAGGATATGACTAAATCTATATCCTGTGAACCTTGGTATTTCATTGTAAATGATGAACCTGCTGTAAATATTTGGCTAGGTAAGTTCTTACCCAAGCTAAGAAAATATTTAAGAAAGGAAAGTGAGGTACAAGATGAATTATTTAAATCCGACAAAGGCGTCAAAAATGATCAATAGAATGACAAAGACACCTAGAGCAATAGGCCTAGTATACCAATAGGATGGTTCACCCATTCTTTTCATAATGTAGCCAACTACTATACAAAAAACTGAAATTACTAATCCAGAAACATGGTCATCGGTCATCATGAAAGATAAAATAGAATTAAATAAGATAAGATTTCATGAAGTAAGCTAGTGCAATTAATATGCAGATTGAACTCCATAGAAAGAGGATGAAATAATTAGTTCTATAGGCAATGTGCTCTACTTTCTTTTTAGGATTTTTTAAATCATTGATTGACAATCCTAATCCGAAAAGGCCGACAACAATTAAAAATATATAAAATTCAATATCCATTTCCAATGGATAAATATAGTAAACAAATGGAAAATAAACTATACAGAGAGGTAAGCGTAACTGATCGCTTGCCTCCTACATCTGGATATTTCCTTACAGATAAAGGTAAAAGAGCTTTTAATAAATACGTCGAAGTATGGCAAAATAATGCCAATGAAGACGGTGTTAAGTATTGGCTTGAAGAAATAGATCTCGAAATAAGCGACAATCCGGATCTAAATCAACCAAGGCCACAATTAAAGTTGGGCATATAAATCAAATAATATGAGCTACAAAATAAGAGATAAAGCATTAGCCATACAGTTGTTGTGCGCTGGCATTCCTCAAAACAGAGTAGCTCGGATAGTAAACTGTAGCCCTCAATCAATAAACTACTGGTTTAGTCAGTATAGAGGCTACAGAGGTGACAACATAGAATTAATAATCAAACAAAGTAAAGTATGATAAAGATAGGATCAGATTTTAGCGGTGTAGGTGCATTCAATCAAGCGCTGCTAAGTCTAAATATAGAATATAAAGAAGTTTATGCCTGTGACATGGATAAGTACGCGCGTCAAACTTATGTCCACAACTATGGATCACCAGAATATTATCCTGAAAATGTATATGATCGAGTTATTCCGCAAGAACCATTAGATATTTACATGACATCACCACCATGTCAATCATTCAGTTTAGCAGGAAAACGTAAAGGTGAAGATGATAAAAGAGGTGTTCTGTTCTATAACTCTCACGAGTTCATAATGAAAAATCAACCTCGATATTTCATTTTTGAAAATGTCAAAGGACTATTAAGTGATGATAATGGAAATACTTTTAATAAATGGGTCCAGTATTTAGGAGGAAAATCCGTTAATGGACTTCCTACATTATTTCCTCATCCTGAATCAGTGCACTATCATCTTTACTGGAAAGTTTTAAATGCAAAAAATTACGACATACCACAAAACAGGGAACGTGTATTTCTAATAGGCATTCGCGATGATTCAGATAACAATTTCTCATTCCCAAAAGAAGTTTTTTTATCAAAAAGGTTAAGAGATATTCTTGAACAAAATGTAGATGAAAAGTATTATTTAAGCGATTTAATGACTAAAGGATTGATGTCTAATGGCAATAATACATTCATTAATCAAAATACTCAAGCATCACAAGTTTTTACAGATAATTCAATTTTTCAAACGTTATGTTCAGGTACACATGGATATGCCAATGGATATGTTAACATAAAATCTGCTACTAAAATAGGATTTGAAACTGCAGAAATTGGAGAAGATTCTATCAACATTTCTGATCTATGGTCTGAAACAATTAGAGGTAAGGTAGGTAAAAAGTGTGCACAGACTATTAAAACACATCCAAGTCAAGGTATTGCAATTGGAGCAATTAGAGGAAGAAATCCTAATAAGCCAAAATCACGAATAACTGGTGCCGAAACCGTACAAATGTTAGAGGTTAACAATAATGGAACTTCAAATACCTTAACAACAGTTCAAAAGGACAATGTAGTAATTGAACAAATATCAAGTACAAATAAGAAAGGTTATATGCATCAGATAGGTTCACTATACCAAAACAACAGTGATGCAGGCAGGATTTATTCGGACAATGGTATAAGTTGCACAATAAAATCAGAAGGTGGTGGATTAGGCGCAAAAACAGGATTATACAAAATCGGTTTTCGCATTCGCAGATTAACCCCCAGGGAATGCTTTAGACTAATGGACTTCCCTGATTCATTCACATGGACGGTATCGGATAGTCAAGCATATAAACAAGCAGGAAATACAATATGTAAAGGCGTTTTGGCTGCTATAATTTCAAAGTTAAATCTAAAACAAATTAAAAACAGAACACATGCTATTAACATTTTTGAAAAACGGTGATTACATTCCTGTTGCTTATACTCAGAATGTAACTAACAAGATTAGGCTCGGATCAGAACTAACGATATGCGTACATGAAAAGTACGCTTACCTCGATTTGTTCACAAAAGATGAAATAAAAATAAACTACGACCTAGCTAGAGCCTATGTTGAAATAGGCTTAGTTACGTGCACAGGCGGAAATATTGAAAATGGAGAGAGACAATACGTACTTAATCAAATAACCATCAAATAAGATTATGAATCAAATGCTAAGCTCAAAAAAAGTAACCGCAAAGAAGTCGCATAGATGTGACTTCTGCGGTATGCCTGTAGATATCGGTCAACAATACAATCGATCATTCAACGTAGGTGACTCAGCGTTTACATGGAAGTCTCATTTACATTGCGATAAGCTAGTTGAAAAGATCGTCGTTTGGGATGATCTTGACGACGGTTGCTCTTCCGATGACTTCTGGCGACATGTAACAGCTGAATGGGAGAAAATAAACAATAAAAATTCAACAGGACAATCTTACAGGCAAATGCTTGAAGATGTCCGAAAATATCATGAGATATGACAATAGACGATGGAAACAGCTTAGATCATCTTTTTTAATCTATAGTCTATTTCATATATAACTGAATCAATTTCGTCAATAATAAAGTTGTTATTATTTGAATGGTGTAGTTCAGAATCCCATCCTTCAGAAACAGTAGAAAAACATGAAATCACTTCTTTTTCTGCTTTCATGGTATTATACATACGACTGTAAATCTGTCGGCTATTTAGTCCTTTAATTGAATCTAAATATTTAGTGAATCTTGACTTAATATCAAGCAATTCGCCCCTTGAATTTTCCGAATATAACATATACGAATTTACCAATATGAAACTAAACAAACAACAACGCGAACATCTAAAACAAAAATACGGGGGTCGCTGCGCATATTGCGGTGATCTCCTACCCGACCGCTGGCATGCCGATCATATCGAGCCTATCGTAAGGAATTGGACTAACGGAACTTGTGAGCGACCAGAAAACAATAGAATCGACAACTTTAATCCATCCTGCTCTAGTTGCAATATTGTTAAGAATTCATTAAGCTTAGAAAGCTTTAGACAGCTGATCGGGGGTTTTATAAAATCTTTGAACCGAGATAGTACACAATACAAGTTCGCAAAACGTTATGGATTAGTGTCGGAGGTTCCAACAGAAGTTCAATTCTTTTTTGAGACATACGGAAACCCGTAAACTCATCACATTTTAATTACTTAAATTTCAAATTATGAAAATCACACTGCTAACAGCTGAGGCTGGGCAAGCAATTTTTAGACACTTCTAAGGACAATATGCTGGTTAAAGGCACATTTAACCTAAACATTTAAGTGATATGTGATTATACTATTGATTATATCCTTTCAATGTATAAGTTTATTAGATTCAATATTACTTGTTACAATGTAAAATACATTAAGAGAAAATATGCAATTAAGCAATCGATTGATAATTATTTTCATTTATAAAAATGAAAAAATTATTGAAGCAAAGAATTATTATGTTTAACTTATTACTTAATTATAAACTTAATTCAAAATTTATGAAAAAACTAATTTCAATTTTAACAATTGTCTTTATCTGTTTAATTTACAGTAAGGCAGATGCGCAAACTTTTGTTAGAGGTGCTTACACATTTGATTACATGCAACCAGATGCAAACTTGTTTACAATTCCTGACCCATTATCAAATAGAACATTATTAATTAGAGTCGAAGTTGGATATAAATTCGACAGCAAGTTTAATTATATTAATTATGGTAAAGTTTATGGAGTTGTAGGGGTTTTCTATACTGACACGTACACATTATATCCGCATAGCTTAAATTTCGATGTTGAAGTTTTGGCACTTAAAACAAGTTCTTCGAGCGGTACATATAACGATGTTGTAAACGGCCCTTCATCTGTAAATTGGACTGGTAGTTATCAAATTTTTAGTGAAAACTACACTAGTTATCAAGATCATTTACCTATATATTATGCTTTCCAGTGGGGAGGAAGTTCGAATATAACATTTTAAACATACAAGTCTAGGGAGATATCCTAGGATTTTTTTAAAGAGTAGGTTTATAGCCTACTCTTTATAATCATCAAAAATCTCATCAGGAGATTTCCTGTTAAAATCATGATTATGCACGCCAGTCTGATACTTAAGAATATTAAAAATTTCAACATCTTGTATTTCACCTTCTATAAAGTTAAAATGTACAAAATGCTGAAAGATTTCCCCTTCGTTCAGCGGTAAAGTATAACTCGCTTTATATTTGTAGTTATTACCTAATTTTTGGATCTTACCAATTCTGAATTTTTGATCAACTTCATCACATTTATTTTTTAAATAATGAGTTAATGCCTGCCTTACTTTTTCTTCTGTCATATTATTTAGTGTTTTAATAAAATGCAAGTATAAGCATAACAAACCGAGCTATTTGTGACCCCTTCCCTAAAACAAAACAGTGCCTTTCAAATCTTCCTCTTTTAATCCTAATAAGTCATCTATCACTGCACTTCCCTCTTCCCCATCGAGAGTTTCCAAGAAACCCCATAAGTCAGATTTATACTCTGGAGTAAACTCCGGATCTTCATCTTCTACCGTTGACTTTGTTAGTAGGATGTTAAAGCCGTCTTTCTTAAGCTCCTTAAGGACAGCATGTGTTAATTTAACGTATTCCATGATATTTAAAATCAATCTCTTTTAACATTAATCCACTTTTTGTTAGGCATTTTAAGAAAATCCCTAGTTAACATTCTGTTATAAATAAAACCCTCCTCTTCGAGAACATACAACACCGGATCTTCATTGACAGGCACATCGACCATTTTAAAAATAGCATCAGGATCATCACAATTGATATCAGATTCGACAACTTTTATTTTATTATTTTCCACCCATTCAAACAGCGCTTCATTCTCATAATTGCGGATATACTTAATTTCTTCATCGAAATTTTTTAATTCAGATGCAGCTTGTTCAGGAAAAAAAGCTTCAAGATAGTTTTTATAAATTTCCTTATCTCCTGTGCGCAATGAGTAGTTTTTGACAATAAGCCTATGGGGATTATAATGAAAGTTGAATTCATCTGGATTTTCAATAAACCCGTAATGCTCATTATAAGCGATAAGTCGGGTTTCCATATTTAATTTATCATCTTGCATAAACTTATAAGTTTTAAAATTGTTAAACACCTAAACTATTGTATTATGTGTTACCACGTTTCAACTCCTGACATTACATATCTTAAAAAAGCACGTCCTGAAAAAGAAGTGACTTTTGAACCTTCTGAAATTTATCACGTCTCTGGTTTCGCTCGTCCTTACTTGCCGGTAACTCTTAACAATCAAGATGATAAGATTGTTTCCGCACGATGGAAGTTAATCCCATTTTGGGTAAAAACAGAAGATGATGCAAAGAAATACGCAAATACTTTAAATGCTGATTCTGGTACCATATTCGAGAAAGCCTCATACAAAAACTACATTACTAAAAATCGGGGTCTATTATACGTTAATGGCTTTTATGAGCCACATAAAGTTGCTGGTAAAAAAGACACCGAAAATTATTATATCTATACTCCTAGTAAAGAGATCTTCACTTTAGGAATTGTCTACAGCGATTTTAAGGATTACGAGACTGGAGAAACTTATCCTACATTCTCGATAATCACTACTGAAGCCAATCCCCTACTCGCTGAAATTCACAATGAAAAGAAACGTATGCCTCTTATTATTGCAAAGCAAGATGAAGATGCCTGGTTACATGCCACCACCAAAGACGATATCGTTAAATTGATGAAGCCTTACGATGGTGAGTTATCTAGTCATCAAGTTGTACGTGTAACAGATCCTAAATTGACTGATACTAATCACCCTGATATTCAAAAAGCTATTTAGGCGGTTTGAATTGTATATCATAATCCTCAAGCTTTATTAATAAGGCTTGAAGCTCCTCACTTGCCCTTTTTATCCACCCTGCTCTTTGCTTAATAGCAGCGTACGGACTTTTTACTACAAATTCTTTTATATTACTTAAGCCTGTATGTTCCTCTTTATATATCCGCTCCCATTTTTCCAAAAACTCCTCAGGTGTATAAAATATCCTAGAAACATCATGATAGATCCAGCAGTTATTCTGAATTGCAAAACGGTGCAAAGAAGTCACTTCAGCGGGAATTTCTTTTTTATCTTTTATTCTCCACGGTTCCATAATTTTAATTTTATTCAAAATTATAGATATTTTACTAATTTTACGCTAATGAGTCGGCTAAAAATTATAGTAAAACAAAAAGAGGTGGTAATACCTTTTACAATCGAACGTAAATCAGGTTTGGTTAACTATATCATGCGTGGAAAGAACGGATCTGTGTTCTACTTTAGAAAATATGATGAAGGGGAAATTCATCTTGCATATGGAAATATGAAGGACGATTTAGCACTGGCTATTATTTTGGCATTAAAGGAAATTCATGAGAATTAAAATATGTATTTAATAAATATTAAACCATTGATAAATTGAATATATTATTTTACATTTGGATTTATTTTTAAACTTAACCAATTTAACCTTGGATTTTTTACTTTCACTTTTATCTGGTGTAATTTCAGGAGTTGTTGCATCTGGAGTTTTTTATCTTTATATGACTAGGTTAAGACCTAACATTTTTATCTGTGATCTTATAGCAAAATCATCAAATGATAAAGGAACTTTTTTTGCATTTAAAATTTATAATTCCTCAAATAGATTTGATATTTTAGATTTAAAAGCGGAATTGCTTTTAAAAACTCCATTTAATTCTGACGGTGGTCAAAATTTCAGAATAAGCAAAATAGATTTAGTAAGAGATAAGGTAATGATTCTTCCACGTTGTTCAAAAAAGAATAATAAAGAAGGTGATTTTGCGTTAATTCTTACAACACGTGAAGATATAGATCAATTATGGAATTCAGACAGCCAACATATAGAATTTCATATACAGGCTAAACATTCATTTTCGGGTGCCACCAAGTCGTACACTAAAAAATTTTACACAAAAAGAACATCAATTAAGGAGGGAATGTTTACTTTTGGCAAAACAAATAGCGTAACATAGTTGTTTATAATAAAACAATCAGTATATTTAATTATCAAAAAAACCCTAACAATAATTCAATCAAAGAAAGGAAATCATTATGAAGATGGACACAATTTTAATTTAGAAACTATTTATTGTTAATAATAAAGGAGCTAAAATTTAGCTCCTTTTAATTTTAATTACTTTTTTTGACCCCAAAATACCACAATACACCGAAAACAATTATCAGAACACCAATAGCCCCATAAATTATACCTTTTCCACTTGACTCGCTTACCACCTCACTATCTTTTACCTTATCCTTTGTTTGCTCCTTCTTCCTACCTTTTGACTCCTCGGACGTGACCTTGGCGACATTCTTACTGTTAGTTGATTCAAAGGCTATATTTGATTCTATTTCGCTTTTGCCCCGATCCTTTGTGTGATTTGTAAGCTTAGCCCCTCCCTTTGCTGACACGTTGCCATTTTTATCGACAGTGATCTCGTCAGCTTCTATCGTTGTTTGAGAATCAAGATCGCGTTGATCCCTTTCGCTTGATGACTCATTTTCTTTTTTTCGAGAAGACTCAGAACTAACTTCGCTTTCCTTTTTACTGGATTCGCTGGCTTCCTGCTTTTTTACGACATGTTCAGAAGTATTTACATTCTTTGTCGTTTTGCGGAACAATCCGCACGAACTAATTAGCGTGCAGATTGTCAGTAGTAAGATCAGTTTTTTCATTGTTTTCTATTGTTATACGTAATAGCCTACATTCTTCTTTAAGGGCTTCAACTTCGATCCGTTGTTCATTAAATAACTTCTTGAAATTTGAATACTCCTCTTTTATAGCCTTTAATGCCTTCTTACATGTATTTTCACCCTCGATAGCTATTTGAAGTTTCTCCTTTAACGCAGTGATAATACCATCGGATGCTTCAAGTTGCTTTTCTAATCGATCAGTTATGCCCTCGGACATCTCCAATACCTTTTTCGCATTTTCAACAATTCCACCATCATTTTCAATTCTTTCTTTTGGCTTTGATCTCCACCAAAGCCAAATAGCTCCAACAATTGCCGCTAAAGCTCCCCATAGATTGGGTAGTACATGTTCTTGTAAAAATTGCTCCATACTACTTAGTAAAATATAATTCTGCCTCAGCCTTTCTTCTTCGAATCAAACCACTGAAGGGCTTGCCTCCTGCATTAACCCACTTCATAAATTCAGTAGCTATTGATGGATCGTTAGGATTTTTGTTCACTTTCTTCAATAGTGTTGATTGGCTAAGGTTAGTACCTCCAAGGTTATAAGTAAAGGAAACTAATGCATCAAACTGATTTTGCGTAAGTGGTTTTTTGACCATGCGCAAAACATCTTTTTCGTAGTTAGCTAGTATATCAATTAACATTACTGCACCCTCTTCTTTGCTCAATGGCTTATCCTTCAAAGTCACTTTTGTACGACCAGGTAAATAATAAGTAAAACCATAACCAATAGTTGCAATACCTACCGGATCGAGGTATGGCTTACTATACCATCCCTCGAATTCTTTTATTAAGGCTAAGCCTTTTTGTCCTATTTTCATATTATAATCTCTACTTTCCACATTTTACAATCATAAAGCAGGTTTCGCCTTCCACATAATTTGCTTTAACTATGAATCCCTGATTAAATACTTTTGATAGCAATACTGTATTCCTTGATTCAACAACTTCTATTTTTTTAGCACTTAATTCAGGTAAATTAATATTAAGCATGTCAACCATGCTGCCTGAATAGTCAATGAAAATGAAAGTTTCATTTTCTTCATGAACTATGAAATAGCTTAATCTGTTTCCTGTCCTGGTATTGGACAAATCTGTATAAGTTCTGTACAATTTAATCTCATAATAATCTCCAATAGATCTTGTTTCTCCTACTGCTCCACTATCTACTGGGTGTGGATATATTTTTTTGCTGCTACCTCTAATTTCAAATAGATTAACTGTTTTCGATAAATCATTAAATCCAGGAAGATAACCGATCATAAAACCCACATTCCCCGAATACTGAATGACCCTGATAGGCGGATTTAAAGGATCTAGATTATTTCTGTTAATAAAAATATCATTACTAAACACAGGTTGTACCGGTTTACGAAAATCTACAGGTCCAATTGGTGCTGAATTAGGAATGTAATAAAACGGGTTCCCTGAAATCTGAACGGCCTGGCTTACCATAATATCAGCAAATTTTACAGGTTGATTATAATAAACACCTGTTGTTATAATACATGAAAAGTCTTTTTTGAAACTATATATATTTTTTACAGAACAAGCTGAATTGCCTTTCATGTCAGGATCCTGAGGTTGCCCTGATCTTGCCCTAAGATTGTTTAATACACTCGCAGGGTTGTAGATATCATACTCTTCAATTACCTTTAGATCTTTAGAACTACTTAGAGTGTTCAATTGAACCTTATTATTATCTACAAATACATTTAAGTATTTCATACCGATAGAAGGGTAAAGTTGTTCAGTTGTACCCGCGATTACGGAAGTAATATTGTAACTAATCCCATTATAAGTAATAGTTCCAGGAGTTAAAGCAGGCTTAAATAAAAAACTAAATTCAGTTCCTTCATATTCCGCTAAAAAAGCAATCTGATTTGTACTTATTATACGGATGGGATAGTATTTGACACCTCCTTTATCCCATTCTGTACCGATGATCGTATTTGTGTATCCATGATTTGAAATGGTCGCAATCTGGTATCCTTTACCGTGATTTGCGCCAATTGTCAAGCCCATAATATGCTGTGGCGCAACATCATCAGCACTCCCAATAGTAATTGCATTAAATGAAGATGGACTGAAATTAAACATATCATTTCCATTATATCCACGTTTATTTGCTACTTGTCCCTTGATACTATTACCGCTATTATCATATACTTCCAAATTACCAACTGAATCAATTGAATAATTGAATCCATCAATACTTTTTGCACCAGCTAAATTTTTCACATCTTCAATTGTAGCAATATCAGAATCTGATTTTCTACCTGTTGACAATTGCCCACTTAAAGAAACTTTATCATACTCAGCATACGGTTCAAAACTATCTGTATTAATGACAATACCTAATAGATTAAAGTCAGCACCCTCCGTTTTTAAAAAGGTGGCCCGAATGTATTTTGTATTTATTGGAGTTGTGAAGGACGTACTATTGACCGTAATTGCTCCAATTACAGTCAAATTAATATCAAAAAATACTATTTGGCGCAATGTAAACGAGGTATTATTTGATTTTATAGACTTATAAATCTTACCTGCCTCTACTTGTGTAAAATCGATACCAAAATAAGATAAACTAAAAACCCACTCCCCAGTTGTTACATTCAGTAACACATCAAATACTTTCGACGCTGGGCTCAATTTATTTTTAGAAATTACCTTTGAAGTTGTTAAAGGGAGTAATTTAATTTCATTTGCTGTTGATTTTGTTAAAGCTGTAGTAGCGCTAACAATTGTAGAACTCAAATTCTCAACTTCTGCGACGCCTACAATTCTTCTGAATTCTTCATATTGGGTAGCTACCTTACCATATTCTACCTGCGCCCAAGTAAATGAGTTTTCTGTAGGTGAATATGCATTGAAACCCATAAAATTATCTCCAGCTTGTTTTTTAAGAATACCAGTGTTTACAGCTAAATATCTACCCGCAACTCCTTTACTGGGAAAAAAAGCTAACCCAGTTCTATTCTTATCTGATGATAATGGCAAATCTCCACCTATAGGGATCATGCTAATATCAATATAGCCTGACCATGCCCAGCCAATAGCTCCGGCACCAGTACCAATAGTCCCTGCATTAGTTATTAACTCATCTACTCTTAAATCTTTCGGATTAAAGAAATTCTTCCCATGAGTAAGTTTCACTGTCTTATCATCTACATATATTGCTGTAGCTTTTTCAGTTGGTATTCCGTCACCATTAGGATTAATAACAGGTACACCTTGAGGCATTGGCAAAGCCTGCATCTTGCTAATGCTCCAAGTAGGAGTTGTCGCAGTTCCGTTCCAATATAAAGTTCCATCATTTCCTTCAGGTATTCCATCAGTGCCAGTTGGATTCTTCAATACTACATTGTTGTATTTCCAATAACCCCAACTAGCATCAAAAAATCTGTTTTGACCTGTTGGACCTGCAGGTAGTGCAACAGCTGCAGCAGGAGTAGTGCCACCTTGTATAGCAGGCATTGATTCTCCTGTAATTGAAAGATATTGTTTAGCCGTATCGAAATCTGCCGTTTTTGTGATGCCTGTATCTGCATCCGCCATTAGAAATTTATCTCCTCCTTTAATTGAACTGGCTACCGTCATTCCCTGTGGGAATCTCACTTTTTCATCTTCACTTGCCATAATTATATTTTAAATCTTACACACTTTCCACACTCACTAATACCCCTGATTTAAAAGTCCAAATTTCGACTGTATCATCTTCTAGCTTGACATTCCTGGTTATTGTCAAACCTGTATCTCCGCCAACACTAACTGTAGTTAAATTTACTTGGTTGAAGGTTGGACTATCTGAAGGCTTTAATCCCTGACCTATTTTATCATTATAAGTTTCTCCCTCCCATTTATCGGAATCACCTACTTTTGCTTTATCATCATTGATAATCAGATAACCACTATCCCATCTTAAGTACTTTTCTCCAAACAACCTATCTTCCATCAAAGGAGGTACAGTTGGAACAGAAAGTAGTTCTCCATGCCTAACACCCCGAACAGTCATGATCATATTAGATTCACTACCTCTTTCCAAGGTCTTTTGCAATGTTGCATTTGCTGCGTTGATATAGTTTTGAGCTGAAACCCAACTTTGACTAGCGCCACTAACACCTGAAGATCCTCCGCCACTTCCGCCAGTTAAGGAGTTTGCGCCCATATCCTGACCTCCAAAGGGTAAATGATCTAATCCTATCTGCTGGACCGTACCGTTAAACAAATTATCTTTCGATGATACCTCACCCTGTCTGATATCGTAAATTACTCCTTCGTCATCTTCTAATATCAAAGAAGCATTTAACTGCATGTCAGGTATTCCAAATCCTCCGTCGATACACTTATTAGGTGAATAATATCGTCTCATTATCGACTTTGCGAGCATCATGCCCAAAGGCCCGATATCAAGACTATTATCTGTAGTCATCCATTTATCAGTAACAACATCATTAACTGTCATTTGGCTAATATGATCGACATTCTTTTCATCGCCTGTATAAACATTAATGTTTTCAATTGAATCAAAGTATTCTCCTCTTTGCTCATACCTATAGACACGACCTTTGCCTTGCTGAGAAGATGAAACACGGGTAATCATCACATCTGCAATCTGTACATAAGGATTCCATTGACCTTTATAGAATGTTACATTCTCAACTCTGTTAATATTATCCTGAATGTAATTTATCTCCCCACTCCTATAGTATTCTTCCCAGTCTACAACATAGCTCCAAGCAATTTTATTTTTATCTTTTGAGGCATTTGAAGTTTTAAAAAGTAATCGGGCTGAACCTACAAAATTTACCGTCAAAATTCCTGACTCTGGAATAGCTTCACATCTTACTTTTACCTTTCCCCACTCTGACAATGTACCGGGGATATGACTAGGCGAATAATTACTATTAAAATGGAATACATTTCGGTCATGATCCATTTTTATCCATCTACCCATAGGATTTGGGGACATGTAATAGGGGTCATTCCAATTTTCCTGATCTCCTGAATTAACAAGATAATACACATCTCCTGTAGGAGTTTTCAGTTCACATATTACTGTATTATAAGAATTACTTGGAACATTATCAAATATTTCATTTATCCTCTGATACCATTCTAAGAATAATTCATCGCTTTTAACCATATTTATGGTAATAGGTCTTAATCTGTTCTTGGAATTGAATTCGTCGGGTGTAGTTATTTCAATAGCTCTAGAAAATGGCTGTCCTGTTACTTCAAAATTAGTAATTCGCAAATCTATTGGACTACCTAAAACATCCCTAGTCCATCCTTGTGGGGTGTATACTGATGGTGGAGAAGGAATATAAGGAAATGAAAAATCACCATTGTAAATCAAGTTCACCAGTGGGTCACCTTCAACACGGTACCGATAATTGTAGTTGACACTTACTTTTTTTAATGTCTTATCAATATACCTTACATTACCGTCAATCTTGAATTTCAATAGATCTTCACAAGGAATCACAATTGAATCTGCAATACTATCTCTTTCAATAAAATCACCTAAAGACTCGTACTTATAATACTGCTCTGCTATCCGTTCTTTATCTAGACTTTCAAGCACCCACATGCCATTAGCCTGCGTAACTTTAAGATCCCATTGAACGGCTAAGTTCTCAAAGACATCCCATGACGACATAGCGATGTCTTTATAAGAATAGTATGGCAAGTTTTTATTTCGTTCAAAATCCGATATTTCAGGATCCGTACTTAACCACGTTCTTAAATCATGCTTTGTTATCTGCAAAGGATTACCTTCTACAGTACTTAATGCTGCATCAAAGAACTGTGCAACGATAAATGTGTCCTGAGCCACAAAAAAAGGATTACTCAGCGTCAGACGGACTCCCGTTCCATTTGGGGCGACACTAAGTATCTTTGCCGTATATATTGTCCGGTCTCCATCATCTAATTGATAATAACTGATGTAATTACCAACAGCATATTCACTCGCTGGCATAGTTGGCCCAAAAGCAAATGTTCCATCATTAAAACCAAGAGCATCAATTACATATTCTTGAGTATTTACTAAAAGTGGCTTTCTGTCAGTTAAGGTTTTGAAGTCTAAAGTTAAACCTGTTTTTAAAAGACACTCTTTTATCACAAATAAGAAATCCCTCGAAAAAATTCCATCTGCAACACCATAGTTCTGACCATTAGAATCCACGAATGGAAGATCTTTTAATTTTGTCAATCCATCAAAACCCGTAATATTAAGATATCGGTTTCCCTGCGTATCTTCTTCCTCAAAGTTTTCCGGAGACATAAATCCGATCCAATCTATTTTATTATCAATTAAATGAACGATCTGGAAATCGGCATCTGATGCAGTAAAGATATCATCCATTCCGAAATCTTCATCACCGATCAACTGAACGGTACAACTTGTAGGATATATACCGCCTATCTTATCTTCTTCGTTATTTAAAATTGCTTTGACAAAAGGAACAGGACCAGCATCCACATAGATTGCTGACCCTGTATAATTATACTTTCTGATCGAAACCCTAGCAGGTGTATCAGAATTATTAATACAATATTCGTGGAAATATATCTCTCCGTACATCACTTATCACCCTCTCCCTATTTTCCTTTCCCGACGTGTAGCCTTGTTGTTAGATAACTTTATTACGTTGTTTCTAACATCTCCGTCTACTTTAACGCTTAAAGATACATTATTTTTAGTATTCATAGCACCCAAAGATGGATTTTGGCTAATTTTATTAGCTAATTGAGGAGTAAAATCTTCTACAGACGGTATTTTACCCGAATTTATGGATTCTAATAGTGGCCGGAATTGCTTTGTTGCCTGAGCATTAACTACATATTCCTGACCATGGACAACACCTGCCGGAGTATTAACACCAACATTACCTGTATAACCACCGCTTGCAAAGCCTCCGAATAAACCTGAAAATATAGATCCAATTCCACCTGTTGCAATACCTCCTAAAATTTTAACAGCTGCTAGTTTTACCAACTGACTAATAATTGATGATACCATTGACCTAAAAACATCCTCCATCCCCTTTGCAAAACTTTCTCCTTTGATTAACATGTTTGCAAATGAACTACCTATTCCTTCTGTCAGCTGGTCATAAGCACCTTTAAGGGTGTTTAACGTTTCTTGTTGATTTAATAATGCTGTCTGATACTTTTGAAACTCTTCAAGCTTACTTTTATATTCAGGATCCGACGCATTCACATCTTGCATTTTCCTTGTATTCTCATCCAAAAGAATATTTGTTTTTTCTAATGATTTATTGAATATATTTCTACCATCTGTCATGTCTACACGCATTTTATTATCTAATGCATGTAACACTTCCATCTTCTTATAATACTCATCTTGTAGTGCTGACTCTCGAGAATTTACCCCATTACTTAAACCTGATTCTGCTTGAGACTTCAATTCCTTTTCAAGTATCTCAGACATCTTTTTATACTCAGCATTCAATTGGCGCAAGGATCTTTGCCCTGACGTCTCATCGAATTTCCGAGCAAAAACAAGATCAATGCTAATTGCATCAGCTGTTATTTTTTTCTTTGATTCTGCTAAATCCCGAGCTGACTTCAGTTCATCTTTTTTCTTCTTTTCTAAACTTTCTTTCATGATCTTATCTGTTGCCAGATAAGTTTCTTTTACCTTATTGATCTCAAGTTGTTTAATAGTTTCGGCAGCATCTCCGATAGTTTTGACAGACTCTCGTGCTTTTTTAATCCAGCCATTGTACTTTTCGTCTATTTCAAATCGTGTTTTTGCAATTCCTTTTAGCTCAACTTTATTAACAGAATCTATTGAGGAAATCAAGATATCTTCCAAAGATTTTCTCTCCTTTTTTAATCTTTCAGGCTCATTATTTGTCTTAGTTTTTTTTGTTTTAGAACTTGATTCTATCTTAGTTTGAGAATTGGCAACATCTTTAGCTACCTCTTTTATTGCATCTGCATTTTTTTTACTAGTTTTCGAAGATTTATTAAATCCATCTAACCAGCTTTGCTGTTGTTTAGATAATTCTACACCTGCTTGTTTTAATGCTTCTATATCCTGTAGAGCAGATAAATTTTTTTGAGCTGAAATAGTTTTACTAGATTTATCCTGACCCGTAAAACTCTCCCACATTGTAGCATTGCCATTTGCTATCCTTTGAAACTTTTTCTGCGCCTCTTCAGCTTGTTTAACGTTGCTCTCCCATGATTTTCCAATTTTCTCTATTGCTTCACTATTAGCCTCTCTAATTAATTTTCGATGTGCATCTGTTAATTGATTTACTTTACCGATATTAACATCTAAAGCCATCCCATAGTTATCCCATTGCGTAACTGCACCTGGCATAATCTCACCCAATTGTTGAATAACACCCCGCAAATCTTCATGAGCATCTTTATTGCTTAAAGATTTTGGCAACAAATCTTTGTATCGAGCAACCAGATCATTGACAGCACCATTGTACTCAGTAAGACTACTTTTATTTTCATTTACCTCATAAGCCAATAGTTTGGAGGTATTTATTAGATCAAAGGTCTGAGCCAACCATGTAGCTAACGACTGTGATCTTTCTGAATCAATAAATGCTTCTTTAATTGACCGGCCTAATTGATCAGTAACACCAGCTAGGTTTAAGTTTCTAATTGCAGCCTGCTCTGCTGCTTTAGAGCCATTCTCATATTCTTTAGTACCCAGAGCAGTTAATTCATTTAATCTTTCCTGATTATTAGCAATAGCTAAAATTGCATTGGTGTATCTTTCAGATTTAATACCTGCCCCCGCTAAAATATCGTAAAAAGAAGTTAGTGTACTACCTCCACTTTTTAGCCCAACGAAAAACTTGTTCAATGCTTTCTCTGCATCAGTATTAATTAGATTTGTAAATTTTTCTAAGGTTAATGAAGCATCACCAATCTGAGCAACAGCAAAGAAGTCTTCTCTTTTCTTAGCGAGTTCCCCAATTAGTTTACCTACCGCAGTACCTGCAACCTCCGCACTGATACCCGCCTCTTCTAATGTAGCACCATATGCTAAAATAGATGGTAACGCAATTTTTGCAATACTAGCAGATCCCCCAACACGTTGAGTAAAATCAACTAAGAATCCACCAGTAGCTAAACCAGCCTGCCCTAATGCAAGAATTGCAGAACCGGTTTTCTGCATTGCTTCGCCAGCTGTTATGCCTTCTTTCTGAGCAATCTTAAAAACTCCATTAACTTTACCTAGTGATTCCGCTATGGCTTCTGCTCCCCCTGGTATTTCTTTAGCTAATGCAACCCCAAGAAAATCTAATGCTTGAATAAACCCGACAAGTTCACCTTTCGCAATTCCTAATTGCCCCCCTATGGTGCCAATATCAATCAGATCTTTCAATCCTGTTCTGGTAGGAAGTGCTTTTAATGCATCTACCAATTCATAAGATTCTTTTTTTGTCAGTTCAGCAGTTCTCTGAAGATCAGATAATGAATCACTAATTTCTAGATTCCCTGAAACTATTGCCTGTGATGCCGCAGTGAATGAAAGAGCCATTGGTAAAAATAAACTTGCAACTCCCTGCATTGCTCCTGTTGCTGATGCAATACCATTAGAAGCGGAGTTTACACCTTTTCCCAGTGCGCCAAATAAACCATAATTACCGACACTTCGTTGATAATTACCCATTGCCGCATCATACTGCTTAAGTTTTGAATTTAATGCACTGTATTCTGCAATTTGCTTGCGTATAGCTTTATTATTAAGATCAAACCCTCCCTCACTTTCTCGCAATGCCTTTCCCAAAGCAGTCAATCTTTGCTGTGATTCTCTATAGGATCCAGAAGCCGCTTGTGTTTCCTTTTTATTTTGAGCTTGAGCTAACCTCAACTTAGAAATAGCCTCTGCATTCTTCGCAACTTCTTCTCTGTGCTTTTGAGTTGCTTTTTTACTATCTTCAGTCTTTAATCTCGAATCTGCAATTGCTTTATTATTAGATTCTAACTGATTTTTTAGATCTTGGTGAGCAGATTTTAATTCTATTATTTTTGATTTCCATTTTTCAGCTTCAGCCTTTGATGCCTCAATAGCCTCTCCACTTTTATAGGTACTAGAAATAAACTTATCAAGGGATATTCCTCCAAATGAAGATTTAATATTTTCGGCAATCTCTTTGGTTGATTTACCAAGATTTTGAAACCTTTGTTCGATAACAGAAATATGCCTATCACCTTTATTAACAAAATCTTCTATACTTTTCTCTGCAGTGCCCAACCCTTTTGACAGCTGGTCCAACTTAGCCCTTACCTCTACACTTAATACTGCATCTGCCATATTATCCTCCTGTCATCTTTTTAATCAAATCCTCAGCTTGCTTACGTTTTTCATCACTCCATTCTGATGGATTTGCCGTATATGCTTTGGAAGCTTCTTTCTCATCATCATCTATCGGCCACCACTGCTCAAGTGATTTTGGCATTTCTTTCGGATCGGCGTACCCCTTAACAATAGTCCATAATAAAAGGCGTAAGTCTTTTTTCTTCAGAACTTCGCCTTTCATATAACCAAAATATTTTATTGAAAACTGGTTAGGCGTAAGTCTTGAGTACTGCTCTGGACTTAAACCCATTTGCCCATAAGCTATTTCTTTGATTGCTTGGTAGGCATTTTCTTCATCTTTTTTTTTAGATCTTCGCCTACCTTTTCAATAATTTCTACAGCTTTATCTACTCTTTCAAATAGTTTTGCCCCTGCCTTGGATTGATCGAATGCAGAAAGAACTTCATTTAAATTGGTATCATCTTCATCATCACCAAAAAAGAATTCTTCAAACTTTAAATAGATCATTTGATGGGTAAATAATGGGAAATTGGACTCAACAGCACAATGGTTTAAATAACCTGACCAAACAACATCAACAGCAAACTTATTGGAGCCAACGTATCCAGTACCTAATAATTTCTGCATTTCCTCAAAGGCAACCATTCCGAAATAAAGGGGGATTATTTCACCCCCAATTCTAAAGTCTATTTTCATACTTGCCTCCTGTTATGGTGTTGGCTCTTCGTCAGCTGGCTCACCCACTCCCTGGAAAGTAACACTAAAAGTGAATGGTTCGTTATTACCTTGCGTTTCATTGTAACTTGAAATATAGGCTGTTCCATAACGTGTGTAAGTAGATCCAACTTTTGCAATTTTAACTGGGATTGTTTCACCAGACTTCGCTAAATCAAAAAGCGCTTTAAAACTAGCTTCGCTTGGTAGTAAGCCTGAATCAATTGCATTCCCGTCACCGTTCATTGTC
>Ga0134128_10000768_pt1 | contig 43501 bp, 26 predicted proteins | sample KB31754_FD_96462 | JGI IMG/M metagenome (GOLD analysis project Ga0134128, IMG submission 96462) | Terrestrial soil microbial communities with excess Nitrogen fertilizer from Kellogg Biological Station, Michigan, USA - KB3-175-4 | ecosystem: Environmental > Terrestrial > Soil > Unclassified ...
AAAGCACCGGTAAAAAGCCCCGGAAGCCTAATAATGATTGAATCTACGGAGTCTTTCATTAGGCAGTAAAGGGTTATACCCTTATAGCTTGAGAAATTCGATCGTTCGTCTCGTTCGAATTCAAGGCGGAGCCGATTTAGTAGGATCGTATGCAGGCTTCATCCGCGCGCAAGTCACGCTTGGCGTTGCAGAGGACAATTGCCTTCTGCATGCTGACGTTGCTCGCTTGTACGTCGCCGGCTGCGTACGCGCAAGTGGAAACGCACGGCGAAAACGCGGCCCCCACAGGAAGGAACAACTCCTCACCTGGATCGAACACGGCACCGGCAGGATCTGCCAACGGACAGACGGGATCTACCAACGGACAGACACAACCGAGTAACACTTCCGATGGTAGCGGCGGGCGAAAGCCCGCGATCGAAGGTTCTCCGCTGCCCCCAATTCGATTGCCGCAAAACGAGCCGCTTAATACACAACCCGAAGACACAAGTGGTGCCCCGGAGCTGGAGCGGCTGTATAACACCACCCGCGGTGCCGCTAAAGCAGAGCAAGGAAAATCGGCAAGACCGGGCGCACCTTTATTTCTACCAGGAAGAACCACCGCCCCGACGCCGCTGATTCAACCACCGACAGCAAATCCGACACCAAGCACAACGGCACCGCCGCCTTCGGCAACTCATGGCGAAGGTGGGCCCAACGCGCCGCCGTCCGGTCCCGACATAACAGCATCAAACCGCCCTCTGCTAAGCGGTTACCTCTCGATAAATCAGGTGCTGAACCAAGCATTGATACTGAGCCCTCGCGCGGCGGCAATTCGGGCTCAGCTAAGAATACAGGCGGCACTTTATCCCGCTGCCACCATAATGCCTGACCCGCAGTTGTTCCGCGACGAAGCTGCCATCTCCGAACAGGTGCTTCGAATAGGCCCACAGATGACGTGGGATCCGCCATGGAAAATGGCCTTCAGGCTCCTCGCCGCTCGCCGGCAAGTGCAAGAGCAAAAACTCGAGTTTCTCAACTCACTATGGTCCTTCCGCAATCAAGTCCGCGGAGCGTACCTGGAAGTAGTGATGGCGCAGGAAACGTATGATGCGCTGGCATTGCTCGCGACGCTTTCCGATCGCCTCTGGCACATCTCCGAGCGCCTGTACAAGGCGGGATCGGTGGCCGGGTTGGACGTGCTCAAAGCGGAGTTGGCAGCACACCAATCGGAAGTTGACCGCGATCAAGGCGCCGGCCGCGTTGCACTGGCCAAGCAACAATTGAACATCATCATCGGGCGCGGGCAGGATCTCGCAATCGACATTCCACGTCTTCCTCAATTCCGAGCTAAAGCCGAGAGAACGGGTTTGATGCCCAACCTCAACAAAGAGATACCGCCAGCCAACGAATTTCTGGAAATAGCTTTATCCAACCGCTTGGAATTGCGAATACTGGCAGCACAGATTAGAGTCGCCAACGCTCAGTTGAGAAATGCCTTTGGCAACATCATTCCCGATCCGCAGCTAGTCACGGGTTATTCAGCAAACGGCAACGGACCCAGCGGTCCCAAGATCAAAGCATTCTTCACCACGATGAACTATGAACTACCGTTTTTTACTTACGGGCAAGGCGACATTCCGCGTTTGAAGGCCACAATCAGGCAGTATCAATCGCAAATCATCTCTCAGCGCAATCAGATCAACGCCGATGTGAGCCATGCCTACAATCACCTGATCAATGCCAGAAAGAAAATCCTCGTCTATCAGGATCACATTTTGGCGGAGTCCGATCGAGTGGCGCAATTGGCCCGACGCAGTTACGAAGTGGGACAGTCGGACATAACCTCAACATTGGCCGCCCAGCAAGCCAACGTCCAGGTGAAACAGAACTATTTGGATGCGGTGAACGCTTATCAGCAAGCCTTCACCGAACTCGAACAAGCAGTAGGGACGCCATTGATATGAGTAAAACAACTAATCACTTCCGCCGAATTCTTGCCCTTGCACTGACATGGACCTGCTTGACGCTCGGTACCATATCCGGTGCCAGTGCCGCTTCATTCAGCTACACGCCGGATCTCGTTAATAACTCCGTCGCCCTGGAGGGATTGATTCCGATCAGTCGCTTCATGAACATTCCATTGCCCAAAGGCAGTGTGGAATTCGAGGATGGAACGCTGGCAATCAACATGGTTCCCAACTGGAATTTCGATCGTGTCGCCTTGTTGCAAGGCCCAATCATTCGAACGGAAGTTACCACCAATGGCCGCGAGGCACTCATAGCCGGAGTCGTGCTGTTTACCCAGGGCTATTGGTACGACAAATATTTGCCGCCGGGCGCGCGCGAGACCGTGACTACAACTGCAGGCCTGACGCTCACAGGCAGGATCAGTAACATCACACCAACTACGCTGGCAGTAGAGACCAGCGACACCAGCGCAACCGTCATCTCACTAGCCGACATCAAAGAGCTTCATTCTCCACGCGCATTCGCCTTCGTCGTGCCGGCGCTCGCTGCTTCGGCAATCACACCGGAGTCGACCTGGAATGCCGACGTGCAAACCGTGACGCTGGCCGCTACCGTTGCTCCTACAGGCGGCACGGTAATTGCTAATGCTCGACGCGACCCCTTACTTCGCACAAGCGATCGAGATCTAGGCGACTGGAGCAATGCCAAAATGGTCATTATCGGCACGGCTCTCAGCCTGGCAAACCTTGCTCAGTTTACGCCTGAACTGATACTGCCGCAGCTATCACATCAACTCTGGCAGCACAACAACAAAAAGTCATTTTTCACGCAGACAAGTCCGTTGCCGCCGGTTCCCGCGCCGTTGATCAACGGCAACACCTATTCGCTTCCAATCCCCGGCAACGCGACGCACTAGTGTAAGAGATTCTGGCGTTTAAATCACTCACAACATGCGGGTTCGAATCCCGTCCTGTGCACTGATCACGGCTCGCGCGGAGCGGGGGGCGAAATGCGTGGAAGCGATGCGGGCACTGGCTCGCTGGACGGCGCGCCGAACAGCTTGAAGAGCGCGGGAATAACAATAAGAGTCAGCGCGGTGCTGCTGACCAAACCGCCCACGATCACAATGGCGAGCGGTTGCTCCAACTCCCGACCGCTGCCCGGCCAGATTGCTAGAGGCAACATACCGAGCGCAGCAGTCAGCGCCGTCATCAAGACCGGAGAAACTCTGTGCAAGCAGCCCTGGTAGATTGCATCAATGTAGGACAAACCCTGGTCCTCGAGCTGACTGATGTGCGTCACGAGCAGCAAGCTGTTGCGTGTTGAGATTCCGAACAAGCTGATGAAACCGATGAGCGAGCCAATGCTCAAAACGTTGCCGGTCAAGGCAACAGCAATGATGCCACCAATTGTCGCTAAAGGCAGGTTTACCGCCACCAACAAGGTGGAACGCCATGAGCCCAAGCCTTGCCTGAGCAACAGCAAGATTCCGGCCAATGCCAGCAACGACGTGGAAAGCAGATGCTCGCTCGCTTGCTTTTGTGCAGCATATTCCCCGGCATATTCGATGTAATAACCTTGTGGCAGTTCAATCTTACTGATGCGGCTCTTCGCGTCGTTAACCACGCTCACGACGTCTCGACCCTGCGTATCGGCCTGAACGACAATGCGCCTGGTTACGTTCTCCCGAATCACGGCGTTGGGTTGATTGACCATGCGAATGTCAGCAACTTGGTCCAGAGGTATAAGCGATCCATCGGCGGTATCGATTAGCATGTTTTTGATTGCATCTATGTTGCCGCGGTAGCCTTCTTGCAACCACACTTTTAGTGCAAACAATTTTTGATCTTCCAGCACCTCGGAAACGGTAACACCGTTGAACGCAGTCTCCAAATTCTTCGCCAGATCCGCAGCCGTGATTCCGTACCGTGCTGCTGCCTGACGATCGAACTTGATGGTAACCTCAGGAACGTCCATTAACTGCTCGGTTTGCAGATCCACCGCACCGGGCACGCGCTTCAGCTCTCGTTCTACCTTTTGGGCCAATCTTCGCAACTGCGGCAGATCAGGTCCAAAGATCTTGATAGCAATTTGCGCACGGGTGCCGCTCGACAGAACATCTTCCATGCGGTGCTGAATGAAGGAGCCGACGTGATAGCTGATGCCGGGCACGTCGTTCATGTGCTTCCTGATATCAGCGATGATATTGGGAAGGCTTCGACTTGTCGGCTTGAGCTCAATGTCGAATTCGCTAAAGTTCGGGCCACCGGCGTCATCATCCAGCTCCGCTCGGCCGGCGCGCTGTCCGATAGCAGCAATATCCACGTGCTGCAACAATTTCTGCTCTACCGTCGTGCCCATACGAGTGGTGGCAGCCAAGCTTTCTCCAGGCAGTCCGACAACCCCCATAATCAAGCTTTCTTCTTTGAACTCAGGCAAAAACTCTTGCCCCATCAATGGCAGCAGGCAAAGCGTTCCGAAGAACATCATTAGTGCGCAACCCACTACGATACGCGGAGCGCTCAAAATTCTCTCAAGCGCTGTCGAATACGCTTGCTTCACAAAATGGACTACAGGCGGTTCTTTGTCGGACAAACCCCGGGTGCGCAGCAAATATACGCACAAACCGGGCGTAACCGTCAATGCCACCGCTAAGCTCGATAGAGTGGCGGTGACATAGGCCACCCCTAATGGTGAGAATATACGGCCCTCGGTTCCCGCCAGGCAGAATACCGGAAGAAACACCAGCGCCACTACAAAAGTGGCGTACGTAACCGACGAGCGAACCTCGCGGCATGCCTCGATGACGACCCGAAATGGAGATTTCGGCGAGCCGCTCAGTTTGTTTTCCCTCAGCCGGCGATAAACGTTTTCCACATCGACAATCGCGTCATCGACTACCTCACCGACAGCGATGGCCAGACCGCCGAGCGTCATCGTGTTGACGGAACCACCTGTGCATTTGATCACCAAAATCGCAGAAAGCAATGACAGCGGTATTGCTGTCAAGCTGATGATCGCTGTACGCCAGTTGACGAGAAATAGGAGCAAGACTAGAACCACCAGTGCGCCACCTGTGGCAATGGCGGTAAGAACGTTCTGAATCGAATGCTCGATGAAATTGCCTTGCCTGAATATGGTCACAAACTGAATGCCTGCAGGCAGTCCTCTTTTCACCTCATCCAGAGCAGCCTGCACGCGGCGCGTAACATCGAGCGTGTTGCACCACGGCTGCCGGCTTATAACCATTTCTACGCCTGGTTTTCCGTTGATGATGGCGTCGCCGTATTTGAAGGCCGGCCCTATCTGCACGTCAGCAACATGTCTGACCAGTACAGGAATTCCCTGACGAGTTGTGATCACGCTTTCGGCTATTTCGCTTACGCTGCGCACGCGACCCATAGCTCTAATCGGCATTTGCTCATCGGCCGTGACCATGGCGCCCGCCGGCGCCACCACATTGGACTTTTCCACTGCGGTGCGCAGATCGTCCAGCGTCACGCCAAAGGCGCGCAGTTTTTCGGGATCAGCCAGAACCTGATATTCTTTCCGGTCGCCACCAATTACATAAATACGCGCGACACCCGGAACAGCAAGCAGGCGCGTTCGTATCGTCCAATCGGCGATACTGCGCAATTCCATGGGCGACAGCTTATCCGATACCATTCCAATCTTGAGGATATCTGCCACCGCGGACATCACCGGCATGATCATTGGGGCGTGTGCGCTCTTCGGCAAGCGAGACAACGCCGCCTGAATTTTCTCATTCACCAGTTGTCGCGCCAGATAGACATCCGTGCCATAGTTGAAGATGACAGTGATTAAAGAGACGCCGGCTTGCGAAACCGATTTCACGTGGTTGACACCCGGCGTGCCATTGATCGAAGTTTCGAGCGGGAAGCTGACCAACGCTTCTACTTCTTGCGCCACCAGCCCCGGTGCATCCGTTTCCACAATTACTTGCGGCGGCGAAAATTCCGGCAAGACGTCCATGTTGGCATCGGCTACGTTGAACCCGCCCCAGATGATCAGAACAACAGCGAGCACAACAACAACCATGCGGTTGCGCGCAGACCAATCAATAAGTGCGTTAAACATGATCCGACTTGCTGCGAGGCACCCTGGTGGCCGGTTCTACTGGGGCTTCGTCCTCTACCGCGGCGGCGCCACCAACGGGCTTTCGTCCGCCGCTACCAGGAGCCGCACCACTGCCGGTACCAATGGAAACGGTTAATGATTCATGCGTGTGGCGTGCTTTTCCGCGAAACAGGAAAATGGCGCTGATCGCAAAGCCGAAAATAAACGCCGCTGCCACGATCATTACTACCGATTGAATCGAGAGATTCAACCCACCGTTGGCCTTCTTGTCCTCATCCTGCTCTATGCGCTCACCTTCGGTTGCCGAAGCGAACAGCGCTTCACCACCTGAATTTTTTACCTCTTCTGCAGCCAACTGAAATGCGCCCTGAGTGACCACCCGTTGTCCAGGCTTCAATCCATGCGTGATTTCAACCAAGTCGCCGATGTTTCTGCCGGTGTTGACGAACTGCGGCTGGTATCCGTCTTTCGTTTCTACGAATACAACATAGTGACCTGATTGCATCGTCACCGCGTTGTGCGGAATGGCGATCATCGGATCCGAATCAGAAGTTTGAATATACAGCTCTGCATACATGTCCGGCTTGAGGCGATATTCTGTATTCGCGATCTCAGCGCGCACAGGCAGCGTGCGAGTCTGCACATCGACTTGTGTTCCGATGTACGTGATTGTGCCTGCCACATGTTCACCTTGCAGAGCGTGCACCATCACGTGCACTTTCTCCCCGACATGCATGCGGGACATATCTTCTTCATAAACTTCTGCCGTCGCCCACACTCTGCTCAAGTCAGCAATTGTGAACAAGCTGACGGACGGATCAATGCTTTTGCCTGCGCTTGCCGCCAGTCCGGTGATGAATCCTGATCGCGCCGCCTTCACCGGCACTTCGGTGAGGGTTTTCTGTTGCTTGATCATGTTTTCGATTTGGCTTTCATTGACGCCAAGCATCTCCAGTCGTTGCCGGATCGGAGCCAGCGTCAACTCGAGGCGCGCGCGCAGCGTTTTCTCCATGATGTTCTTGTTGGTGGTTGCGGCGTTGAGTCGACTGGCCGAAATTTCGTACTCGGAATTGGCGGCGACTACGTCCTTTTCGGGCGCTATTTTTAAATCGCGAAGTTTCTTGATGCGCGCCAAATTGTTGGCGGCTAAATCAAACTTTTCCTGCGCTTGCCGAACCTCGTCGATGGAAGTTGCTCGCTGACGGGCGATTTCGCTTTCCATGTCCAGCCGATTTTGCAGCAGCTGCGCAGCCAACTGGTTCATCTCAGGGCTGATAATGACGGCCAGCACTTGCCCCTGTTTCACCATTTCACCGGGCGCGACATTAACGGTTTCGATGCGACCGGACAAAGGCGCGTGCTGATCGAACTGCCTTGTCGGAATAACTTCAATTTTGCCGGGCACCGATATTTCCATCGGCAGGGACTGCAACTTGAGCGTCTCTACTTTGACGCCAATAGCCGCTTGCCCCAAAGAATTGACCTGCAACGCTTTGCCGGCCGGGCCGCCCGGCTCGTCGTGCGCCATGGCGTCGCCAAATGCACAAAGCGCCAGCGCGCACACAGTGACAAAGCTAATGAGATGCCGTCGATAACCAGTCATTATCAAGATACTAGCGCTACAACGGCAATTATAGCCGCCACGACGTGTTCGGATAGCTGACTATCGGACTACGTGGTCAGTTGAAGTACTTGCCGAAGTCGTCGTAGCCGATATTCACGTTTGCCTTCTGCAGCTTTTCCTCCAAGTCTGTAAGGTACTTGCGCTGCTGTGGATTTAGGTTCATGGTCTTATCATCCAGCGCCGCTTTAATACTGCCGGCACTCATGACATAGCTGCTGGCGTCATCGCCCGAACCTGGAAAAAGCTTGGCTAATAGGTTGTTGCCATCCTCCGGCTTAGTGCCCTGGAATGCTTGTTTAAACAGCTGGGCTTCCGCTTTGATGCCTTCTTGCTTAGCAGCCTCGGCGGCTTGCGTCTCGGCTGTTCGCTGCGCTTCGGCTCCGCCCGGCTCATAGTTTTGTGGTTTGGTCGCTTCGGCCCGTCGCTTATCTTCAGCATCCAGCGCTTGTTGCTTGTCAGCCTGGTCTGCCTTGACGGCAGCTTCGAGCACCGGCTTGGCCTCAGGAGGAAGCTTGCCTTCCTTCTGGAGTTGAACGGCGGTCGGTCCTATATCGTTGACGGTGCCCGACCACTGCCCATGCGCGTCCATGTAAGCTCTTTGGATCGCGCCCATGGCAGCCAGCTTCTGATCTTGCGGCATGGCGGCAAGAGCTTTGTTTACACCATCGCCGGTAAGCTCTGAAGGAGCGGTGATTTTGGCGTTCAGCGCCTGCCTCTCTGCATCGCTGAGAGCGGCCGCTTGCTCGTGCGTATGAATGGCACCATTCAACTCTTTGGGCAGAGATCTTGGGTCGCCTGCGCGCAAGTGTTTCTGTGGATTACCATCGACGTAATCTTTCCATTGTTGCTCCGAGACAGGCCACTTGTTGGCGACGCCCATCTGGTGCAAGTATTCGCGAGCCATGTGGTCACGCTCTGCCGGGCTCTTATGCGACAAGTCGATGCCGAGCGCCTTCGAGCGTTCTTCCATCAAATGTTTGGCTTGCTCGATGATCGGCGCCTTGCCGAGGGTTACTTGTCCGGTAAGAGCCTTCTCTTGTTTGTCACGCTCATCGGCCAGTTGCTTGCCTAGCTCTGCTTGGCGCTGCTGTTCTTTTTGCTGCTCGGGAGTGGCACCATCTGCCTTGGCCTCAAGCTTATTGCGGCTGGCGTAATCTTTGAGGTCCTGCTCGGTGGCGTGACTGCCGTCGCCGCGCGCGACCTTGTTCCACGTGGATTGCAATCCGACCATTCCGGCATAGCCCGGCTCTTCTTCGTGGCCTTTCATATCAGCGATTGCTTTGTCCAGCTTCTCTTTGCTGATACCTTTGTCGCCGTCGGTGATAGCTGCCTTTTGCTCCGGCGTGATGTCCTTCATCTGGTCGAAGACTTTTTGAGCTATGTCGTGCTGTTGTTTATCGACCTGCTCATTATGCTCGCCGTACTTCTTCTTGCCGTCATCGGTAGTGACGTCGGCGCCACCTTGTTTCACGAGATCTTGCAACTTCAACGGCTGTTTGGGATCGCCAGGCCAATTATCACCCAGCTTTTTCATTGCTTCCCGTTGCTCGACGGTGAGACTTTGATCTTCGCCGGCCGCCTTAACTTTTTCTTGAGTCATCGACCCATCTTTAACGACCTTGGCTTGCTGCTCCGGTGTCATGCCGCGATAGGCCTGGAAGGCAGCGTCTGCATCCTCCGGCTTGAGCGGCTGCTTGCCGGGCTGCGGTTGAACTTCCGCGGGCTTTTCGGCCGGCTTATCGGCCGGCTTATCGGCAGATCCGTTGATGGCATCCATCGTTTGCTTGCTGATGCCGGCGCCTCTGTCCGTGTAGTCACCGAGCTTGTTCATGCCGAATGAGCCCATCGGCATGCCGCCCATTTGGCCCTGCATCTGCATGATCTCAGCTTCTTTTGCATCCGTTTCAGCGTGATTCTGATGGTGCGATCCACGCAGAATGCCCGCCGCTAAAGCAGCTTGCTTATCGTTGATGCTGCCCTCATTTTGGGGCGCGTCCCAGTTATTTACGAGCTGAGTGATTCTGTCGCGATCACCCGGCTTGATGTTCGCATCGGCGAGGCTCTTCTGGAGAGCGTCCTTGGTGACATTGCCTTTGCCTTCGCCGTATTTTTTATCAACGTAGTCGTAGACGGTTCCCTTCCCATCGACCGTCTTATCGGTCAATGCTTGCATGTAGGGACCCTCTTTTACTTGCTTCTGTTCTTTGGCGTTTTGATCGGCGATGGTCTTATCGTCGCCGGTGAGTTTCGCTTGCTCGCCTTGCTTCTTGATTCCGGTCTGGCGATCACTTTCAAACTGCTTGACGCGCGAGTCAACTTCGGACTGTCCCAAGCTGCCGTAGCGGCTAATGTTTTTATCCTGGAGCGCGCTCTGGAGTTGGCGATCCATCACATAACGGAAGCCCTGCTCGCTGACACGATCCTGGTCTTTGCCCTGGGCAGCCAGCATGCCGTCATATCTTTGCTCGGCGGCGGTTTCTGCGCCTTTATTGGTGTAAGGTCCGTACTGACCTTTAGCATCGTGGTTGATGCCGTTGAACTTCTCATCGCCAACAAACTGAACCGACATCTTGTTAAGCAGGTCGGTCATGCCAGGCGTTGCCTGCATCTTGTCCCAGTAGGCTTTGACGTCAGAGGCGGTGCCGCCGTTTTTGGTCAAATCCTGCACGTGTTGCTGCAGGTGTGAAACCGCTTCGTGCATGCCCGAATCGTGCGCCGTCTTTTGGAGGTCTTGGGCGTCCGATTTGACCCGTTCATCTACGGTTGGCTTGTTGTTTCCTTCCGACATTGCGGAATCCTCCGAAAAAACGAATTCGAGCTTGGGCTTGGTGTCCTTATGACAATCAGGCGCCTATTCTCCCCGAATTCTTATACCCTTAACTGTTGCTGTAGTAAACAAAAGACAGCAATTTCGCTGTCGAATCAGTGAGTTGGCATCCGGTTGTACACGAAACTTGGGGTTTTTCGACATGGATCAAACTCGGGATTCCGCCGCCGAGCTGTTTTCAGCTCGACCCGATTATTGCGGGTCATTTTATCTTGCGATATGGGCGCCGGTCTGTCATTGGGAGGAATACGTATGCGCAGCCCCAAGAAGGTTAAATGTGTGCCCAAAAACGCGCCAGGCTTGATAGATATAAACGGTGGGCATTAAATGAACATGGAAAGAACTGAGGACCACATGTCGTTCCAACCGATTCCGCCCAACGAATTAGCCGTGCTCGAGCCGCCCACGGCGGCTGAACGGCATAAGCGGGCGATGTATTTGGCCGCCCAGTTGGGGCGGCATTCCATTCAATTAATACGAAAGTGTCTAAGCCACTGCGACGAAATCGACTTTAGCGGAACCACGCCGATAAAAGCCCGACCTGAGTTGGACGACAAAGAGCAGTACGTCGCCATGAAAGAGTTGGCGGCGTTGAGCATTTGGCTGGCGCTGGCAGAACAACTGAACGGCGAAACGCCCGATTGGCTGAAAACGTTTTTCTGCGATAGTTGGGCATGCGCCGACATCTTATTTGACTATCCGACCTCCAAGCAAGTCCTGGATTGTTATCCGCCCATGGACGTGAATGTGACTTGCCAGACGGCGGCTATGAGAATGTGTCACAACCTACACTTGGGTGACGTCGTGCAAGACGCCCTGGTGTACATTACCGACACTCTGGTTAACGCCGCCGACACGCGCGCGGAGATCCTGGGCGATGCGCTAAAACGGCCGCTGCCGGAGTTGCACCAGCTCATTGCCCAGCCGGCACCGGTGTAGTTATCATTTACTCGCCGCCTTGCGATCGACGGCTGGCGAGCCGCCGTTGGCTTCGTCTTCGTCGATGTCGGCCTTGTCTTTCATCCAGGCAATCAGTCCTTGCGGGCCGCGCTTCTTCAGCTGCTTCTGAAAACGGTCTGACAGGCGGCTGACGAGATCTTTGCCGTTCACATCCAGGCTAATGACCATCGGCTCGCCGCCTCTGGGGCGTAGGCGCCAGATGACGGTGTCTTCGCTCTTGCCTTCGGTAATGTACGTTTTTACGTAGATGTCGCCGCCGGCTTTCGCTTCATTAGCGATGTTCAAGCGACTGCGCAAGAAAAGTTTGTGCCACCGTTGGTAATACCGGTTTTCGACCAGAGTGCGAAACGAACGGATCAACTCCTTCTTTTCGGCAGGCGCGAAAGAGTCCCACTGGGCAGGCGTGAACGCCATCTCCGCCATGGTCGGATAGTCGATGTGCTGCGCCGCTTCGGTGAAAATGCGGGACTGACTCTGCTTGCTGGACCAGGCGGAAAACAGCGTGAAAAGCTCTTGCACCGTCTCGCGGCCGCTCGTTTGCGCAAAAACGGCAGACTGGCTTAATACCAATGCCGCAATCAAAAACAATCTGGATACCGTGTTCAACATCTAAATTACTGCGTTCCGCCTAGTTAAGAATACCGTGGCTACGGACAATCCGCCAATAGCCCATACCAGCATGACTATTACATCGCGCAGGTAATACGCAGGCGTGCCCAGCATAACACCCTTGAAGGCATCCGCGGAATAATACAGCGGCATGCTGAGCGCGGTAATTTGCTCCCAGCGCGGCATCGCTTCTACCGGAATTACGATGCCGCTGGCAAACATTAAGGCGACACCGCAAATGGAAATAACCATGGTGTAGATACGGATGGTGCGTAAGAAGCACGCCACACCCAGCCCGATGCAGGTAAAACAGAACATCGACAACAGCGTGATGCCAACCAGTCCGAGGAAATTCTTCCCGAGTGTAAAACCGGCGATCGGACTGGTGATCGACATCGCCAGCCAGAGCACGACTGATGCTTCCACCATTACAGTAACTGTTTTCGCCACAATCGCCGCGCGCAGTCCGTGCGGCGCGAGCGAAATCTGTTTATACGTCTTTTCCATCCACTCATAAATCCAGGCAAACCCGATGTTCATGGAGGCTATGACATAACAGAGATAGGCGGCCAATCCCGGCGTTATGTAATCGCGCAAGGTGATGCTGGCCGGAAACAATGCCGCGGAATGCAAAGGTATCGTCAGCTCCTTCGCCTTTTGAGTGAGCACTGCGAACAATCCCATAGACATTTGCTGGTCGACCATCGGATTATGCCCTTCCGTCCAAACAGTGACGTTGTCGTCGAGCGGGTCTTGTGAAACGCTGGCCAGAGCCACGATCCGCCCTTTGGCCAAATCGTGCTTGGCCTTGTCTATGTCATCGTATTTGGTGACGTGGAAATGCTTCGAATCGGCTAGGTGATCGGCAAGATCACTTACGCTGTCGGGATCATAAAGACCGAATGGAATATCGTTGGAGCCGGAAAGCGTGTTGCCGACCGCGAGCATGATCAACACGCCCAGCAGCGTGCTCGAAATGAAATAGAGTGGGCGACGCGTCCACTGCAGAATGTCTTTGCGAATGATGGCTAGAATTTGATGCATCAACTTGCCGCTCGGCTTGCTCCCTAATGACGCCCGGATTGCACGGACAAGAAAATGTCTTCCAGACTCGGCTCGCTGGTAGAGAATTTGTCAAAGTTGATTTTCTCTTCTCTGCACCAATCGAGCGCGTGCTGAAGAAAGTCGTTGAAATTAGCTTCAGATCGCGGTGTCAACGTGATCAGATTTCTGAATGCATCCAGCTCTGCGATGCCTTGGAACTTGCTGGAAAAGCGCGCGGCTTTCTGGGCGAAAACATCGCTTGGAATTGGCTGATTGCAACAGACGGAAACTGTCCGTACCGCGCGAATCTCGGTGCGCAACTCCTCGATTGTTCCTTCCATCACCATTTTGCCCTGGCGAATAATGCCGATGCGGTCGGCGAGGAATTCCGCTTCTTCCAGATAGTGGGTAGTGAGAAGCACCGTCACGCCCTTGCGCTTGAGCTGGACAAGCAGCTCCCAGATATGGCGGCGAGAGCCGGGGTCGAGCCCGACTGTGGGCTCGTCCATGAAAATTACCTTCGGCTGATGCAACATGGCAATGGCAATTGAAAGCTTGCGCTGCATACCCGTCGAGAAGGTGCCGACCAGATCGTGAGCGCGATCGGCCAGACCGGATTCAGCCAGAAGCTCTGAAATGCGACGATTGGCTTCTGCCTTAGGCACCCCATATAAATCGGCTATGAACGCCAGGTTTTCAAAAGCAGTAAGCTCACCGTATAGTGCCACTTCCTGCGATACCACGCCGAACGCGCCCTTAGTGCGCTCGTTTTGATTCACGCCGTCGAACCCGCAAAGGAAAAACTGGCCTTCGCTGGGCTTGAGGAGCGTCGTGAGCATGTTGATAGTCGTCGTCTTGCCGGCGCCATTGTCGCCGAGCAACGCATAAAGCTCGCCTTCATAGACGGTGAATGAAAGATGATCGACGCAGACACGATCGCCAAAAACTTTTGTCAGCTCTATCGCCTGAATCGCAGGGGCCGGAGAGGACAAGGAGGTTCCCTCGGATAATGAATCCGTTAGTTGTGCCCGGTGCAAAGCGCTCATTTCGAAGCCATTCTACTATTTATCGGCAACCCACGCAGTCGAAAGATATATTTCGTGCCATGAAATATGCGTAGCGGCAGAACGGTGCCGGTGTTTATGTAGTCGCATCTTTCACGCTTTTTGTGCCTGACCAGGCACGTTACCGGCGCTTGTAGCGGCGACGCCAGGCGCCATCCAACGGTTGTTAGCACACCGGTGCCGATACCGCTTGCCCTCGGCAGGCTTTCAAAACGCCGTCTATGCGGGCAACCTTAAAAACCTTGTAAACCGAGGGATGGACGTTGGCAAGTTGGACTTTCGACGACATCGATCCGGCACGCAGCAAGAGCTCTTCGAGCCATTCCAGTCCTTCTACGGCTATGAACGTGCAACCGGCGAAGTCAAGCACGAGATCCAGATTTCCCGAGGCCAGCATGCGATCGACTTCATCAATCGAGCGAGAAAGTTGCTGCGGCATTTTAAATACGGCCTGCGTTTTCATGGCTATGGTCTCTCCCTCGGTTCATATGCCGATGCGAATAATTGGGCAGCTTCCGTGAGCAAAGGCTGGCGGGCACTCGTGCGCATGCTCAGATCTTCGCAAGCGGCAGCCACGAGTTGAGGCATATGCTCAGCGTACGCTTCCCGCGAAATTCCCAGTTCGCTGACGCTGAGCGGCTGTCCGATCTGCTTCATTAGATCGTAAATCGCTCTCTTCAGCGCGATCACTGCCGACTGCTCGAGCGGAGTTATGTAGCCGTGATGATCGCCTGTAAGCGGCTCGAGCGGCAGTCCCAAGAATTGAGCGGCGCGCAAATATTTGCGTCCGACAACGTACTGCGTATAGCCGGAATGCGGCATAATTTTCGTCGGCACACCGGCGTTGAAGTCGATTATGCTCAATAGAAAGACGCCGTTGGCGCGTCCGTGCGGGATGTCGAACGTGGCACCAAGCGCATGAGCCAGAGCATGATTCATGCCCACGGATGCATTGCCGATGGCCATGCCGGCAAGACAAGCAGCGTTGTGCAGCTTATGGCGCCATATGACGTTGTTGCCGTTTTTCAACGCCTCGGGCAACGCTTCGAAGATCAAGCGCGTCGCTTCGAGCGCCAATCCGTCGGTATAGTCAGACGACATTATGGAAACCAGCGACTCCAGGGCGTGTGTAAGCGCATCAATAGCCGTGTCCGCTGTAATGCCTGCGGGCAAGCCGCGCGTGAGATTGGCGTCGATAATCGCCACTTCCGGTATCAATGACTCATCGACCAGCGAAACTTTGCGATTGTTGACGTTGTCTTTTAGCACCGCGAATGGTGTCACTTCAGAGCCCGTTCCCGATGTGGTCGGGATGGCGACAAGCTGAGTGCGAACGTCCTTGGGAAACTCGGCGACGCGATATCGATAGTCGAGAAAGTCGATGGCGATTTGATCCAGCTTGAGTTGCGGCCAATCGTAAAAAAGGCGCATGATTTTCGCGGCATCGAGAACCGAGCCGCCGCCCAGAGCAATGACGGTATCGGGCTTGGTGGCACGCATCATCGCCACCGCCTTCTCGATTGTCGACCAATCAGGCTCGGCGCTTACATGGCTGAACACATCCACGCGGCAATTGTTGGGCAAACGCTCGAGCACCAACGATAAATGCCCGCGGCTTGCCGCCGACGGCGAGGTCACGACGAAGGCCGACTGCGTTTTCAAGCCGCGCAAGTGCTCGATGCTACCTGGATTGATGTATATGTTTTTTGTGGTGCGGAAACTAAGCGTGTAATTGCGCCGCTTCGGCACTCGTTTGTAATTGAGCAAATTGGCGATGCCGACGTTGTCGGTAGTGATATTGCCGCCGCCCGTGCCGCAACCGAAGCTGAGCGTCGTATTCAAGTTGTTGTACACGCCACCGACTCCGCCTATGGAAGTAGGTGAGTTGACGATGACGCGACCGGTGTTGATGGCAATGGCATAGCGCTCGATTACTTCATCGTCGTTGCAGAAGATGCCCGAGGTGTGCCCGGTGCCTCCGGCGTAATTGACATCGAGCGCCAGGTTGATCGCTTCATCGACGCTGTCGGCAGCGACATATCCGAGCACCGGCATCAGTTTTTCAACTGCCAGTTTGTGATCGCGCAGCTCGCCTTCCAGTGGGCAGAGCAGAAGTTTTACGCCGGGATCCGTTTCTAGACCAGCGGCTTCGGCAATTACCCGTGCGGGCTGTCCAACGAATTTGTAGTTCATGCCGCCTGTGCGGGGGTCAATTACCACCGATGCGACTTTCTCTACTTCTTCAGGCGTGCACACATAGCAATTGAAACGCCGAAACTCATTGAGCAAGTCGGTGATGATTTCGCGATCGATTACCAATGTCTGTTCGGACGGGCATTCGGTGCCGTTATCGAACGTTTTGCTGATCATTATGTCCATCGCTGCAGCAGGCACGTTCACGGATTTGTGCACGTAGACGGGCGTATTGCCGGCGCCAACGCCCAACACCGGCTTGCCGGAGCTGCTGCACGCCCTCACCATCTGCGTGCCGCCGGTGGCGAAGATCAAATCGACCTCCGAGTGCACCATCATCAATTCGGTTTCTCGACGCAGTCGCGGCGACTTTTCCACCCAGGTGATAAAACCCTTGGGAGCGCCGGCTTCCAGCGCGGCCTCGTACACGATTTGCGCCGCCAGATTGCTGCAATTAGCGCCCATCAAGTGCGGGCTGAAGATAATCGAGTTGCGCGTTTTTGCCGCGCACAAGCTTTTGAATATAACAGTCGAGGTAGGATTGGTGACAGGAGCAAGCGCCAGCAGCACGCCCATCGGCTCTGCAACTTCCACCATGTTATCTTCGGGAAATTCGCGAATGATCCCGACTGTGCGTTTGTCCTTGATTTGCGCGTAGAGGTAATCGCAAGCGACGCGATTCTTCATCACCTTATCTTCGACGACGCCCATGCGCGTCTCTTCATAGGCGGCAACCGCGAGGCGATAGGCATTCTTCAAAGCTGCCAGCGCCATCGCCTTGACGATGGCGTCAACCTGCTCCTGGGAGTATTGAGTCCACACCGCCGCCGCAAGCCGCGCCTGCCGCACGGTTTGATCGACACGCTGCTGCAATGCAGAATCTTCGTCTTTCTTGAGAACAGATACCGATTGCTGCTTAGGTTCGCTCATGCTGGCACTCTCACTTGAAGATGAAACGGCTATATGAAACGGTTATAAGGATGTTGGATTCAGGTTGCTGCCTGCCAACGCGCCAATTCCGGTGTATGCAGTCGATCTTCTCAAGTGTATGTGAGGAAAGCTTTTGCGGCGTTCTTCTTTAGATTGTTTTGAACAAACCGAAACACAAATTGGTGGTCGAAAAGCGGCATTCCATGGGGGGATTACGTACTCTAGCCACTTGGAATGTTTACAGATTCTATTAGAATAAGTTCGGCGGCGGAAAATCAAATTGCTGCTCAAGCTCAGAGGCCTTCTCCAGTGCCTGATACAGCTAATTCAAAGCACATCCTTACACGCTGCAGGCGTTCTCCTCTCAGCTTTGCCCTGTGCTGGTCGCTGGCGATTGGCCCTGCTGCCACATCGGCTGCAGCGGCTGATTTCAATAATGCCCAGCACGTATTCGTGCCCGCTACTGTGTTCGAACGCAGAATCGACTTCACGGAAAACCGGCCGGCTTCGGCAATCGATTTGGATCATCCGCCACAAAACGGCAGTAACCGCACTGTGGTTGTGGCAGGCGACGGCGGCGCCGCGACCATCAAGCCTAAGCCGAAGTCAAAGCATCCCTACGGGCAAATTCCGCCACCGCCTGCGGTATCAGGCGCGTCGGCTGTATTAGCGGCACCGAGCGTAGTGCCGCCACCGCCGCCTTATACCTCGAGCAATCCGGGATTGGCAGCAGCCGCTAAAGACCTCCACGAGCGCGTGCAAAAAACAGCAAACAACCCGCAAGTGCAGGGCGCCATCAAAGAGCTGCGCAAAGAGGCTGAGGATTACGCGCGCTCCGGCAAAATGGCTCAGGCTAAACATGCCGTCGCCGAAGCATTGCAACTAACGCCGCACGATAAGACTCTCATTCGCGAGCTGGGCAAGATAAGTGTCGAGCGCGCACATCAGCTTATGCAGACAGCCGATATCGATGGCGCCGTGAAGTACGCCAGACAAGCGCTGGCATTTGATGCCGGCAATGGCGATGCCAGAGGCGTTCTCGACAACCTGCTGCAAAAGCAAGGCGTCAATCCCAGCGATGCCAGTTCGCGTTTAAAGATTGCTGATTTGCTCGCTTCGCAGGGACATAACGATGATGCCTGGGTGGAGTATCAGGCCGCCAACCGCCTGCGACCATCTGCCGAAGCCCACGTCGGAATGGGCAACGTGGCGCTCAGAGCCGGACAGAAAGACCGAGCCAAATCGGAATATCAGGCCGCGGAAGAAGTGAACCCGTCGTCACCGCTTGGTCATCGTCAGCTCGGGATTATGAAGCTCAAGCAAGGCGACATCGTCGGCGCAAACACCGAGCTCAGTCGCGCTCTGATTCTGGATCCCCACGATCAATATGCCGCTAAAGAGCTGGTTGATCTATGGCAAAACCAGGTATCACGGGTTCCAGGAGCCAACAGCCATTTAGGCCTCGCTCGCGCTTATCAGCTTGCCGGCGATTTACAATCGGCGCAAGCTCAGTACCGCGACGTCGTCGCCATCGATCCGAACAATCCGCATCTTGCCGCCGCGCGAGAATCGTTCAAGCTGGCGCTGGCCAAGCAAGAAGCAGAGCACGATATTCAGGCGGCGCAAACGCTGGAATCGCAAGGAGCGATAGAGGAAGCTTGCCAGAAACTCACGGATGCTGTGCAGCTAAGTCCCGGTGATTCGGACTTGCGCGTTCATCAAGGTTATCTGCTCGAACAGTTGCATCGCTATTCGGCTGCGCATGATGCTTATATGGATGCGCTGAAAATCAATCCGCACAATCTTCTTGCCGCGTCGCGCTTGAAGGGGCTGCCTGGGCAGGCGGTATTCGTCCCGCAGTCTCCGGGAGCCCCGGTGCCATCGGCAGCAGGCTCGGCGCTCGTCGATGCTCACAGTCAAAACGTCAACAGCCTGTCGAATTTCGCTTACGCTCTGCGCAATCATATGGTTGTGCAAAAGAACAACATCAGTGCCGTCGAGGATCAGGCGCACGACATGATCGCGTCTATCGGTCAAACCGGTGCGCAGCAGTCGCTGGTAACCTCAGGACTTGGCGGTGCAGGCGGTCTTAGCGGTGCCGGCAGCGTCGGCAATGCGGGGACGGGCGCAGACGGCTTGAGTGGCTCCGTGTCCGATACGCTCGCGAAAGCAAGAGCAGCAGTAGCCCAAGCAAACGGGGGCAAGGCTCCGTCACCGCTCAGCCCGGCTTTCACGCATTCCGGCTCGATGCCACCGGTTGCACCGGACAGAGGACTTCCAGCCGCATCGCTGCCGGGCTCAGCACCGGTGCCATCCGGCATGCCCGGCCTGGCACCGCCTATTGGCACCGGCGGCGCCGCCGCCAATTCCGATACCGCTTATCTCGACAGAGTTCTTTCATCGACCAAAACGCCCGCGGCCGACGACTCGGCCGCGTTAGCATTGCCGACTCCGTTGTTGCCTCCGATCAAGACGAACAACAGTGACACGTTGCCGCCACTTGCACCGCCGATTCAACTCTCGCGCGCTGGGAGTCCATCCGGTTCGACGTTTCCCCAGCCCGGGGGCTCCGGCGCCTCACCACTGGCGGTATCACTGGTTAAGTTCGAGTTGCTCAATGCCAGTCCGAAACTCAAAGCCGTGCAACTTAATGTGGTTCTGCGCAACGACGGCGATGTCCCGCTTTTGATTTCGCGCAACACACATGGCGTAATTCGGTACACCAACCGCAACGACGCAGAAGTAAAGGTTGTCTTCAACACTTCAGCCATCCCGCCGCACAGCTCGGCGCAAGGCACCATCAACGTCCCTTACGACCAGGCAGATCCCACAGCCGACTTGTTCCTGCCGGGCTTCCTGCCCCCGGGCGCTACCGACCGCGATGTACATCTCACAGCCAATCTCGCTGCTCTTGGTCCGCCGCGGTAGTTCGGGGCAGCGGGCTCCCGCCGTGCGTCGCCCAATTGTCACGAACCTCAGCCGACAAAGCAGGCGGGAGCATTTTCGGGTTGACCGCGTCATGAGCGATCTCGGGGATGTTCCATTAATGAGGTTGTGCCATGGATGAGAACGCAATTCAAGACGTTTCATCATGCCAGCGCGAGCTTCTCGATCAAGAAGCACATCAATTTTCTCACCTCATAATGGCTGTACAGAAGCGATTTTCCGAGGGCGGCGACCGAGTCGGCGCCGACCTCTTTGCCTGGGCGGAACAATTGGAGCAATCCGGGCGGGCGCCTGAAGCAGAGTTTCTCTACTTGCATGCCATTGGCTGGTGCGAGCGCCTTTGCGATGTCGTCTATCCAGTGATTTTTCACGGTCTGCGCGATTACGCCCATTCCTTGCTCGACCGTATTCAACAACAGTCTGCGATAACTGGCAAACCCGCCGACGTACTCATACCTGCAGCGGCAGAAACGTTGATTGCGGCTCCCTCGGACGCGTTTGGTTCCGGCCCCGCAACCGCATCATTCCGCAGCGAACAGACCGCCGCCTGAATTGGCGTCGCGTCTTGGTGGTTGGGGATTACATCGAGAGAACTATAAGCGGGCGGTGTCTCCCACCGCCCGCGTGAACTTTTTCTCCGCTCCCAGGCGGGCTCTCGCCCGCCGCTACCATCATTCCTCTAGCTGGCGCGGGGAACTGGTTGGAACCCGAAATTGTCCAGGCGACGCGACAAAATGGTTTTGCTGCGCTCGCGCAAACACAAAGCCTCCGAGCCGCGCTGTTGTGCTTCCAACGATTCGGCGAGATGCTGCAAGCAAATTGCCACGTCGAGATTGTCGTCGCCGAATGTGCTTTCGTAGATACTCATCGCTCTACGAAACTGATTCTCAGCGTCGGTAAAACGCCTGCACAAACAGTAGAAATCGCCAAGCCGCAGCAACACGGCAGCGATGCGCGGATGAACAGGTCCGGTAGCACTCTCAAGACGTCCCACCGCCTCCAGCAAAAGTTTTTCTGCATCCGTCAGATCACCGCGTTTCATTGCTTTATTGGCATCGGTGATCAACGTTTTGCAGATAGATTCTTGAGACACGTATGCCATTGTTTCCCTCCACAAATTTGAATCGTTGAACTTGCCGCCCGCCGCAGCAAATCGCTCTTATGATGGCAATTGATTGTCAGCCTGCTCATGAGCAGCGCTACGTGGATCGCTGTTTACGTCCTTGATCCAATCAATTCTGCGATCTCGCTCGAGCTGCCGCCTGCACGATAGGCACAACGCGGTGTCTTCACCACGCATATGGACGGGTAAATCCACCTCTGTGCCGCAATTAGCGCAGACCATAGGCATTCCTTACACGGATTGAAATCGCTTTTCGATATTTTGATCGTAACATCTGAAGCCCAGCCAAATCGCGCATTTCAGGACATCTTTCGGGAAAGCCGCATAAAAATATGGCGCTGCCCCAAGCAAACACACTGTGCGTGAAGCAGAGCAGTAATGGATGAACTCAGCCGTTGTCACTGCACCACTTATGGTGGCATCATGACGTCGCATATGCCTATCAGTAATGCCAGTATTTTGGTGTCTGTTTATACAGATTCCGCAACGTCGCGAAGTCTGATCCTGATGGGTCATCGACGATGCGGTTGGCGTACATTATGTCGTTGTTGTATTCGCTGTGCGCTTTGATGCCCAGCGCATGTCCGAATTCGTGGGCCGCATCTCCGGTCAAGCGACGTTCGTCCGGGCTGACCTTCAATTCCATCACCAGCGGCCAGGGTCTATCCCCGAGTCTCGTCTTTTGAGCTACCTGCTCAGCAGTGAAGGCCTGTCCCGACGTCAGTCCGTGCACGCTCGTCCCGCCGGGACCGTCCGCACCGGTGAAGTGTTCCGTGAAAAATACCAACACATCAGCTTTCGTCGGGTCATCGACGAACACATAGCTGATCACGCCCTGTTGTTCGAGCGGTCGCCACTTCTCGAATCCATTGGCCGTCCACTCGTTCATGTGCCAGTCCCAGCCGGGAGCAGCCGGTAGCGCGTTGAGCGAACGCGCGTCCGCCAACATGTCATAGACACGACGCGGGCGATCTTGACTGATCGCATCCCAGGGAACATCGGGCAGTTTTTTCCCTTCGCTTATCCAGATGCGCAGGGGAAACCGCCTGCTATCCCAGCGAATCAGCGCACCGCCTAATCTCGGCTCGCCGGCATCGTATGGCGCCACAGATCCTTGTGCGCGACTCATCGAGCCGTCCAAGTGCAAGCCGTTGTATTTGGGCAAATCCTGCTGCATTTGACCCTGACTGTAGCTGGGCGAGGCGCCACCATATCCGGTATCACCCGACGCGCCGGACGAAGGGAAATTGTTTGAACCAGGCGCTACGCCGGCTGAGCCTGCGTAGCTGGGGAACGTTGCTTTCGGCAAGTAATAACCGCTGGGCGGCTGAGTCTGCTGCCTGCGTCTTTGCGCCTGTTGCGCTTGCACGTTGCAAAGCAACGTCACGCTCAACCATGAAGCCAAGAGGCACCTGGAAAGCAGCGTGAGACAGGAATTATGCATGCATTGCAACTTGGTCGATAGCCCAGCTGATGGGGGTTATCTGTCATTGTAGCCACTGCTGAGGTGAAAAGCATATATAATTTAATCTACAATTTGGCCGCATTGGCGTATACGCGGAAGGAGCCAAGTTTCTAGATGATCACCCAGGAAATGCAATCTGCAGCGCAATCTATTGAGCCTTATTCAACCCTCAGCATGCGAGTGGCTGAAGCAATAAAGGATCAAATTCAGCGTAAACCGGACAGCGTGTTGGGACTACCCACCGGACGCACGCCCACAGATGTCTACCGTCTTCTTTCACGATGGTCGAAAGAAGGCGAAATTGACTGGAGCCGCGTTCGCTGTTTTGGACTCGACGAATACTATGATGCCGACGAGGCGGAGTCGTTTCGCAAATATCTCGAACACAATCTGTACCGTAATATCAGCGTGCCTTGCGAGGCCAGGTTCAATCCTCTGTTTGCCGACAACTACGACGAGTTGATCGCGAAAACCGGCGGACTCGACCTGACAATTTTAGGAATTGGGAAAAACGGCCACATTGCTTTCAACGAGCCAGGCACGCCGGTAAATAGCTACACCCATTGCGTTTATCTGACGGAATCCACACGCCAGGCTAATGCTGAGTTTTTCAAGCGAAAAGATTCCATCCCACACAAAGCAGTTACGATGGGCATTCAAACAATCCTCGCCTCGCGCAAGATCATTTTGATGGCCAGTGGTAAAGGCAAAAAGACGATCCTAGAGCAAGCCCTGAGCGGTCCAATCACCGATGGGCTGCCCGCTTCGTTTCTCCAGATGCACAAAAACGTATTGGTCATGACAGACTTCGACTTCGAGTATTAATTGGCGGACTCAGGCAACCTCAAGAAACTACGCGACCTGGAGAACCAGATTAAAGTCTGCCGGGCGTGTCCATTGCACAAGGCACGAACCAACACCGTGCCTGGAGGCGGCAATCCGGACGCGCGAATTCTGATTATCGGCGAGGCTCCAGGCGCAAACGAAGACCTCAGCGGGCAGCCGTTTGTCGGCATGGCGGGAAAATACCTGGACAAACTGCTGGAAATGGCAGGATTGCCGCGCCAAAACGTGTTCATCACAAACATCAATAAGTGCCGCCCGCCGAATAATCGAGCGCCGGAACCGATGGAAATCCAGGCCTGCGCACATTTTCTCGAAAAGCAAATCGAAATTTTGGACCCGCGATTGATCATCTGTTTGGGAGGAACCGCGGCGCGAGCCGTGCTCGGACTGCAGAAAATAGGCGACGAGCGTGGCAAGCTGATCGAGCGCGACGGGCGCTATTACTTCGTCGCCTACCATCCGGCCGCTCGGTTCCACCGCGGCAAAATTGCCGAAGATTTCCACAAATTGCGCAAATTACTGGCAAAAAAGCCCGAGCTGGCAGGGCAAACTACGTAGATTGCCATTGTGTGGGGACAGAGCCCTGTTTAGAATGAACTCAGCAGTCCCGATTCAGAGTGCCCCAGCATGCTCAAGTTTTCGTATGGCAATAAACGTCATGTACGCAACAAACATCATGTACGCAACAAACATGTACCGGCGGGCGCAAGCCCGCTGATCGTCGCGGTTTCAGCTCTCCTCGCGCTCTTCGCGACCATGGCGTTTAACACAGTCGCCTGCGCTGACCCTGCAGACCCGAATCTCATTCCGCCGGAAGTGACTATTCCGTACACGATGCCGCCAGGTACGGTGCCGCCGCCGACCCCGGCGCCGACGAGTCAAAACCCACCGCCCACGCCACCAGGGCAAAGCGCGATGTACACGGACCGTCGAGGCTTGCCCATGAGTCCCAACGGCATCGTCGGCGGCTCCAACAGCATGCCGCCCAACACATCGTTTTCCACCGGCCAGATCCAGAGCGGCAATTCGCCCATGACCAACGGAGTCGGCGGGGCAACCGGCGCCGCACCCTGTTTCGGCTGCAAGCAATCCAATGCAAATCAAACATCGAATGATACAGTGATGGTGCCTGGTCCCAACGGTCAGATGATGCAAGTGCCAATCTCCAGAGGCGGGCAAAATTCCGGCAAACCGCCTGGCTCATCTGCTGCTCAAAGCATGACCAACACACAATTTGATCCCAGTCTTCCGGATCCTATGGCTGTGATCACGACGACCAAGGGTGTAATCACCGTTCGCCTGTTTCGCCAGTTAGCACCAAATACAGTGGCTAACTTTTTGGACCTTGCAAACAAAGGATTTTACAACGGACTGAAATGGCATCGCGTGGTGCCCGGCTTTTGCATTCAAACCGGATGCCCCAAAGGCGACGGCACGGGCGGATATATAGATCCCGTCACCAATCAAGAACGATACATCAAGCTGGAAACCTCACCAAAACTGCGCCACAATGCAGCCGGCGTTATGGCAATGGCGCGCTTTGGCAATAACTACGACTCCGCGAGCAGCCAGTTCTACATCACGTTGTCGGCGCAGCCGCACCTCGACGGCAAGTACGCCATCTTCGGCGGCGTCGTCAGCGGCATGGACGTCGTAAGACAGATCTCGACCTCGGATCGAATTACGTCGGTGGCGATTCAGCAGCAGTAGTGAGGACACTGGCATCGCGGCCTTCCAGGCTGCTCCTCTTCGCTCGGAATCCCACCGCAATCATGGTGCTAAAAACCAGCACGAAAATCACATTTTGCCAAACAGGCATGGCGGCCATTGCACCGAGCAACAACCAGCTCAGCGGCACATAGGCAACAACAAGCAACAACCAAATCTTCAAATAGCCGGACTGAAGTTGAGGAAACGCCTCAGGATTCAATGTCGGAATCGTCAATACTCCGCACAACAATACAAGCAAGGCATCAAAGTTGTGGGCATGCGGACTGGACAGCAGAGCAACTAGTATCGTCAGCGCAGCGGCCCATCGTTGCTCGTTTTCGCCGTGCCGGAATGCCCATCTCCAAAAGAACCCGACGGCCATCAGTCCAGACAAAAAGATCGCGCCGCTAACCGCCTTCAAACTCACGCCGCTCAAAACATGAGCGAACAGAGAGCGCAAGCAAACCATGGAGACGTAGTACGGATCGGCTGATTCAACATGGGCGAGCACGCTCGGATAGCCGGTAACCACGCTTACACCCATGATCGCACATACGGCCCCAAGTCCGATGACGGCCGAAATCGCAAAGGACAACAGTGCCCGCCAGTTTTTGCCGAGCAACAGCGGCACGATCAAGAACAGCATGTACTGCGGTTTGAGGGCGGCCAACAAAGTGAGCACCACGCCGCAAATCAAATCGCGTTTGTGCAGCACTGCCCAAAAGTAAATGCCGGCCAATCCAAACAACAGCCAGCTCATTTGACCCATCGACAAGGTGCGCCACGTCAAAATGCTGGACGATATGAGTAGCACCCATACCACCGTCGCGCCGACGGTGCGGCGCGGCAACAAGAGATGCACCGCCGCCACCAAGACAGCGACTGATAAGAAAAGCCAGACGACGAATGCTGCTTGCAAGGGCAAAGTTGCAAGCGGTGCCATGAGAACGTGCACAAGGGGCGGATAGTCGAATGGAATACGGTAATCATCCGGCATAGGCCCCTGATAAAACTGCCGCAGGGTCGATTCCATAGCGGCAAACTGCACCTGCGGGTCATACGCCATGGCGTGCTCTGGTGAAAGCGCAATCTTTCCGCAGCAGTAATAACGGATGAAATCCTGAAACATTCGCGGACTCTGCTTCATCACGTCGGCGAAACGCCCGAACACGGTAACGACAAGAAACATGCCCAAAAGCCAGCCGTTGAGAACGAGCGCCGACAGACTGACAAATCTAATGGTGCGAGCAGTTGTTATTTGCACAATGCGGTCATTCCCAGCCAGCTATGATTGTAACGGCAAATGCCGGTTGAAGCCGGCGCATCTGATATCATAAATGGTTGAAATATGCCAGCCTGGCGAGATTGAGGCATTAGCATTGAAGGGCTTGATCGGTTATACCGGATTCGTCGGAGGCACACTCTGCCGCCGGCAGACATTCGATAAGCTGTATAACTCGAGCAACATTTCGCAAATCGAAGGTCAAACATTCGACACGCTAGTTTGCGCGGGCGCCCCGGCGGTGAAGTGGCAGGCCAACAAACACCCGGAAGCGGATTTGAAGAATCTGCTCTCTCTGGCGGGTCATCTGGAAAAAGTCACCGCACACCATTTCGTCCTCATATCGACAGTTGATGTTTATCCCCATCCTGTCGGCGTCGATGAAGATTCAACCATCGATCAATCACAATTGCAGCCTTACGGTCGACACCGGCACATGTTTGAGAGCAGAATCAGGGCGAAATTTCCAAATGCACTCATCGTCCGGCTACCCGGACTCTTCGGCAAAGGATTGAAAAAGAATCCGATATACGATTTGATGCACGACAACGCACTGGAGCTCTTACACTGCGATTCGAGAATGCAGTTTTATAATCTCGAAAATTTGGACGCCGACATAGAGCGAGCTGCCGCAGCCGCGCTCAAACTCGTGAATTTCGCCACGGAGCCGGTGACGATCAGAAATATCGCGCGGGAATGCTTCGACCGCGACTTCTCCAATTCACCAACAAGCACGCCCGCGAAGTACGATATGCAAACCAAACACGCGGCCACATTCGACAAGCAAGGTCGCTATCTGTACTCGGCGAGATATACGTACGAGCACATACGAAAATTCGTGTGCACAGAGATGGCATCTTCAATATGAAAATCGCCATCTCAAACATTGCCTGGGATATGTCTGAGCAAGATGCAATCAAACGGTTGATGCTGGAGCGCAATGTACGCGGGGTGGAAATTGCGCCGACTAAAGTTTGGAACGATCCTCGCACCGTGTCTGTTGAAGAGATGCGCTCGTACAGACGTTATTGGGAAGATAGTGGCATTGATATTATCGCGCTTCAGTCGCTACTTTTCGGGCATCCGGAAATGACGATTTTCGACGGCGCAGAACAACGAGAAAAGACGAAGGAGTATCTGCGCAGGATGATCGATATTGCGGCAGAACTTGGCGCCAAGGTGTTGGTGTTTGGCTCTCCGAAAAACCGCAGCGCGGGCTACAGAAACAACGAGGATGGCTGGCGTATCGCCGTGGAATTTTTCCGTAACCTTGGTGAATACGCGCACAACAAGGGCGTTTTCTTTTGTATTGAACCGAATCCGCGAAAATATGATTGCACCTTCGTCTGTGATACCGACGAAGCGCTCAAACTTGTGCAAGCAGTGAACGACCCAGGATTTCGCCTACACCTCGATGCCGCAATACTGACGCTCAACGGAGAAGCGATCGATCGTTCGATTGCGTCAGGAAAAAACTACCTGTGTCACTTTCACATTAGTCAACCTCAGTTACTGCCGGTCGGTCGCGGCGATGTCGATCATCAGACATTCGCCCGAGTACTAAAGGAACTCGACTATGACCGCTGGACTTCAGTCGAAATGCGCGCAAGCGACGGCACGGCAAACACAGACACGGTTCGAAATACACTCGATTATGTTGTTTCGGTCTACGGATAAGTGGTGGCGAAGTGCAGCAGTCAACCGATCAACAAAACTGGATGGTGCCCGAGCATACCGTCACCGAATTCGGTGCGAAGCAGAGGGATTACTGCGTTTGCATTCCAGTGATCAATGAAGGCGAGCGCATTGCCAAGCAATTACGCACTATGTCGTGGCTCGGTATCCCCAAGGTTGCCGACATCATCATTGCTGACGGAGGCAGCTCGGACGGCTCACTCGCGCCTACACTTCTAAGCGAATCCGGCGTGCGAACGTTGCTGATAAAAACTGGGACTGGTCGACTCAGCGCTCAATTGCGCATGGCGTACGCTTACGCCCTGAGACAAGGCTATGAGGGTGTGATCACGATTGATGGCAACGACAAAGACGGTCCTGATGCTATACCGCGGTTTGTGGCCGAGCTGGAAGCGGGGCAAGACCTCATTCAAGGCTCGCGTTTCCGGCCCGGGGGCAAGGCCGAGAACACACCTCTGTCGAGGTTGCTGGCGATAAAGCTTTTGCATGCGCCTTTGATCAGCATCGCATCGGGAGTACTGTACACGGACACAACCAACGGTTATCGCGGCTACAGCAGCCGGCTGCTGCTTGATCCGCGTGTGAGCCCATTTCGAAACGTGTTTGAAAGTTACGAGCTGCTGCCCTATCTAAACATCCGCGCGGCTCGTCTTGGGTACAAGGTAAAGGAAATCCCGGTAGCCAGGTGCTATCCCAAAGGAGCCGTGCCCACCAAAATCTCCAGCTGGCGCGCCAAAATAGGATTGCTGGAAACGCTGGTGGCGGCCGTCGCCGGAAAATATGACCCAGACTAACCCTTCCATAGATGAAGAGTTTGATGCCATCGTTATTGGCGGTGGCTTTTACGGCTGCTGCATCGCCGAATATTTCAAACGGCAGGGCTTGCGACGCGTGGTTGTGCTCGAGCAGAAAGCAGATTTGATGCAGTGCGCTTCTTACGGCAACCAGGCACGCGTGCACGGAGGCTACCATTACCCGCGCAGCTTCCTGACGGCGCGCCGTTCGTGGCGCAACTTACCTCGATTTGTCGATGATTTCCGCCAGTCGATTTGCGACGAGTTCGAGCAAGTCTACGCGGTTGCAGGCGCCGGATCCAAAGTCAGCGCGCAGCAATTCCAGACCTTTTGCCGGCATATCGGTGCAGGGCTAAAGCAGGCACCCGAGCGCATTTCGCGGCTTTTCGAATCGCGATATATCGAAAGAGCGTTTATTGCCGATGAGGTTGCTTTCGACGCCGCCAAACTGCGGGACGTGATGGCGATGCGGCTGGACGAGATTGGCGTAGAGGCGCGTTGCAACACCTCTGTCATTTCAGTCGAGTCGAACGCAGACGATTCGCTCGTGGTCGTTTGCGCTGACGACCACCAAGCGGGCAGCCGCTTCAAAAGCCGGTTTGTAATCAATTGCACCTACGCAGGCATCAATCAGTTGCTGGAACGATCCGGCTTGCCTGTGCTGCCACTAAAGCATGAGCTCGCCGAAATCGCACTCATTGAGCCGCCCCCGGCGTTGTCCAAAATCGGCGTGACGGTTATCGACGGACCATTCTTCTCAACGATGCCGTTTCCAGCTCGGCAGTTGCATAGCCTGACGCATGTGCGATATACGCCGCATACTGAGTGGAATCGGGACGACCGTTGCGGCGGGCTTCAGCCCGCTGTCTTGGCGATCGGTACCGGCGGGCTTCAGCCCGCTCGTGCCGGTGCGGCAACTCTGGAAACAGAGCCCACCACCAAATACCCATACATGCTGCGCGACGCCGCCCGTTTCCTGCCCGTTTTAAGCGAGTCCCACTATGTTTCGTCGCTGTTCGAGATGAAGACAATCTTGTGCACCAACGAAGTGGATGACGGGCGCCCGATATTATTCCGCCAACACTATGGCGGGATGAAGAATTTATACGTCGTGATGGGGGGTAAAATGGACAATGTGTACGACGCCATCGAAACCTTCTCGAGACTGGGTATCTGATGACAGGACAAACGACGAGCAAGCAAGACGCAGGAGCCGTGAGCAGCCCAGACGTGCTCGTCTCCGTCGTGACCGTTCTACAGAACGACGATGATATTTTGCAAGGACTGATCGCCGATCTTACCTCGGCGTTAAGCGCTCACTACCAGTTTTACGAAATTGTTCTCGTGGATAACGCCTCGTCCGATGGCACGGTAAGGCGAATCGAGGAATTGCAGTCAAAGGTGCCTAACCTGCGCTTGATTCGTCTGTCGCGACGCTATTCACTGGAGGTGGCGATCGCAGCTGGACTCGACAGTTGCATCGGCGACTTCGTAGGTATCATCGAAGCGGATAGAACTCCAATTCCCGCCCTCATGGAATTCTTCGATACCGCCATCGGCAACTGCCACATGGTGGTCGGTCGCGACGAAACACAGAAGGCATCAGGCTTGCGATGGAAGTTGCGCATCGCCGCATTCAGCCTCACAAGCCGGATCTTGAAATTGCATCTTGATCCCAGCGTTTCGAATTTCCGTGTGCTTAGCAGGCAGGTAGTCAATTCGATTACGCGCATTCGCAGCAAAAAACGATATCTTGCCTATCTCAGCGTGATGATCGGTTTCAGCCAGGCTGTAGTTCCCTATTCGCCGCAACACAGACGCCCGGCGGACAAACAACGTAAGGCGCACCCGTCCTTACGACAACCGCTGGATATTTTACTGTCCAACTCCGCATTTCCATTGCGTGCGGCAGCGGTGGTCGGACTCACCGCCAGCGGACTAAACATTCTCTACTTCGGATACATCTTCGCCGTCACGCTCATCAAACGCAAACTCGCTGAAGGTTGGCTCACACTTTCGCTGACTTCGACAACAATGTTCTTCGCGTTGTTTTTGATTCTCGCCATTCTCTCCGAGTATGTCGCCCGCATTTTGGAAGAAACTAAAGAACAACCGCTCTACTTCATCGAGTACGAAACTCACAGCCGCGTATCATCAGAAGCGGATTCGCGATTGAACGTGACGTAATTTAGAGCGGAGCCGCAAAAGCGGGCTGAAGCCCGCCGGTACCAACGAAGGGCTACTGAATGAGCGGCGCGATATGGCTGAGTAGCTTGTGTCCGCCGAAGTGATTCAGGTGCGTGGTATCCCAGAAATCATCATGCTGAAACTCCGCCGATGCACCAAGGTCTAGATACTGATCACCATATGCGGTGACAACTTTATCAACACGTTTAGAGAAATTCGAATAAAATCCATCCGGAAGCAACTGCCGATTATCCCGCGAAAGGGGCATGTTCACAACAATAACTTTGATGTGCCGCGACTGGCAAAGCTGTAGCATGCGTTCCAAAAAGGAAAACTGCAATTCGAAGTCTTTTCCGCCAATATCCCTGTATCTGCGTTTGTATTCGTTCAAACTGCTGTTCCAACGAACATCCTCACGACCAGCAAGCATGAAACCCGCTGCTGCGTCGGCTGGTTTAGTTTCCGAGCCATTCGTGGCGATCTCGAAGCGATCGTACGCTCTGCCGATGCTTCGATTAACGTCGTGCTGCAGCCGCCAGCGATGACCGTAGAAATAACAGATGCGCCCCATCAGCCAGTCCATTTTCTCCTGGAACGACGGCAGGTACATCCCTACGTAAGACGGAAAGTTATTGAGGTCGACCAACCGCTTGAAACTGTAGGTAGCCATTGGAGCAGGCAAGTCACTGTCGTGAAAATCGCGGGGTGCAATGCCAAACACGACATAATCGGGAGTCTTTGGTCCCTTCAGAAATTCATTGACGTAGATGTACGCATCCGAAACCATCTGCCCGAAAATGGCGAAGCTATAGACGTAGTTGTTTCCCGCCTTCCGTTTATCGAGCGCCGCCTGCAGCGCGCGCGATTCGCGATGATTGAAAATGTCGGGAATGTTTGCGTCGGCTTGTTTGTCCACTGCCCAAAACGGATACATCATCAGCGACGAGCCGAGAAGCACCACGTGCGGCTTTTGTTTTAGTTGCGAGAATTTGTCGACGGCGATGTCGATCGAGCCGGCGCCGTTCCACAAGTCGTGCGAGACTTTGTCATCGCCCAAGCGCACCCAGAGGGCACAGTTGATCAGCGCGAACAGCCCAATTGCAAGCAGAGCCCCGCTCCAAATACGGGTGGCGGGCGATGATGGTTGTGTTTGGTCCTGGCGCCCGGCGGCTCGCTTTTGCGCGACTGTCTGCAAAACAAACTCCATACAAAGCTCTTGGCTATTGTAGGTTAGAAGGCCGATCCGATCAGTATCAGGGTTTAATCTTGACAGGAAGCAATATTGTCAAGCGCCAGCAAATCGGCAGGCATGCGCGACACGGGCGCCGCGACATACTTACATCTATATAATGTCAACCAGTCTTACAGCCCCCGTTTCCTATCCTGGTTATGCTGTGCGTGAAGACCAAACTGAAATTCGGATGAGTAGGCGGACAACTTCAAGCTCATCTCGCGAGTGCAGATCAAAAAGAGAAATTTGCGTGCGAGTGATTGCATGTTTTGGCGAAATTGGATGTGTAGATCACCTAAGCGACGTCAGCATCCAATGTCCTTTGGCGCTTTTCGATGTAGTTTCTACACACTATCCAACCGCAGAAACGACAACCAAAGCGACAGTCGGAAACTAACGGAGAGGATATACGATTTGCAGCTTGCGCGGACCGGTAAAGCCTGACGACTGAATGGTGGCGCTGAATTTCTTTGCAACTCGCGCTATTGCGTCATCGACGATATCCACTTCGGGCTTCCCTGTTCTTCAGGTTTATGTCAAGTGTGGACGACATAGAAATTACTTTTCCGCGCCGATTCTAGTGCAAGCGAGCGGTATAATCGGGCGAGCTTCGGGAATAGAAGCGTCCTGACGATCAGTATCGCCAGGAAATACATCCTCCTCTCGGTCGGAATAATATATGCTACATCAGACAGCGAAGAAACTCCTCGCCCTGGTTTCCATTGCCTGCGTCACGCAGTTGATGGTACCACTGGCGGTGTGGTCCGCCAGCCTTGATTTGTCTTCGACGGTACATAACGTGCGAGCCGGATCGATTGCAGGCTTTCATCCGACCGCGATCACCGCAGGCGGACACTTGCAAAACATCACTGCCAACAGTTTGTTAACGCCGGCCGAGCTGCAAGCAGTCTTGCAAGTGTTGAATACGGGCACGCAATCTTTGCTGCTGTCGGGAAGGGATGCCGCCGTCGGCGGCTCGGCGCTCATTCAATCTTCTGCTGCGTTGACCGGACTGGTCGTACCTACGGGTGTCAAGCTCGTCGATCAGCTAAATGCGACCAATGCACTGTCAGTCACAGGCAATCTTTCCAACGCGGGCTCGCTATATTTTGCCGGATCGCCAACTGCCAGGACGCTGACCATCAGCACGCTCAGCATCAACAACCAACTAGGCGCGGTTCTGTCATCGCTCACACCCGGCGTGGGATTGACTTTAACTGCAGCGCGCGGCATTACCAACGCCGGCACCATTAGCAGTGCCGGCGATTTGAGTTTGCTCGCAGGTGGAGTTATCGCAAACACCGGAACTTTGCAGGCAGCCGAAAGCGTGAACCTCAACTCCCATTCTGCTGTGTTTGATAATGCCGGGTTGATCTCCGCCGCCGCGGGCAACATCAATTTCTCTGCACCGAACACATCGGCCCTGTCCATTAACGGTGTTGCTGGAATTTTTCAAGCACTTCAGGGATCGATCAACGTCCGCGATGCTTCCGATAGCAAACGCGGCAATACCACGCTCAGCGGCGGCGATTACCTGTCACAGGATCTAAATATTTTCAGCGGCAACGGAAAGGTCTTCGGGAATGTCGACAATGTCTCGGGGCTGTTGAACGTTTCGGCTTGCAACGCTCATTTCAATTCAAGCTCGCCGAATTTGAATATCGGCATATGGAACGTCAGTGGCGATCCGGTCATTAGCAACATCGGCAACGTCACCCTTTCCGCCCCTTTAACTGGTTCTGATTTCGTGATCATAGCCGGAATCAATATTGAGGCGAACAACAATCCAAACTTCTCGATTAACACTTCCTCGACCACTGGCAACGGCGGAAATGTAGTGATGGTTGCAGGCGCCAACTTCAAAGGCACCACAATCAACGGGGCGTCTGCCACCGGCGGTGATATCCTGCTGCCGAATTTGACGGGCACCCTGATCAATACTAGCAGCACCAAAATTGGTGGCACAGGCGGCAACGTCACGCTGGCAGCATTCGCCAGCCCAACAAATATCTATGGCGGACACATCTTGGGAAGTCCAAGCGCGAGCATCATCACTTCAGGCAACGGCAGGGCAAGTGGTAATGTCACCGTCGTTGCGCAAGCGGCGAGCTCGACCTCAACTGGGTACACGGTAACTCTCGGAGATATTACCACCGGCACCGGAAAAATCGGTACGGGCAGTGTCACCATAGACACCGCAACGCCAAACACAGCTAAGCCAATAGTGATTAGCGGGAGCACCGGACAAATAACATCCGGAACCTTCCTCGGCGGCACCGCCCAAGCCGGAGCCGTGAATTCAGGAAACATCACGACCAATGGCGCGGCAGTGGCGATTGCATCCGGTGCTAATAATGGAACGGGCGGCAATGCCGGCTCGGCGATTCAAGTGGGCAGCATCACGACATCATCGGCGCTCGGTGCTGGCGGCGCCGTCGCTTTGACGAGCGGATTGGCTAATGGCACGGACGAAGATATATCGCTGCAAGGCCCGATTAGCACGACAGGTTCTAGCCCGACTGGAAGTACCGGCAGCGGCGGAAGCGCCCAAATTATTGCCGGCGGCAACATCATCGGCGGCCCTTCGTTTGCTGTTGACACAACCGGCGGCACGGGAACCGGTGGCAACGTCGTTATGGTCGCCGGCGCTGCAGCTACGCCCGGCGGCTCCGGTACATCGATCAGCGGACAGTCACCACTAGGAGGCAGCATTGAGCTGGCCACGACGACGGCTGTCCCGGTCATAAGAACGATCACGGATTCCACGGCCAATGCCGGCGATGTGACGCTAGCTGCCTGGGGCGGCGGAGTCTTTATGCCGACAGGCAACTTCAACAATATTGTCACCGGCGCAAATGGCTCGTCAAATAGCAATGGTAATGTGACGATTGTTGCCTCAGGAACATCTCCGGGCGCCCATGCCACCATCGAACTAGGAAACATTAATACCACCGGCGGACAGAGCGGCACCGGAAACATAACAATAGGAACGCTAGCACCATCCGCGACACCAGTGACGATCGATCATAGCGGCAACGTCGCCTCGGGCTCCTTCACCGCCGGCAATTCCGCTTCCGGCAGCATCTATGCGAATAGTCTGACCACCGATGGCGGTGCGGTATCCATCAGTGCCAACAGCAATGCCATAACCGGCACGGCTATTGCGGTAAACACAATTCAGACTTCTTCAAGTTCTGTCTCAGGAGGAGCAGTCACCCTGACCTCCGGTACAAATGGCGCACTAACTAACGCTGCCGTAACCGTGGGAAGCATTACAACAACCGGGGGTCCGACAGTCGTCAACAACTCTGTCGGCGCGCTGTATTCCGGCGGTTCGGTATCAATCACTTCTGGCGGCTCGATAACCACAGGGACAATCGATACCGGTGACAACGCATCCAGTACTCTCAACCAAATCGCCAACGGCGGCGCCAATGGCGGCAATGTATCCCTGATAGCGTCGGGAGCACCGGGCGATATAATCTATCAAAACATTTCTACGGAAGGTGCTAACGGCGGCAATGTTTTGATCGGCACCACAGGCACTGTCGGCAACATACTCGGCGGCGCGAGCACGATTACAACCAATAGCGCTGCACCGCAACTCATAGCCAAACCTTTGACTCAAGGATTCGTAGCCGGATCGGTCGAAATCGGATCGCTGAACGGCTCTGTCCAATTCGGTAGCATAAGTACAAATGCGGCCGGCTTTGCTGCACAAGGTGGCAACCACTCCGGCAATGTTTTCATAGTGGCCGGTAGCAATATAACCTCTTCCGGCTTCGCGACGGCAATTGATACCAGTTCATCGGTAGGCAATGCGGGGGATGTCATTTTGGCTGCGGGCGCGAATGGCAGCGTCAATGGCGCGGCTATCACAATTGCCGGACGATCCGGCCTTGGTGGCGACATCAACATTGGATCAACAGTGTTAAATGCAATTTCCACGGTGGAAAACAACTTTCTGGCGACAAACTTTGCAGGCACAGTTACATTGTTGGCATACGCCAATAGCGCAGGCGGTGCTACGGGCGGTTCCGTCACCGTCAACAATGCCATCACTGCCGGCGGTCCATTTACCGGGCTAAGCGGAAACGTGATGGTTGTCGCCGAGGCGGCCAGCACTTCTACGACTCCTACTTATGCAATTTCTTTATCCAACGTCGCTACAGCCGGCGGTACAAGCGGAAGCGGCTATGTCACGCTTGATGTTGCGACGCCGAATGCTACTGCAGGCAGCCCTGCCATTTACAACGTTGCAACCGGCGCGTTGACATCGGGCGTGCTACTCGGTGGCGCATACCAAAACGGCGGAGTGCAGGTGACCGGCTCGATCAACACAGACGGCGGCAACATAGAAGTTTTCGCCGGCAATAACCTGAGCGGCATCACTCCAACCAACGCCATAAATATAACCGGGCAGTTGAACACAGGATCATCAACCGGCCCCAATGGCGTTATTTCATTGATGGCGGGACTCAGCGCCGGGAATACCGGAGACATCCACGTCGGTGGGAGTATCACAACTGCAGCCGCGCCGGTGGCGATTTTGACGACCGGCTCCATTTCAATCGGCAGCGGCATCACCACGGGCGGCGCTAACGGCAACGTTGTGCTTTTGGCGGGCGCACCGATTGGCTCCGCGTCATCAGCCGGAAATGCCGCCGGCTCGATCAGCATTCAAACAGTTTCCACTTCGGGCGCGGCTGTGGCGGCTACCACTCTCGGCACCGGCAATATCGGCGGCACTTCGATTTTCACAAGCACTTCAGGCAATAGCGGCCCTGTGACCATATCGTCCGGGACAGGAACCATCAGCTTCAGTGGATCCATTAATACTGACGCCTTCAACGCAAACGGTGGCGATGTTTTTCTCAGCTCCGGATCGAGCAATGCATCGGGCACCGTAGTGGTAACCGGCGGAATCAATACCAGTGCGGGCGGATCCGGACATGCCGGACAGGTTTATGTCTTCTACAACTACAACGGCGGACTGACCGCTATGCCGTCGATTACCACGACGCAGACAGATTCAAATAACAGTCTTCAGCCTGGCATCATTCCTTCCACCATCGGTGGCATGCCGGCATCTGCTACCTATGCTTTCGTGGGAGGCACAGGAAGCAGTGCGCCTTCCGGCGGTAACCCCAACGACACAGCAAGCTTTCAGACAACGGTCGGTTCGACAACAACGATAGCGTCCACCAGCAATCCAGCGGCCTGGAGTCCAGGAGGATTCTCCTCGTTTATCGGGTCTAGCTCTCTTATTATCAATTCAACCAACAATAACAATCTATTGGTGCCTGTCATTTCGACGGGCACAGGGGGAATTTCATTTACGGGCTCCATAACTTCTCAAACTCCGGTGGCACTACTCGCCAACACCGTCTCAGTAAACGGCAGCATCTTCAATTCCAATGGCGAAACCGTGAGACTTACTGCGAGTACTGGTGCCATCTCAATCACGAGTACTACTGATCACGATTTCTTCATCAATACGGCTATCAGTCCGGTGAACATCAGCCTGTCCAATGGCGCGAACAACTTTAATTTAGTGCTTACGGGAGTATTGCTCGCGCCGCAAGTGTCATTGTCAACGGCGCCCCTCAACAGCAGCACCAACAACATAGGCAATTCCGCGATTTTTGAATCCAGTTTGGCATCCGAGATATTCACTCAATCTCTCAGCCTCAATGCAGGCGGATCCATCTATAACGCACAATATGGGAACAACCAGGGAACACCATTCCAATTTAGTGGTGGCACGGATCCGGCTTTTTTGAGCGCTTCGGCATACAGTATGCAAATTACCAGCGTCGGTACTGTTTTCATTTCCAACGCGCAAACGCCGGCTTTGGTGGCCGGCGGACCCTTCCAGTTCAGAAATGATTCGGCATTGCAGATCCAAACCTTGCCGACGTCTGGAGACAGCGGAGCCATAATTATTGGCGGCAACCTCGACTCGCCTAACGGCGTAATCAGCCTAATTTCGTCAGGAAGTATAACAACCTCGACAAATTGCCTGGCATGCACAATCACCTCTGACGGAAACACCGGACTACCAGTAGATTCTGCCAATGCCGTGTCCAACAGTGGCAACTACGTTTATCTCGTCGCGGGCGCCAAGTGGTCGACCTCGCTTACACCAAGTAGCCCTAATCCTGGGTTTGTGTTCGTCACCGATCGCTCCGGATTAGGAGGAGACATTAATCTAAGCGGAATGGATCAAATCCTCGTCACTACAAGCGTGGCTTCCCAAGGCGGATACATATCCTTGATCGCATACTCAGATACGGCGATAGGGCTAACCGGCGGTCACGTCAGCGTGCCCGGCGTCTCCCAGTTCTATACGCTAAACGTCGGCGCTCCTTTTGGAATCGGCACAGTTTCCGCGCCGATTTCCAATGCATTCCACACAGGCATCGTCGTGATTGGCGAAGCTCTGGGACATGATGGGCAACCAACCATCTCCCTCGGAAATATCTATGGAGGGCTCGGCAGTATCGTCATTCAGACAGCCACCCCAAACACATTTGTTGCCGCGAACAACACCGGATACTTGTGGATTCCGAACGGCAACGCCGGATCGTATCAGAATAATAACCTCACATTCGGTTCGCAGAAAAACTCATCGATTCTTACAGGTGAGATTTCGGCGTTGGGCACCAACGGAGGCAACTCAATATTTGTGGAAGCCGGAGATGCGATCACCACAGCCAGCATCATTGGAATTGGAGCCGCGGCTTTCGGGCCGTACCCGCCCGTTCTGAGATCAGACAATACCAGCCTCAACGGTTTTTCCGGTGGCACGGGTGACAATGTGGAATTGTCCAGCACCACAGGCACCATACAAGTAAACGGCGACATCTACACATTTGGCGGCGGTGGCGGCGGGGGCGACGGTGATCCATACGTATCGCCATATGGCGGCCAAGCAAACGCCGGGTTCGTCGCTGGTCATGGTGGCAATGGCGGTGGCGGCGGTAGTGTGAATGTGGGAAGCAGCGATGCCACCATCCATATCACAGGAAACATCAATACATCAGGCGGTGGCGGCGGCGGTGGCGCCGGCGGTTTCGGCGGACAAGGAAACTTGTCCTCGCTGGGAGGGGGCGGCGGTACTGGAGGCTCTGGAGGAAACATTAGTCTGCAAGGATTCGGGAATTCCGCTACCACCGTTAAGATCGATGGCACGATCTTGGCAGCAGCCGGGGGTGCCGGCGGCGCTGGTAGTAATGGCAACCCCGGCGCAGGAGACGGCGGCGGATCCGGTGGAGGCGGAGGCGGCAGCTTTGGCGGTGGCGGCGGCGGCGGCGGTGCCGGACTGGGCGCAGAAGGCGCCGGCAATGACCACTCCGGACTGGGCGGCGCCGGAGGTGGCGGCTTCTATGCCGGCGGTGGCGGCGACATCTTGATCGTTAACAACCTGACAAAGTATCCGGATGCCGCCAGTCACAATGGAATAGGCGGCGTAGGCGGTGGTGGATTCCTGAACGGTGATCGCGGCGCCGGCGAGGCGGGCGGGCTCAATTTTCAAGGCTTTTCTGCGGCAACAGGCGGGTCAGGCACGCCCGGTAACCAAACTGGTGGACTCGGCGGTGCATACACCACAACGAGCGGAAGCGTTTTCACATTCAGCGCTGCTCCCGGCGGGATCTTTGGTAACGGCGGAACTGGCGGTGGCCCCGCATTCCAAGGCGTGTTAAGTACCGCGCCGAACGCAGCGGGTGACGCTGCAACCAACGGAACCAATGTCATCCCGGCCGGCGAAGGCGGAGATGGTGCAATTACGATTACCGCCACGACAATCGTTACGCCAAGCTTTATCTATGGGTCTGACATTAAGCTGTTCGCGGACCAGGCGATGACTATCGCCGGCACCATGATTGCCACCAACGCATTCACTGCACAAGCGCTGAATGTTACCGGCGCCGACAGCATCACGATTAACCCACACCTGCTGATAGACGCATACGGCAACAATGGTGGCAAAGTGTTGCTGCAAACATTCAGCAGCAGCGGAACAATCAATATCGGGGCCAACACCGAAATATTCAATGAGCAGAATACCCCCTCAATCACCCTCGTCATCGGACAAACCGTTTCATCAGTAGCGGGTAAAACGCCGGCGAACGTGAAAGTTGTAAAAACCGGAAGTGCCACTATTAACTTTGGTGCCGGCATAACAGCAAGTGCTCCGACTAACTTGATTTCGGCAATAGGCAATGGCCATATAACGTTTCAGACAATTGCAGGACAAACCAAGCAAATTACGCTCGGCGGAAACGATCAAATCGGAGTCTCAGCAGCCGAACCGTTCGGCGACATTCGGCTGCCCAACAACAGTCTTCAAGTGATGGGCTTTGATCTCACAAACCAGGCGACGATCGCGGCCGTCATCAACCTCCAACAATCGGGTCAGATAGGCGGTAAGTTGACATTCACGACCAGCACAAACACTCAGAACCAAACGATCTTCACTCTGACGGGCGGAAATGTGATTCTGTACCCAATGAACTTCGCCGGTTCAATTCCGGCCTTCAACATTCCCAAGGGTATCACCGTCACATTCAACAATTTCACAGACCTCAACCCGATCAAGGTTTTGGTATCACCGAACAGCAGCACGCAAGCATTGACCATGAATGGAACCGCGGCATTTACCGGCATGGTGCCGACGAAGGCAATTCTAGATGTCGAGACAAATCCGATCGGTAATAACGGCCCAGTGTTTGTCGTGGGCAGCACCGGCAAGATTACATCTGCCGGCAATTTATCTATCACGGGCACGGGAGATTTATTCTCATCCTCCTCCACCTCCGGTCTGGTCACAGCGACAGGCACTCTCACTCTCGAGACTTTACCGGGAGCGCTGCCACTTGACATAAACGGCACCCCCGTGCCGGCGAATGGCTCAATATTCGAGAGCAATAACGTCAGTGGTAATGCCGGCGTCACGATTCTGACAGAGGGAACAGGAAGCTTCAGCAGCACAGCGGGAATTTTGTCAGCGTCAGCGGGAAGCATTTCAATTACAACGAATAACGTCACAATCGGAACAGGTACAACCAAACCATCCATCACCGACACACAAATACTTACGATCGGTGCAACCGGAACTATCACACTCAATACCGGCGCTTCGGTGTCTTCCACGAAAGGACTGACATGGACCAGCGGTGCCAGCGTGTTGCTTGCGGGCAATGTGACCTCATCTGCTGGATCCGTGGTCATCACCTTGTCTCCTCCGTCCACATCGACGACCAACTTGACTGTCGGAACGGCAGGCGGGGTCGGACCAACAATCACCGGCGCTAAAGGCATTCAACTAACCCTGGATACGCCCAGCGTCGGCGGAACCACGCAGTTCAACGGACTATCGGGCAAGCTCCTCTCCAAGACCGGCACAATTGAAATTACGGCAGACAGACTCGCGCTCGCGGGCATGTTCATAAACGCGGGCAAGGGCACCGCCTGGCTGACTCCGTTTAGCAATAACGTCCCTGTCTCGGTCAACGGCTCCGCTGCCTTTAACATATCGAGTGCCAATCTCGCATTCGTCACCGCCGGCACCCTGGAAGTTGGCTCCACCACCGATAACGGCTCGTTTATGGTGGGCAGCAGTCTCAACGAAACCGGCAAGACTCAGGCATATAATTTGATATTTAACACCGGAGGAACCTACACCGCCGCAGGCCAAACTTTCACTCTGGGAACCAAAACCCTCACCGTCGACGCTCTTGGCACCATCACGGATCCAGGAAGCATCACCGGTGGTAGCATCGTCAGCATTACGGGCGCGAGCGGATTGACGATTCCGGCGACGAACACTCTCTCCATCGCCCCAACCGGAACGTTGACATTGAGCGCCGGCTCCGGCAGCGGCACTCTCACTATCGATTCGAGTTCAGTGCAGGCTGCAATCGTCAATCTCGCAGCCGGCTCTGGAGGAATTACAAACGGAACGACTGGTATCATTTCAACGAATGCGAAAACACTGTCAGTGAACACGACAGGCGCCGCCGACATCGTTGACAGCACGCCGGTGTCCCTGGCGGCATCGCATGCAGACACGTTGACGTTGGATGACAGCGCGGCTGCAGGTGCGAAGATTACTGTCGCAGGTCCCGTGAACACAACCAACCTTACTTTGGGCATATCGGGCGCGGCGACCAGTGGCAGCATCGTGCTTGGTGCAAATATCAATGCGACAGGAACGGTTTCCTTGACCGCCAAAGGTGCAGGCACAATCACCCAATCACTCAAGACAGCAGTCCTCGGTGCTCAGACTCTTTCCCTGATTAGTGGAACCGGTGCCATCGGTTCTTCAGCAGCTAACATCATTGCGTCGGCGACCAACCTGAGTGCCACCACAACAGGCACCCTATTCGTCACCGACAATCACACTGTCGATATCACATCCGCATCCGCGAAAACCATTAACGTTATCGATAACTCGCTGGACAACATCAATGACGCAATCGATGCGATCACGGTCTCCGGCGCCGTCGCCGCAAACACGGTGACGCTAACTGCGACCAACCCTGTCAGCGGCTCAATGCTCATCAGTGCATCGGTCTCGACTAATGAACCAACCACCAGCAAAACCGGAAACATCAATTTGACCACCGGCTCAGGAACGTTGACGATAGGGAGCAACCTCACAGCCAATGGTGGTGGCATTTCAATACGAAATCTTGCCACTACGACAGGCAGCATAGTTTTTAGCAACCTTGCTCAGGTGACGACTTTCATCACCGGAACAGGCAAGTCTGTACCAGCGCAAATTACAGTTTCACTTGGCTCCGCAAAGGTCTCGCTTGTGAATCCGCTCACGACGAGTGCAAATTTGGTGGTGACGAATAATGGTGGAACCGTTTTTGCCGGACCAACCCCGGCGGCGATCATTGGTCCCTCCAGCGG